>Ga0351922_1057_pt1 | contig 19662 bp, 13 predicted proteins | sample BONcelT113001C10_FD_206862 | JGI IMG/M metagenome (GOLD analysis project Ga0351922, IMG submission 206862) | Enriched cells from coal bed in the Powder River Basin, Montana, United States - BONCAT cells T11 rep2 HSBNCT.T11.300.1.C10 ... | reverse complement strand
TGCTTTGAAGAACAACTTGCGATGGGATGGAAGACGGGTGAGGACTTTGGAACAAAACTGGTAGCTGTGTTCAGGTGCACTGAAGACTTTTACCAGGAATATGAAGGGTGGATAAAAAAGATTGTAGCCCAATCAAACGTCCCTATCCTTATTGAAACACTCTCTGACCGGGTACATTACTGGATTGCAAAGATTGATCTTGCGGCAATAGATGGGCAGAGCAGACCGATTGAAAATCCAACCGTTCAGATTGATGTTGAAAGTTCTCGCAGATTCGGAATTAAATATCATCTCGGTGACGGAACTGAAGTTTATCCTCCAATTCTTCACTGTTCCCCAACTGGTTCTGTAGAACGGGTGTTCTGTGCAATTCTTGAAAATACCGCTAATCAAAAAGTTGCGCACCTCCCGACATGGCTCTCACCAACTCAGGTCAGAGTTATTCCGGTTGCTGAGCGCCATGGAGTAGTCGCTATGGAACTCACTACTAAACTTAACGCAGCACACATCAGGGCAGATGTTGATGACCGTGAAGAGTCTGTAGGCAAGAAAGTCAGGGAAGCTGGAATGGACTGGGCTCCTTTTGTTGTTGTTATCGGGGACAATGAAGCAGAATCCGGAAACCTTACCGTGACAATCAGAATGAAGTCTGAACCAAATAAACCATTTAAAATCTCATGCACTTGTGAAGAGCTCATTCAGATGGTCAGAGATGAGATCAGTGATATGCCGTACCGACCCCTTTATACACAAAAGCGTCTCTCAATGAATCCCCGATATATATAAAAAAGTATCACTCCCGAATTCTATTTTTCTAATATTTGCAGTCTTTTTTCAAATATTTCTACAAATCAGGTATATTTTTTAAGAGTAACATGTATATAAACAAAAAAAAATGTCAGACATATGTCAGTCAGATGTCGCACAACCCGGCATAGTACTGATATCATTTTGGTTATATAGAATAAGTTCATCAGTGATGCCTGATTTTTATTATATTATGATCACGATATCTTTATTTAAATGTCAGAATGAAAAAAGGAAAAAATTCAGAAAAACATATTTATAGGAGAATATATTTTTAAATTTATATTGGAACGATAGGTTTTGTCAGATCTGTCTCTTCAACCCATCGATAAACCATGTGTTGCAGGATAATTCCAACCAAGGCACACACAAGACCACCAAGAGCCCCCTGGATAATATATGCAACTCCGAGATCAGGGGTTACCGGAAATCCTCGCAGATTCAGACTGGAAAGGATGTAACTCGTTCCTCCAAATGCTAGTACACCAATTGCACTCAGGAAGAAAGAAAAAATTACCGCTCGGTTAAGCGATTCTTTTTCATACATAAAACTATCAATAACAGAACCAAGGGATGTAGTAATAGCTGCCAGAGTAAACCAGAGAACTGCACTCCATACAAAAATCATAACCATGGGAAAAATACCAGTACCATCCCAGTAATTTGTAAGAGCAGAGCTACCTTCCATCACTCCAATGATGGCAAAAAGCATAGCACTAATATAGGTAAAAAATGAAAACCTGCCCCGGTATAACGTAGACCGAAGATCAATCACCTCATTTCTCACAACATCATCAAGAGAAAATCCTTTGTAAAGGAGGTATCCTCCGATTCCTGCTGCGATGATACTGGTTGCAATTTCAGGTCTGCTCAATGCATATGAGACCGCATAAAGAAGCAGAGTTAAACCGGGAAGGACCAGCACAAGTTTTGAGACTTTGGGATCGCTGAGTAATTTCTTTAAAATATAAAACGTTCCTTCAAGATTGGGCATCTGACTGACAACTACCCTCTGAACCGATGCTATCCTGACTTTGCCCTGAATGATAGGAAGCACGTATTCATCTTCCCCTCCGTCAGTTACTAATATACATTGATCCACACCGGAATCACGGACAACTTCATCTATCAGCCTGGCAATCTTGCGATCCCCTTCAATGAACCTGAAATGATTTCCGCCAATTACTGCTACCTCAGCATCTTCTCCTTCACTTACTAATGTATCATATGTTGAAACTGCCTGAAATATTGCATTCACATCAGAATCTTCAGGATCAGCAAGTGCCAACCGAACCGCCGCATCAAGGCATGCCTCCCGGCCGACTACCGGGCTCTCAATAGATGCTTTAAACCCGATATCATCATCGCGATCGATATTGAGTACCAAAGTCCGGGAAGATCCCATAAGGACAATTATTTGTGGTTAATTATATTAATGCATTCCTTTCAAGAGCATAAAAGAAATCCAGATACCTGATTGATCGGATAGCAAAATAACATCTGCAAAAAAAGTGTATGGTAAAACTCATATGAGTTTTGAACGCTGCAGAAGAAGCAGGTCTTCTGTAGTAAGCTTTTCTCCAGCTTTGAACTGGGAAAAAATCTGCTCTGCTTCTTTGCGAACTTCCTTCTGTTCCTTGGTGTTTTTGGTTTTCTTGGTCTTCTTGCGCAGACCGCCAATTACCTTATCATAGTCACGAAGTTCTTTCTGGCAGGATATGAAAAGTTTGTGCTCATTATCAGCCGCTTCCTGGGCTTCGACAAACTGCTTGTGCGCTGCATCAGCCTGTTCACGGGAGGAATCAGCTTTGCGGTAGCACTCTACCATCAGATCATGGTGTTTCTGGGCGTCTTCAGCAAGTACCGTGACACGCTCATGAATTTCTGAAGCCTGTCTGCGATACTCTTTAGCTAAGGTAATCTTCTCTTTGACTTCCTTATTCTGCTCGATCTCAGCTTCCTGATCACGAAGCTGATCCTTCATCAGCTTGATCTTCTCAATCAGTTCGCGTTCTTTCTCGGTGGTAAAAACTTCAGTCTGCTGTCTGAATTCGAGGTGCTCAATCTGCTTGTGAAGCTCTTTGATACCCCGGCTTTTGATGCCACCGTGATCTTTCTTAAAGAGATCGATATCTGAAAAGAGAACATTAGCCTTCTCATTCAGCTCATTTCGCTGGTCTTTAAGTTCCTGAACTTCCTTGTTGAACTGATCCCGCAGCTCCTTGTGCTTCTGAGCCTCTTCAACAAACTCGCGGGTCTGGTTATTTAGGGTGTTTCGATCGCGGGCAAACTGGCTTGCCTGCGCGTTGAACTCGTTCCGCTTGTTCTTATGGTCCTCAGAACCATTAATGGTGACTTTTCTCTTATCAATCAGTTCATTCAACATCTTTTACCAATCCTCGCTAAAAAAGGCACGCCTGGTATCCCGGTACCATGTATAAGGTGTGACATACGCGAGAACAATACGGAGTACAAGATGAAATAGGTGCGATAGTGAGCAGAATCAGAATTACTGTCCACGTCCGTTGTACAGCCACGCGGGCAGATCAAGCCAGACGGATGAAAAAACGAATCTTCTGTTCGACAACTGTTCTTGTTCGCAACACGATCCACGTATATTCGACTCCCAATTCCTGAAGGCCCCGGGAGGTGAGACCTTCGTATCGTTCTTCGTGAAGGGAACCTTAGTGACCTTCTAACATTAAGATGCCGCAATATGTATTAAGGATTTCGTGAACCCTTCTAAAATTTCAGAAGAAGAAAATGGAAAAGTATGATGAGGTCTGGCAGACTTATATGAACTTTTCCGATATTTCAATTATTTAAAGTAAAATATTTCTGGACCACTGGCAAGATCACAAGCCCGTGCGGGTATATTCGGTTTAATGCGATGAACATCGGGTGATTTGGGAGCTCTGATTCTTTGATCCATTTCATCAAGCCGTGCACGGTATGGATGCTTTGGCTGAGCGATGGCATCTCCATTCTTAACGCCGGTCATGATAGCCAGAACACGGACTTTTCCTTCCATGTCATTTCTGATTCTTGCGCCCCAGATAACATCTGCGTGAGCATCAATTTCATAGGTAAGTGATGATGCAATCTCTTCTGACTCAATAAGAGTCAGGTCACTTCCTCCGGTAATATGAATGAGTGCACCGGTGGCGCCCCGATAATCAATGTCAAGCATTGGATTTGACAGACACTCACGGACTACACTCTCTGCCTTATTCTGCTGTTTAGACTCACCTACCAGCATGGTCGCGACACCGCCTTTGCTCATAATTGCCCTGACATCAGCATAGTCAATGTTAATTAAAGACGGTTCAGTGATCGTTTCAGTGATTCCTTTTACCGTTTCTCCAATCAGTTGATCCATGACAGAAAAGGACTGGGCAAGTGGGAGATTTGGTACAAAACTCTTGAGCCGGTTATTATCAAGAAGAATGACTGAATCACATGATTTTGCCATTGCTTCAAGACCGTCTTCAGCCCTGATAAGTCGTGCTTTCTCCACATCAAATGGATAACTGACCATACCGACGACAATAGCGCCCTGATCCTTTGCAATCTGAGCAACTACCGGTGCTGAACCAGTTCCAGTTCCTCCTCCCATACCTGCAGTAATAAAGCAAAGATCTACAGACTCAAGAAGCGTTTCAAGAGTGGGACGAGCCATTTCAGCTGCTTTTCTTCCAACATCCGGGTAACCCCCGGCACCAAGACCCTTGGTCAGACTTTTACCAATAAGAATGCGCTTGTCAGCCTGGATCATATCCAGATGCTGCTTATCAGTATTAATTGCAATAGTCTCAGCTCCAGAAACCCCCATGTTGTGGAGCCGGTTGATCGTGTTGTTTCCTGCACCACCACAACCTATAATGACGATTCTTGGCTGCCCATCAAAGTCGTCGTCATAGTTCTGCGATGTGCATTTGATCTCTCTCTCGCGTTCGGAATTAATTACCGCGGCGTTTATGATACTCTGCATGCTTTAAATCCCCCTCAATCTAAAATGACAGTTGATCACTGTCTGAGAGAATGCGGTTAGCCCGCTTCTCGATGAGCTCACGAACGGCATCCCTGATTGCCTCAGAGACGGTGGGGAACTCACCAGCTTCCACCATCTTCTCAAGCAGACCAATCTGCTGCTCAGGCAATCTGATGGTGATTCGTTGCATATAATACCCTCTGTGATCTGACAATCGTCTGCCATAAGTCAGCCATATGTCAGACACATGGGCGACACCAGTCAGACACGACGAGATACACTTACTAGGTAGTTAGAGTATATAATCTTAACTTTTTTTTCACAGATTAAAATCCAATACCTGTTTAAGAGCAGACATCCTCAAATTTAAGCAGATTGTGACGTCCAATTATCAGCATCTGCGAAAAGCAGAACACGGAGGGAGAGGAGCAGGAGAAGTTTTTGCAAATCAGAGGCCATTTCTCGACTTTAGTGTTAATCTGAACCCATGTGCTCCGGTTCTAGATTATCACCTCCCAAAAGAAAGAATAATTCGCTACCCGGATGATGATTACTCTGAATTAAAAGACGTGATTGCGCGTCATCATGGTCGTAAACCGGAGGAGATATGCGTAGGAAATGGCTCGGTAGAGGTAATCCGGACACTTTGCCATACTTATATCAAACCGGGCACCACAGCAATGATACCAGCTCATACTTTTTCAGAATATGCGCTCTCTGCAAAACTGGCGGGAGCCGATATTACTCACACTATGGGGGCGCAGGCTGACATTACCTTTTTTTGTAATCCTGACAACCCATCAGGCATCCTAACCCCAAGAACTGAAATAATTGAAAAATTAAATCGGATTTCGAAATATGGAGGTATATTCTGTGTAGATGAGGCATTTATCGATCTTGCCGATCCTGCACAGCAGGTATCTGATATTGTGCATCCGTCGCTCTTTGTTCTAAGATCTCTTACAAAGTCATTTTCAATGGCCGGAGTGAGGTTTGGTTATGGTATAGGGGATGCATCACTCATTGCAGCAATGGAAGTAATGCGTCCGCCCTGGAGTGTAAATGCATTTGCTGAATCAATGGCAATTCAGGCTTTTCAAAGATATACCGAACTCGATGATGCAAGAACGTATATCAGCAAAGAACGTGAGCGAATCTGCAGACGGGGGAGAGAACTAGGTTTGACACCAACACCGGCATCTGCGAATTTTGTTATGTTTAAAACCGGATGTAATGCGTCATCATTAACAAATAAGATGCGCCAGCTAGGTGTGTTGATAAGGGACTGTAGTTCATTCGGGCTTGCCTCGAATATTAGAGTTGCGGTTATGAAACGGGAAGAAAATGATATCCTTCTGGAGGCGCTAGAAAAGTGCTTGCACTGATAATGGCAGGCGGAAAGGGAACACGTCTTCAGATGGGAGAGAAGGGCCTGGTCAGATTATGCGAAAAACCTCTCATTGAATATGTACTCTCTGCGTTAGACAAAGCCGGACTGGAAATACTAGTTGTAACAACTCCACAAACCCCATATACTTCCAATTATTGCCGTGTCAGAGGTTTAGATCAGGTTTGCACTTCAGGAATCGGATATGTTGAAGATATTATTGAAGCAACTAGACTACTTGAAGAAGATGGACCAGTTCTTATCATCTGCGCTGACATCCCCGGGATCACAAGTGAACTACTGTGCCGGATTATCAGCATGTATCATGATGGAGGCACTGAATCCGGCTCAGTCTGGGTACCTGAATCACTTTTTACAGAATATGGGTGCACCCCCAGGTACATAACACAAGTAGATGGGATACCAGCAGTTCCAGCCGGTATAAATATTCTACTCGGTGAAAAGATAGAACATGAGCAGAGTGAAACCCGGATTCTTATTCACGACCCTGCCCTGATATTTAATATAAATACCAGATCAGAACTTATAACAGCACAATCCTTTTTTTCTCGCAATATGTAAGTTGAATTGTCTTCATCTCATCTAGAAGAGAAATAATCCTAAATCCGAATCATATTATGGATGCAAAGCCAATACTTGGCATGAGCTACTCCCGTGAGATTGAACTCGACGGGCATATAATCGATTCAGGAATCGTTGAGAATGTCCTTGATACCATCCTTGATATGGGTGGTGACTTTGAAATCCTGGAGTTTGACGTTGGAAAACGGAAAGCTGATAAAAGTTATGCCAGGATAAGTATCAGTACTGAAAATTCTGATGACCTTGATAATATTATCAGCAGGCTGCATCGTCATGGTGCCAGGCTTGTTGAAGAGGCAGCAATATCTCTTATTCCTGCCGAAGGCGAGCGTATAGTCCCGAAAGGATTCTATTCGACAACGAACTATCCGACTGAAGTCAAATACGGGTCTGAGTGGATTGAAGTTGAAAAGATAGAGATGGATTGCCTTATTGTCGTTGATCCAAAGACCCACCGTGCATTATGCACCCCGATGTCCAAGCTACAGAAAGGGGACCTGGTAGTAATGGGCGAGCATGGAGTCAAAGTCTATCCCCCTGAGCGCCCACGCGATCACGATGACTTTGAATTTATGGGGGGTGGAGTTTCATCTGAGCGTCCCACTGAAACGACCATCAAAAAAATCGCCCGTGAAATGCTTGAAGTCCTTGCAAAAGGGAAAAAAGTAGCTCTTGTAGGTGGTCCTGCAATTATTCATACCGGAGCAGATGAAGCATGTGCAGCCCTTGTCCGGGAAGGTTATATAAATACTATCTTTGCAGGAAATGCACTGGCCACTCATGACATTGAATATAATTTGTATGGTACATCACTGGGGATGAATATCCAGTCCGGTGATCTGATGGTTGCAGGTCATAAAAATCACCTGTATGCTATTAGCGAAGTTATGCGTGCAGGCTCTATTAAAGCAGCAGTGGATTTGGGTATCGTGCGTTCTGGTATCATGTATGAATGTGTAAAAAACAACGTTCCCTTTGTCCTTGCTGGATCAATACGAGATGATGGACCCCTTCCTGATGTTATTAGTGATGCAATGCAGGCTCAGGATGCAATGAGACTTCATATTCCTGATATCGGTATGGTTCTCATGGTTGCAACAATGCTTCACTCTATCGCGGTTGGAAATTGTTTACCTGCATATGTTCGAACTATCTGTGTAGATATTAATCCGTCAACGGTAACCAAACTCATGGATAGAGGAACGATGCAGGCTATCGGAGTTGTAAGTGATGCCGGAGCATTTATTCCGATGCTTCTTGCACAAATTCATAAAATGACAGGTAAGACGGAGTGAGTTACAATCAGATTTTACCTGGTCAGGGGCATTGCTGAAGGAAGTTCATTCTCAAGCACAAATTCCCATTCTTTTTTGCAGGAACATGGCATTTCCATTACTGATTTCATTAATTCCTGATCAGCATTCAGATTATATTCCCGGATTGCATCAAGAATCATTTTGTCGCATGTCCCGCAGTTATGCGTCCCGCGTTTCTGTCCTCCCCCAAGGGGATCGCATGTTATATGGACCGGAGATTCAGCAAGAACCTTTGCAACACTCCAGAGATAAGGTGGCCGGTATGAACCCTGACGCCAGAGTCGCTCAACAATTGTATTTCTCATTACAGAGCAGGGATTCATAGAGATGAGATCAGTATGTGCAAGAATGTCACGTACTGTTTTTGTCATGTCTTCATAAGCTTCTCGTTCTGTAATATAGGCAGGTTTAAAGAGCAGATAGGTTTTAACAAGCCCTCCTGCTTTTCTTATAGCAGCGGCTGCTGAAGTATAGTTATCAAAGGTAATTCCCTTGTCAATACATTTCTCTCTTATTTCATCAGAAGAAGTTTCAAGGCCCATTGCTACAATAAGACCTCCTGTCCTCAAACTTTCTGTCAGCCGTGTATGATATGCTGCAATTTTTTCATAATTGACATAGTCTGCCCGGCATTCAACAGTCAGATAGCGACCTTTACAAATAGTTGCAACTACTTCCCTGACTGCCGGATGGACTTCCTTATCATCAAAAAAACTCCCTGAAGTGTAGAGTTTAACCAATCTGGGATCATGTTCGGCAACTTCCTTTGAAAGTGTCTCAAGCTGGTTTATCATCGCTGCAGTAAGCTCTTCGGTGTTGAGATCAAACAGCCGTTCATGTCGATACTGGCACATCAGACATCGGTTCCATGAGCAGCCACCAGATCTGATAATGATAGTAACACTAGGATACACTTCATCTAAAATCCTGTCAGAGCCAGTCCATATTGCAATAGGAGTATTATTATCTTTTTTCATGAGTAGCTCCCCAGTATATCCGGAAACCCCCGGAATATTTACGGGTTTTTTAGGATATTAACGGTTTGTTCAGAATTAATTTTTATAAATTCTGATTTTTGTAATAACATATAGAAAGAGCGATAATATGTAGAATTCATCAAAGACTTCTCAATATTATTCTGAATATTCTATCCTGCATAGAATTATTAGACATATGAGTATTTGACTTTACAGGAGAATAGAATTTATCAAAGAATTTTCATGGTACCATTACCCTCAGGTGAATTGGGCCAACAATCTATTATGATCTGCAGATGAATATTATTCGATCAATCCTGCATGAGGCGATATGACCATGAATATTCATTCTTTTTACCAAGTCGCGATAATTATTCTACTAGTAATACTAACCGGATCCAGCACTGTTTCAGCATATTATCTCAATCTTGACGCTCCTTCTGAAATCAGAGTAGGCCAGTCATTTGAGGTAACCGGTACAACGAACACCCCTCCACCAGACAAAATTGACATTGTATTTTCTCAGTCAATGAATATTCCAGTCGAGATAGCGCGCTATTCAAGAGACATCACTGAAAAGGGAGATAATACCTTTAATGCAACTTTTGAGACGACGGGTCTGGAAAAAGGAAATTACAAAATTGAGGCAATTTCTCAGTCTCAACGAGATTTCTCTGCAGGTTCACGAAACCTGCGCGTAATAAAACTAACCGATAGATCTGATATGATCAGGTTCTCTTCTCCTGCATATCAGGAGTTTGAGAAAACTTTACTTGTCGAAGCAAGAATCAGGGAATATGATGATAATTCTATCCAGATGGAAGTAAAATACGGCAATACATCTATTTTTGGTCCAGAATCTGTGCCTGTAACACGTGGCTTTGTCAAAAATGAACTTCCAATAACTGAAGAGGGTCCGTACTCGGTCATATTCAACGATTATAAAGGATACATTGGATCATATCATATTCAGGTGGGTGAAGGAACAACGGTGGCAGATGCACAGCCATCTCAATCATTATCTCCCGTCCCTGATGAAAAAGAAGTAAATGCTACAAAAGCCACAACTGCCACAGAAAACCCGACAGATTACCCTACCAGCCAGACAACTCAAAAGTCTGTAGAAACCACGAAGGTTACTGCAGAATCTACACCCTCCATGACCGAACCGACACCATCAGCGACTAGTGCCCAGGTTATTTCAACAGGATCTGCCTCAGAGATTAGTTCTACATCTCAGGTATCACGGGATACTCCTGGATACTTTTTGGTCCGGGTAAAAGAGAGTCCGGTTCAGATTCAGACCTCCGCTAATGAAGACTGGGTTCTTGAGTATAAGGCTGGCTCTGATGCTGCGATTGTAAAAGTCAATGACTGGATGAAGGAAGCTGCCGAAGAAGCTACGATAACTCAGGACACAGATCGGATCTTTATTAAAGTATATCCCTACAGTTACAAGACCGGTGCAGAGATTACGATGACTGCATCCAATGCTCATTCAATTGCGCTTTCAGATGAGGCAGCACAAGCGTTCGGCGCTCCACCCAGATATGGGGCCGTAGTTTCATCAGAAAATACGCAATCACCTGCTCCAATTGCTGCCCTCATATGTGGAATATTTGGTGCTACTTGGATATTCAGGCGAAAAGACAAATAAATAAGGTCTCCCTTTTTTGTAAATTTCTCTTCTTCGGTTTATGAATGACAAGAATTGTAATACGAGTTTCACCAGAAATATGAGAATAGATTTTTAAGGATAGCATACATTGTAATAGAGGGAGCCGAGGTAGTCTAGTCCGGGAAGGCGGTGGTCTTGAAAACCACTGGTGTTTCACCTCAAGAGTTCAAATCTCTTCCTCGGCGTTTTACTGTTTTTTAATGTTTAAGAGAAATTTATTGAAATGCGTTCTATAGTATTATAATCCACAATATATTCGCATACAATAATTATGTTGATTCTCTTTTTTGGTGAGTGTGAAGTTTCGTCGAGATACATTATCTTTCCCAAAGATTAAAATTTAAAAGACAACACATTTATCTTCTTAACTCAATTTTATCCTTGAATCTACAATATTATGCGTTCACAGAATTTAGACCCATTAACCAGATTTGGGTTTACCTTTAGAAGAGGTGGTGCACATTCTGCACGTACATATATGCTTGAGGATCTTGAGCAGTTACTTAAATATCTCAAGAGACCACAATCCTCTCAATCACTATATATCAATGCAATTGAGGAGGAGAATTGTCTCGGAAAGCGATCAAAAAAGACCAGAAGTCTTACATCTCGCCATCTTATTGAACTCTACTCTTTAGATCCTCATATTGCATTATTCCGAATTCTTCTCTACTTATGGGAACGAGATCCTGATTCCCATCCTCTCCTTGCATTACTCTGCACCTATGTACGTGATGCACTGTTCCGTGAAACTTCGCCATTTGTTCTCTCGCTTCAGATTAATGAGACCATTACCCGTGAAACCCTCGAAAAGTGGATTGAAGAGAAATATCCGGGTCGGTTTAGTCCTGCAACCTTGAAATCTGTAGCTCAGAATATTAATGGAACCTGGACTAAATCAGGTCATCTCCACGGGAAAACCAAAAAGATCCGGACTCCTGTCAACCCTACACCAGGATCATTAGTATATGCTCTTGTTTTAGGATATCTCACCGGAAACAGAGGTCAACTTCTTTTTTCTACTGAATATATCAAACTACTCGATTGTTCGTATGAGGAGGCTACTTCCCTTGCTGAAATTGCCTCTCGAAAGGGATGGATTGTCTACAAACGGATTGGGGATATCATGGAAGTGCAATTCCCAAATTTTTTCACAAAAGAAGAACAGGGATGGATTTATGAGCAAAATAGATAAACTTCAGCAATCCTATAAAAAATTCATTGAAATTCCTTGGAAATCAGATATTGCTCCTGCACAACGAGTAATTTTTTGTGTCTATAATGAACACGATGAACTTTCTCTTCGAGCAAAGATCGATGAATTTGAATTAGCAACAAAACAAGCAAACCATCGCTGGCTTCTCTTTGATCTAACCAATACATTTCCGGAGTGGCTTGGAAATCAAAAATATGCGACAAGTTATTTTAAAAAGCCTGATATTATCACTCAAATACTTCCCCAATATCCTCAATATATCAAACATCAATTTCTGAAATATATCGAAGAACAATCTCCTGATGACAATTCTGTTGTTGCATTATCAGGTGTCGGGACACTTTTTGGTCTCATCAAAGTTAAAGAACTGGTTGATGCACTTGCACCACTGATTAAGGGAAGATTGGTGATCTTTTTTCCGGGAAGTTATGAAGGGAACAATTACCGGCTACTTGACGGATATGACGGATGGAATTACCTGGCTGTGCCCATTACTGCAGATAAAGAATTTTGAACGTGAGAAATTACATGATTAATCGAGAAGTCTATCAGAAGGACCCGTCTCTTCGAAAACTCGTAAATGAAGGGGTTGCATATGTTAACGATGATAAGACCGAACTTGCAATGGCCGTCCTTCGGTATGAACTTGAGACCTTTGTTTGTGATGGTCAATATGAGAAAGGGCTAGACCAAATTCTCTCAACCTATATTGCAAATATCGGTGCAGCACAACAACCTGCTGTCTGGGTGAGTGGCTTTTTTGGTTCGGGTAAATCGCATCTGGTAAAGATGCTCCGGTCATTATGGGTGAATACTACCTTTTCTGATGGAGCAACTGCACGTGGGATAGCCAATCTCCCTGAATCAATAAAAGCTCATTTGATAAATCTATCAACAGAGGGTAAACGCCATGGAGGGCTTCATGCTGCTTCCGGAACCCTTGGATCAGGAGCGAGCGGGAGTGTTCGGCTTGCTCTTCTCCGTATCGTTTTCAAATCGGTAGATCTTCCTGAACAGTATCATCTCGCCCGTTTTGTCATGTGGATGATGAAGGAAGGGATCCTTGATCAGGTTCGTTCCCACGTCGAGAAGAACGGATATACCTGGGAAGAAGAACTCTCGAATTTTTATGTTGCTGAAGGATTGCAACAGGCATTGATCGCTATAAAACCTCATTCGTTTAGCACTCCGGAGATTTGTGTCGAAACGCTTCTCAACCAATACCCCAATGTGCAGGATGTCTCTAATGATGAGATGGTCGATGCAATCGAATCATCTTTGAAAGTAGAGGGAAAACTTCCTCTTACCCTCGTTGTTCTTGATGAAGTTCAACAATTTATTGGTGAGAATCCTGATCGCTCACGAGATGTAGATGAGGTTGTTTCTGCCTGCTGTAAGAAGATTGGAGGAAAGTTGCTCTTCATCGGCACCGGTCAGACCGCAATCACCGGTACCCCTAACTTAAAGAAGATCGAGGGCCGGTTCACACTTCGTGTTGAGTTATCAGATGCAGATGTAGAAACGGTGGTGCGAAAGGTAATTCTGGCCAAAAAAGCGGATTCCATTACCCCTATTGAACAGGTGATGCAGACAAACCTTGGAGAGATATCCCGTCAGCTCATAGGCACAACGATTGCCCATAGACAGGATGATATCCCTTTTTTCCCGCATGACTATCCGATGCTTCCAATTCGAAGAAGATTCTGGGAGAATACACTTCGAGTTCTTGATGAGACCGGAACTGATAGTCAGCTTCGCAATCAGCTCAGTATGATTCACAAGGTGATTCAGACAAACCTTGACAAACCCCTCGGATTCGTGATTCCTGCTGATTACCTATACTTCGACTCTGCTGTCACCCTCCAGCAGACCAGGAAACTTCCCCGGAAAGTGTACGAGAAAACTATGTCCTGGATCGAGGGTTCTCCTGAAGAGCAACTCATGGCCAGGGCCTCCGGGCTGGTTTTTCTTATCAATAAATTATCAGGAAATAACCGGGAGATTGGCATCCGGGCAACCGTAGACACATTGGCAGATCTTCTTGTGGAGGATTTGAATGAGGGGAGTAGCGGACTTCGAAGCACCCTTCCCGCTCTTTTGAGCAGATGCGAATTATTGATGCGAGTAGGGGATGAGTATCGGATTCAGACAGAGGAGAGCTCAGCCTGGATTGATGAGTTCCAAAATCAAAAGAGTATCCTGGCAAATCAGCCAACGAGGGTTGATACCGAACGGGAAGATCGGATCCGACTCATGTTTGGAGACCTTGTTGGGAAGATAACCCTTACTCAGGGAAATTCAAAACAAAATCGTGAAGCATATCCCCTTTTCAGCGCTCAACTTCCCACTGATCATGACAAGAAGATCTATATCTGGGTCAGGGACGGGTGGAAAACCGATGAGAACTCTGTCCGTGCGGATGCACGCCAAGCAGGAAATCAATCCCCTACCATTTACATCTATATCCCGAAGCGCTCTGCTGATGATCTCCGTCATTATCTGATCGAATACAAAGCAGCCATTGCAACACTCGGGAGCAGAGATGTTCCCAATACTCCGGAGGGTATCGAGGCAAAAGCTGCAATGGAGACGACAAAACAGACCGCTGAAGGTAAAATCAAAGAGTTACTTGAAGAAACATTCTCCGGTGCACGAGTCTTTCAGAGTGGTGGGAATGAGATCATTGGTAACCATCTGCAGGGAATGGTGCAAGAGGCTGCCAGGAATTCTGGTCAACGACTCTTCCCCCAGTTCTCTGTTGCTGACCAAAAAGACTGGGACAAGGTCTATGAACGTGCAAAGAAAGGATCTCCGGATGCACTCAAAGCCATTGGTGATGAAGGAGAGCCGGCAAAAAATCAGGTCTGCAAACAGATATTAAGTTTTATTGCAGGTGGAAAACAGGGTGCTTTGATTAGGGAGCATTTCGAAGTTCCTCCATACGGATGGTCAGGAGATGCCATCGATGGAGCACTTCAAGTACTCCTTGTCGGGGGCGTTATTAAAGCACAGGATGACCACGGACGTGCAATTGATCCAAAAGAACTCGAACGCCGGGCGATGGGAAAGTCAGTTTTTAGGGTCGAATCCACTACGGTGAGCACCCCTCAACGCATACAGATCAGGAAAGTATTCCAGAAAGCAAACATCGTTGTTACTGCCGGGCAAGAGAGTGATGGGGTCAAACCGTTCCTTGAGTTTATTCAGGCTCTTGGTCAGCAGGCAGGAGGAGAAGGACCAAAACCGGAAAGGCCGGATGTATCATTCATTCATGAAATCCGCCTCACCTCCGGGAATGAGCAACTCATCACCATTTACAATCTGAAAGATACTCTTCTCACCAATATCGATACCTGGACTGCCACTGCTGAAAAAATTACGAGGAAATGGCCTCTCTGGGGGCGACTGCTAGAGATTGCCCTGAGTGCCGAAGAGACGAAGACCGCATCGGAGGTAAAACCGCAGATCGAAGTGATAACGCATCAGCGAAGGCTTCTTGATGAACCGGATCTTATTCAGCCTCTCATTACCACCCTTGAACAAGCTCTTCGGAGTGATCTTGTTGCTCTCGCAGAGCGATATGATACCGATTTCTCTGAGGAGTTACAAAATCTTGAGCAAGATGCATCCTGGCAGGAGATTGAACCAGAAGTAAGGGAAGAGATCATTACAACCTGCGGGATTGTCAGGATGGACCCTCTTTCCATTGCCACCATTGAGGATCTCATCAAGGCGCTTAAACGGAATCCAATCTCCAGTTGGAATGATAAGATAGATGCTCTCCGGAAGAGGTTTTCAAAAGCCAGGGAGATGGCTGCAAAAGAACTTGAGCCAAAGACCCAGACTATTACTCTCCCCAAACGGACTTTGAAGTCAGCAGAAGATGTTGAAGATTGGATTGAAGAAGTTTCCGGGTTGTTATCTGAATCCCTAACAAAAGGACCAATTATTCTCAGGTGAATGTGCAATGCGGACCGCTGCAGAGATCACAGAGTTATTAGACGAACTGGACCATTGCATCGCAGATGAACTTGAAAATCAGGATCTCGATTTCAAACAATGGCCAGAGAACAGTCGGAATGATGCGATTGAACTGGTTGTGAAAATGGCGGTCTGCATGGTAAACGGTGGAGGGGGCACGGTTGTTTTTGGTGTTGCAGACCATATAAAAGGTCGGGCAAATGCAATACTTGGTATCCCCCTGGACATTGATGTCAACATTCTCAAAAAGGCTGTGTACGACAAGACCGATCCAAAGATAACCCCCGTGTTTGAGGATCTGAAAGTTCCGGAAGGAACCGGCAGGGTTCTTATTATACAGATATATCCAGGTCTGCCTCCTTATACTGATACCTCCGGTAGGGGGACAGTACGAATTGGAAAAGACTGTCAGCCCCTTACTGGAACCATGCGAAAAAAGATTGCAGTTGAAACCGGTGAGAATGATTATACTGCAGAACAGATTTCTGGCGATCCCGGATTATATCTCTCTCCATCTGCAATGGAACAACTTCGGCAGATTGCACAGGAACATAATGCTCCTGAAGATCTTCTCCGGTTGTCTGATATTGAGCTCCTCAAAAACCTTGACCTCATGAGTGCATCAGGTCATTTGACCAGGGCTGGTCTTCTCCTTGGAGGAACTGAAGATGCAATCCGGCAATTCATCCCAGGTCATGTCTGGACGTTTCTGCAGATGGAGACTGATACATCATACATAAATCGGGAGGATAAAACATCTGCGATACCGGTATCTATCAAACGGCTAGAGGATTTACTTGTTCCTTTTAATCCAATAACCACGGTAGTGAAGGGGATGTACCATTTCGAATATCGGACCTATCCCCCGCTGGCTATTCGTGAAGTTTTGATAAATGCGTTCTGTCACCGTGACTACCAGATGGCGGGTCCGGTCCTGGTGAAGGTGTTTCCCACCCATTTGGAAATAAGTAATAATGGAGGATTCATCGGTGGGATTACTTCAAATAATATTCTTCACCATTCTCCATCTGCCAGAAATCCCTGCCTTGTAGGGGCATTGATCCGCCTCCATCTGGTGAACCGGAGTAATCTTGGGATTTCACGGGTCTTTGAAGCTTTTCTCATGGAGGGGAAAGAGCCTCCTTGTATTGATGATGTTGGAGATAGTGTACGGGTGGTTTTCAGGAAACAGGAGATGAGTGCTCATATGAGAGCATTTATTTCAGAACAGGCTGGTAAGGGAAGGTACTATTCGGTAGATGAACTTCTTATCATTCATTATCTTCTGCATCACCCGGAGATTGTCACTTATCAGGCATCTGTACTCTGTCAGCGGAGTGAGGCCCAGATCAGAGATACTCTTTTCACTCTTGAATCAGAGGGTCTGATCGAACGGGGAGGAGCGGGAAGAGGAACCTACTGGAGCATTCCTCCCGGTATTCATCAGTTATTGTCAGATTCGAAAGATAATAATCAAAAACGGCGTATTGATCGTGAAGCAGCAAAAACACGAATACTTAGTATCCTGATGGAACGGGCACGAAGAGGTGAAAAAGGACTGACGAATAGTGATATCAGGAAGATTATCCATTATGATCGGAATCAGGTGTATCAGTTGATGAAAGAATTACAACGTGAAGGTGCACAAGTGAAATGGTCAGGCAGAGGGCAGTCTGCGATGTATGAATATATTGATAATTGCTAAATGTTTGCGTATATTAGCAATGAAATAGCAATATAGGATGATGATTGCTACATGTTTGCGTATGCTAGCAATGAAATAGCAAAGATGGATGGTGATCGCTGGATCATTGCGGGTTCTTATGCTGACTCAGTTAACTTCAACATGAGATTCTTTCCAATGCGCAACTCAATGCTCCATCAGCATTGGATCAGCATTCGCCACCATCTCATGAGAACTCCCCACTCACTTGTAACTTATTGAGGACCATGCATGCAACCGCTTGACAAAACTCTCCGAAACACGCTTGAAAAGACCGTGAAAGAAGCCCGTGACCAGGCAGAATCCGCTGCACGGGCAGCCCTTGAGCAGCTCGGGGTAGGAGACCCTTCTGCTCCACCTCATCTCTCTGAATCAGAGCGTGATCTCCGGAGAAGACTGCGGATTCACGGACGGCAACTCGGGGATGTCAAGTCTGATAAAGGGGTTCAGGAGATTGATCGCCTGCTCGAAGAGGTTGCATACGAGCACTGGCACCGGATGCTCTTTGCCCGGTTCCTTGCCGAGAATAATCTCCTTATGTATCCGGATCCGACCGGTCCGGTTCCAGTGACCCTTGAGGAGTGTGAGGATCTAGCTGCAGATGAGGGAGCAGCGAACGGGTGGGAACTTGCCTCACGATATGCATCAACAATGCTGCCCCAGATATTCCGTCCAGATTCCCCGGTCTTTGAGTTGATTCTTCCTCCGGAGTATCAGCATGAACTTGAGCGACTGGTGAGTGGGTTAGCCCCGGACGTGTTTGCCGCCTCTGATTCTCTCGGATGGGTGTACCAGTACTGGCAGGCGAAGCGAAAAGATGAGGTGAATAAATCCGGTGTGAAGATCGGGGCACGGGAACTCCCCTCCCAGACTCAGCTCTTCACTGAACCCTATATGGTCAGTTTTCTTCTTGACAACTCACTTGGTGCCTGGTGGGCTGCCCGAAGGCTATCAGAAGAAGATCTGAACAATGCTGCGACTGAAGACGAACTTCGGACAAAGGCTTCCCTTCCGGGATTACCACTTACGTATCTCCGGTTTGTGAAAGAAGAGACCGGCCGATGGACTCCTGCTGCCGGAGCATTCGATGCCTGGCCTCAGCACCTTTCTGAACTCAAAACACTGGATCCCTGCTGTGGTTCCGGGCATTTTCTCGTCGCTGGTCTGCAGATGCTCGTTCCCATCCGGATGGAGATGGAGGGTATCTCTGCAAAGGAAGCAATCGATGCGGTTATTCGGGAGAACCTGCATGGTCTGGAGATCGATCAGCGATGTGTTGAACTTGCTGCATTTGCCCTGGCGATGACCGCCTGGACCTATCCTGAGGCAGGAGGGTACCGGGAACTTCCTGAATTGGCGATTGCCTGTTCGGGTCTTGCGATATCTGCAAAGAAGGAGGATTGGATCACTCTTGCTGGGGGAGATCAGGATCTCGAATATGCCCTGGATTGCCTGTATGAGCAGTTTTCGCAGGCACCGGTACTTGGAAGTCTTATTGATCCGACCGGGTTTGGATCGGGAAATATTGTTTCAGTCCAGTGGGACACCCTCGGACCGTTGCTGAAAAAAGCTTTGTCCGGACAGGATGTAGAGCGGGTAGAAATGGGAGTTGTTGCTCAGGGGATTGCCCGGGCTGCAGCAATACTTGCAGGAAAATATCACTGGATTATAACGAATGCGCCATATTTAGCATATAGAAAACAAAATGATATTTTATTAGCCTTTTCAAAAAATTATTATCCTTATTCTAAAAGCGACCTTGCAACAATATTTTTAGATCGGGGTTTAAAATTTTGCTTCCATGGAGGATTAGAGTGTTTTGTTCTGCCTCAAAATTGGTTATTTCTAACTTCATACCTCAAATTACGTGAAAAATTACTGAAAGAGGAAATTTGGCATTTAATCATTCGACTTGGACCGGGAGCATTTGAAACTATTAGTGGTGAAGTAGTAAAAGTTGTTTTAATTATAATTGGTCACAAT
>Ga0351922_1048_pt1 | contig 20399 bp, 25 predicted proteins | sample BONcelT113001C10_FD_206862 | JGI IMG/M metagenome (GOLD analysis project Ga0351922, IMG submission 206862) | Enriched cells from coal bed in the Powder River Basin, Montana, United States - BONCAT cells T11 rep2 HSBNCT.T11.300.1.C10 ... | reverse complement strand
AAGGAATTAATTCGGCAGGTAAATGCCCTCTTTTGTCATACATCTCGAATCGAGGCTCAGGTTGTAGCTGCTCGTGAGCGAGTTGAGACGATAACTCAGTCTATCCTCCATCAGGCATTCACTGGGAGACTGATTCAAAATGAAGAAACCGTTTCTTTGATTTAAAGAAAGAAGAGAATAAGAAATAAAGTGCTCATAAATTTAGATTGGACTGAAAATTATGATATTAAACTCAAAAATACAATCAAGAATTAAAGAAAACTATCAAATACGGGAAGATAATTTAAGTGATGATTATGCATGTAAAAACAGTGCGTATAAAAGAATTCATAGTCTAAAACCTGAAGAACTATCATTACGAGCTCCATTCTCCAGAGATGCTGATAGAATCCTTCATTCAATGGGATATGCTCGATATATTGATAAGACGCAGGTTTTTTTTCTAACCAATAATGATCATATTACTCATCGGTCTCTTCATGTCCAATTAGTGTCGAAAATCGGGCGAACTATAGGGAGAGCCCTACAATTAAATGAGGATTTAATAGAAGCCATTGCGTTAGGTCATGATATCGGACATGTCCCATATGGTCATCAGGGAGAATCAATTCTAAACGACATTTGTCAAAAATACGGTCTGGGTGTTTTTAAGCACAACATTCAGAGTGTAAAGTGGTTACATACCATCGAATCGGGTCATGATCTAACAATACAAGTGCTTGATGGAATATTAGGGCATAATGGTGAGAAAGATGAATATTATTTTGAACCCGTTTTAAACATTTCAAAAGAAGCATTATATAAGAAATATGAAGCAGAAAAAAGAGATCACCCAATTAATCCTTCAACATACGAAGGATGTGTAGTTCGACTATCAGATAATATTGCATATCTCGCTCGGGACATTATTGACGCAGTTACTGTAAATCTAATCAACAATGATGATCTTGAAAAATTCCCTGAAATCTGCAAAAATATATTGGAGATTGATTCTATCAACGAACATAATTTGGTCGAACTACAAGGGAAAACAATTGATATCTTGGTTAAGGATATTATCGAGACCAGTTTCGATAATAAAAATATTGGGTTGTCAACAGAAATGAGTAATTTCTTAATCCAATTCAAGGATTACAATTATCAAAAAATCTACCATAATGATAAGTTATTACAAGAAAAAATGAAAATATCTCATATTTTTAAAACACTATTCGAACACTTCGTTAAGGATTTAGAAAATGAGAACCTGAAATCACCGATATATGAAGATTTCATTAAATTAAAGGGAATTTCTCAGGATTATATTACCAAGGCTACAAATGAAGAATTAGTAGTTGATTATATCGCCGGGATGACGGATCGATACAGTGAATCCAGATTTAGATCAATAGTACTCCCCATCCGGAGAACAACATATGGGGAATAAACGTATATATATCGCAGGACCTCTTTTTTCCCAGGCAGAATTGGAATTTAACGATAAATTAAATAATTTATTAATAAAATCAGGTTTTTCTACTTTTCTCCCTCAAAAAGATGGATATGAACTGAGTGATCTAGTAAAAGATTCTAATCCTCATGATGCATCTACATTAATATTCAACTTTGACTTAGAAGAATTAAAAAAATCAGATATCCTTGTTTTCATAATGGATGGCAGGGTCCCTGATGAGGGGGCATGTGTGGAAGTTGGTATTGCCTATGCGTTAGGGATAGAATGTTACGGATTAAAAACGGATACTCGTTCCTTTATTCATTCTCAAGACAATCCAATGATTATAGGTTCATTAAAGGGTAGAGTCGCCCATTCATTTGAAGAACTATTATCACTGATAAACTAAAATCTTATTTTGATTCAGAGATGAATTCGAATTTCCACAGAAAAGCCACGGGGGATTTATCTCTCCCCCACAGGGTGTGAACATACGGGTGTACCGGATTCAGCCGTAGGCTGGCGATATAATTTCCGGTTCCATCTGAGGTGGTAGACACTCCGGTCCAGACAGTGGACTGGTAACAAACTCTCTACCAATAGCACATCTGGGGGATTATGACCGGATGCATATAAACACCCGGTGAAAAGTATCAGCCCGGAAGGTGTTTCTTCGCCCGGTCCCAGAATCGGACCGTCGCCGCAAGCACCTGCTCAGGCTCCGTCACCAGAACCCTATCCTCCCCGTCTGTGGCAAGATACGTCACCATCTCACAGACAAAGACCCCTGCTTCCTCGGCCAGACCCCGGTATATCAGGCATTTATGCACTCTCATGGTGGTTCTTATGAACTGGTTTATGATTCAAATTAAGTATTTTTCTCACATATACTATACCTATTATCTGAAAATTTAGATTCAGAAGCACCAGGGGTATTATATGGTCGAGCGGGTCATCCTTACAAATAAACCACTTGTTGAGGCAATATTTGAAATAAGATGGAAATTAAAGGAAACAAGCCCACATATCTTTATTGATGAGAATTTCAATTTACTAACCGGAATCCTATATGATAAGATATCTGATGAATATTCATTTCCGGTTAATCTGGTTCCTGATTTTATTCCATTAGAATCTTCACCTTATGCGATCAGGACACAGTTCAGAAATCAAAAAGAACAATGGCCTCTTGTTCAGGTGGGACCAGGTATTCTTACCATCAATGATACAGAATCATATGTCTGGGAAGACTTTGAAGAGAGAATTATTTATATCCTAAAATGCTTGTTCGAGTCATTCTCAAAGTTATCCAAGGAAATACAGATTGAAAGTCTGATTTTGCAGTATATTGATGCATTTGACTTTGATTATAATTCTTCTGATGTCTATGCATTTTTACAGGATCAGTTAAAACTTCAGATTAACCTTACCCCTAAACTGTTTGCTCCCGATCTAATCGATCCGCACCCTGATGATTTGAATATTGATCTGATTTATAAATCTAAAAATCCCGAAGGAAAAGTGACCCTGAAATTTTCAACAGGTCATCGAAAAGACCTTCAGGACCAGATGAAACCCGCAGTTATCTGGAATACGGTTTTTCAGTCCGAAGCAAACATAACTGACTTAAATGAGGAGAAAATAGTCGAGTGGGTAAATGGCGCTCATACAGTAACAGATCATATTTTTTTCACCATCATTGAAGGAGAACTTCTAGAACAGTTCAGATAAAAATGTCAGTCATTCAATATCAGGGAAGTGTAGTTTGGCCAGTGGGTTCAAGAAGGGATCTCACTACTCATGAATACTTATTCCCAAAAACGAGTAATATCTTATCTACAGAAAGCAGCAATCAACGGTATCAACCTTTTACATGGTATACATCAGAGAGTAACCAGAGCGTATTAATTCAACAAACTTCTATGGGGAATCAAACAACTGTCTCTCGTGTTAAAAAAACAACAGGGCTAAAAGAAAGGGTTGAAGAAATCATTGACACGGTAATTATTGAAAAGACCATTTCTTCATCAATCGATAAAAACTTATTGAAAATCTATCTGCTTCAAAAATTTCAAACGATAGGTTTTGAACAATTTCAACAATTATCAGATGATATCATAAAAAATCGGATAGAGAAGGTAGTTGCTTTAGAGTTACTAAAAAATCTCTTCTCTGATATCAACGATGAAGAATTTGATCTGATTAAAACTCATGCAAAGAGTGAGGGCTTCTTTCGATGAGGTATCTGATAGACTCTAATACCTTTATTGATCTCCTTAAACCCCGAAACCCGAACACCGATAAAATTGCAGAATCTCTCTTATTAGGTGATGATTTAGTTATCTTCTGTCTTGTTGAGTACGAAGTAAAACGAGGATACTATCTCTCATTTTTTCAAAACAATCGAATGATGTTCAGAAAAATAAGGAACAGTCACGCATCGAGCAGTTTGATGAATTAATCAAACCGTTTGAATACATTTCACAAATCAAGCCAGAGATCATCCAAGAAGCTGCATCGGTCTATGGTCAGGTTAACGCAAAAGGGCGGGCCTTTCCTGATATCGATATCCTCATTCTTGTTGTAGGGAAAAGAGATGGATGCACAATTGTTTCTTCAGACACCTATATTGAAGCCCTTAGCGGAATGTATGACGTTCCTTTTGAAAAGTGGACATAACTAATTGGGGGGGATTTATCTCTCCCCCACAGGGTGTGAACATACGAGGTGTACCGGATTCAGCCGTAGGGTGGTGATTTTATTACCGGGAGACATTTCGGCACGGCGGACCGATTAAACAAAGCCGTTTCTGTCGATCTCCTCGCCGTTGGAATGATAGACACAATAGCCCGGAGGGCCGTTAATTAACCCACCGGTCCCAGAACGAGAGTCTTACTTTACGATATATTGATGCCTTGGACTTCGATTATAATTCGCATGATGTCTATGCCTATAAATAAAAAGAACCAAGAACCAGCTGCCGGGTAATATCCTCACCAGTCGAGGAATAGGTGAAGATAAAGGCAAGCGTTGTGGTGATTGGGGCAGCGGCAAGAATTCCTCCATATTTCGGATCGATATGCTGGACAATCAGGGTTACCCCGACGATTATACCCCCGGCTGCAATGAACCTGAGCACCAGATCCAGATACTCCATATCTGATCAGAATTGAACTCCTGCCCGGAAAAAGGGAAAATATGGTCAGACAGAGATCCTCCGTCCCCCTATGGGCGACCGGTAAGGTTTATCTCCTTTCCTCCTCTTTATTTCACATGAATGCCCGTGGTCTGAACCTGCTGGTCAGCGTTCTTTGTATTACCATTCTGCTCATCCCACTCCATACTGATGCGAGAGATACCCATAACATCACCCCCGCAGAGATCAGCATGGCTGAATCATTCTATCCTGATTCGGTGGTATCACGAATCTATCATGCAGATATCATCCCGCATTGGATCAGGAATGATACCTTCTGGTTTACGGACCATGGCAGAAATTCTACTGAATATACCCTTGTGAACGCAACAACCCGGCAGATCAGACCACTCGTTGATCTATCCCGGCTCGCTGCATCACTCTCGGCAGGATTAGGGAAAAAGATTACCTCTGTCGGACTCCGGCTCTTTCCGGCGTCATATTCGCCAGAAGACAATACCCTTTCTATATCACAAGGAGGGAGACAGTGGAGCTGCAACCTCTCCTCATATACAGTATCTGAAACAACCCTCACCGCTCCGGTACAGGCCGGAGTTCGATCACCTGACGGGAAAAAGATCGCGTATGTCAATGGGGATAACCTGAACCTTTATGACCTGGCACAGGGAACAGATACCCCGCTTACCACTGACGGGACTCAGGATTACTTTTATGGGAAGCGATCCGACACGGTGCGGTACGCGGCTACCGAAGCCAGGCTGAACGAATCACCGGAAGCCTACCTGGTCTGGTCACCTGATTCGCAGAAGATCCGCACGTTCAGAGTGAACCAGAGAAACGTCTCCCCCCTCTCTCTCCTCCAAAATGCCCCTGAAAACGGAGTACTCCGCCCGATTCTCTATACATACCGGTTTGCCATGCCAGGTGATGTATCAGTTCCCTTATACGAACCGGTTATTATAGACACGCAATCTGCTGCAATAACCCCGGTTCAGTACAAACCGCAGTCCGAGGTCTCCATGATGGATACGGATCAATATGTCCTTCAGTGGTGGAGCCCTGATTGTCAGAATATTTACTCACTCTATCTCGAACGGGGAGAGAAGACTATCAGGTTCCTTACCGAAGATCCAAAAACCGGAGCCACGACTGAGAAGATTGTTGAGACCGGACCTTCATACCGGGAATCATCACTGCAATATGCAGATACTCCGAATATTGCAGTACTTCAGAAGACCGGTGAGATCATCTGGTTCTCTGAACGGGACGGATGGGGACACCTGTACCGGTATGATGCAGACGGCAATCAGAAGAATCAGATCACATCAGGAGCGTGGGTTGTTCGCAAGATACAGTATATTGATGAAGACCGGTCATCGATCTATTTCACCGCAAGCGGAAAAGAACCAGGGAATCCGTATTACCGGTACCTGTACCGGGTACAGACCGATGGAACAGCCCTCACCCTGCTGACCCCTGAGTATGCAGATCATGAGATCACCATGTCACCAGACGGGCAGTTCTTCACGGACTCATTTTCACGGGTTGACCTGCCTCCGGAGTTCATACTTCGGGCAGCTGACGGAGGCCAGGCCATGCAGATTGCAAGCGCTGACATCACCGATCTCACCAGTGAGGGGTGGAAACCTCCAAAGCAGGTGACGGTGAAAGCGAGGGACGGAATCACTGACCTTTATGGCCTGGTAACAAAACCAACCAATTTTAATGATTCGGCTACCTACCCGATTGTTGATATCGTATACCCCGGCCCGTACACTATAGTGACATCTACCCGGTTCCCTTCAGATCTCAGTTGGAACTCAAAGATTTACTGGACCGGTCAGATGCTTGCAGAACTGGGATACATCGTCGTAAATATGGATGGTCTTGGAACTGCTTACCGATCAAAGACATTTCATAATGTCAGTTACGGACACCTGAGCGATGCCGGCCTTCCTGACCACATCGCCGGAATCACCCAGATAGCAGAGCAGGATCCGTCCATGGACGTCAATAGAGTCGGGATATACGGGAAGTCAGCAGGGGGATTCATGACTGCCCAGGCAATGCTCACCTATCCTGACTTTTTCAAGGTCGGGGTTGCTGCCTCGGGAAATTATGACAGCAGACTGTATGGATCATTCTGGGGGGAGAAGTATGAAGGGATGCCAGACGAGACAGATTATCAGGAACAGGTCACAGGGAATAAGGCGTCAAATATGAGTGGGAAACTCCTGCTTCTGACTGGCGATATGGACGACAATGTCCATCCGTCAATGACCACCCAGCTTGAAGAGAACTTGATAACCGCAAACAAGAGTTTTGACATGTTTATTTTCCCGGATAAAAACCATGACCTGAATTATGATCCGGATTATATTAGGAAAATGATGGGATACTTTGTAAAACACCTCTGAATTTATGTGGGGTGTACGTTTCTCTTATCAACTACTCGGCGAAACCCTTTCTTTTTGCCCGGGTAACCGGTGCAGATTATCATCGACCTCATATCTGCGACCCAATCATGTGCAGGTATAATCGCCACTGAACCTTATTCACGGATTCATTTTTTGCAATACGTGGGTAGAGGGATATGCATTCACGCCACATAGAAGGTATCTCTGATAAATGCATAGCACCATCTCACAGACAAATACCCCTGCCTCCTCGACCAGACCCCGGTATATCCACCATTGACGCATCCATCCGACCAAAGTGATCAGCATAGAGAGGGAGGTGATCACCCCCCAGAAATCAGGCACTCCCACGGATCACACCCTCGATCAGCTCGATGAACTCACTGCTGTTCATCTGGGTGGCCAGAAACGTCCGGATAGAGAGAGCCATTTTCATCTTTAGTTGAGACCAACCGGCTGGATGCTCATGCCAGAAGAAAAACCATCACGGCAGAAGATGCCCTTATGGCATCCCAATAATCTGTTTCTCTAAAACTATCCTGACCTTACCATACACTCGTGAATTCAAGTATTACGTCTGATTTATGATCATCTCATGAATGACCTTTCCCCAGATATCGTATCCTTTCTTGCTGATATGGAGTTGATCTGAGAGGATCGCATTATTCAGGGTTCGATCAGGATTCAGGAATTCGTGGTTTATGGTTATTATCCTGACATTTTCAGGATACTTCAAACCTGAAAGGATTTCATTTGTTGTATCAATCCTTTTCCTGATTTGACCTGGATGATACTCTGCCGGGAATAGGTGAAAGAGCAGAATCTGACTCGTGGGATACTGTGTTGCCAGGTAGTTCGTAATTTCCTGTATCTGTTCAGCAACAATCTCCGGGTTATCTCCATTGAGGATATCATTGACTCCTATGAGGATAGTGCAGAAAGCAGGAGATATCTTCTTTAATGGGGCGTTCTTTAACCGATACAATAGATCTCCGGTTTCATCTCCATCGATTCCAAAGTTTATCGGATGATGCGGAGCGATATATTGCTCCCATGCCTCTGGGGCAGTCGATTCAAATCGCATCGTAATGGAATCTCCGGTGAGAAACAGGTTACATTCGCCATGGGCGATCTGGTTATTTTGCTCAGCAAACATCTGGTTCCACCATTGGTCATCGTGTGTTGGTTTCTTATTCGTAGTCCATGAATCCGGACCGGTAATTACACTGATGAAAAGGATCAGGATTAGTGCAAGAGATAGAAGTATGAGGTGAAGGCGTTTCATTTTTTCGTAAACACTCCTTATGATCTGACCCGCAAATAATGATATGATACATATCGGGCTTTAGAGAGAGAGGTTACAAATGAAGCAATTTCCGAACCTTCTCAGTGGTATAGATCCTTCCGGCCCGAATATCCTCTTTCGCCTCTGCAATACCCTTCAAATCTTCAGCGGATAACACAGCGTCGGCAGAACACATTTTTTCCGATCCTGATCTCACGCGGGTAAGTCTATCTCACCCGCAGCAAGCGGACGAACACAGATCGTTCCGGGATGAACCTCTTGCATCACGTTATCGATCTTTTCAGAGGTCTCATAAGAAAACCATGCTTCTCCACAACGTTTACAGGCCCACGATGGCACATCTTTAATCACTATCACCTGATCCTGAACTCGTGCCATGAATTCAGTCTTCCCCTCTTTCATCTCACCCTTACAGAACTGACATAATCCCGGCTTCATATTTTCTCACTCCTGAAACGTTCATTTGTCCATCGGTCATCCGGATGATATGGGAATCGTTACTCTCCTGCAACACTTCGGAAGCTGAGGATATAGGCATATGAATAAAGATTGTCGATAAAAGTCCAAATAATAAACGGTTAATCAGGACGTATGAACCACCCGACATCTCCGGAATAACTACCACTTTTCCACTGCCTGCCGCTCCCCGCATCATTGGAAATGGGCATCATCAGGGTCCTGATCGTTGAGAACGGGGGCCGGTTGTCACCAGGCGAACAAAAACGACATCAATCTGTGGCGTTGTTGCTGGGAATCGATGTCTGCGGGCATTAACCAATAAAAATGTCCAATCTTACTTCAGCCTTCCAGGCCAGAGGATTTAAAACCGTGTAGGCGGTGCTGACCGCGATATCCCTGCACGCTCCGGTAAGATTATAGACCTGCTCCTGAAGGCATTTTGTAAGTTTATTCTTCTGCTCATCGATAATGATTCGGAGTGATACTGAACCCGGAGACCGTCATGTGAACCGATCTGGACAAAACCTGGTTTGAAATGGTAGTATCCTGGTATAGGTATTCGGAATCGGGACCGGAATGATAAATCACGCCTGCATCTCTGATGATCATAAAAAGAACCAAATGACGCCTTATCCCACATTTGAGATGGATCTCAAAATCGGAGCAAAATACTTGTTTTACTACGGGGGTTATATCCCTGGATCTCTTGCATGATCATGCCTACATGTGGCTATGAACCTCTTGGAATAGCGTTGGAATATAGTATTGCAATTCTATTGAATTATTACAATTAAAGCCTGATTTGGGCTATTTTAGAATTGATTTGGAATTAAATTATATGGTTTTTCAAATAAAATTATTTTTTATCATTGAGGGCTTATTTGGGCATATTGAGATGAGGGGCTAGTATTACCCTGCATCTGTAACTGTTCCTGACTGAAATTACGTCTAAAAACAATATTAATTTCGAATGGAGTTTTATTCTGATACTGGTATGATCTTATTTTTTAACTGTTCTTCAAGATCAAGGTTCATCATTTCTATAACATTTGTCACGACCCCACGGGTATATTTTTGGAGTAACTGATCATTATTGAAGAATTCCCTGTCTTCGTTGCTGGAAAATTCTGCCCCATGAGTCCTGTATGCAATACCAAACGGAGCAAGAATATATCCCATTTGCTGAAAATTAAGAAAGATATCCATTGCAGTCTTGATACCTCCATCTTCATGGCCACAGACCAGAATTCCAAGTATTTTTCCATGGGTTAGTCCTGGTTTATTCAGATGATAGAGGTTTTGCATACAGGTTGTCCGATCTAAAAAAGTTTTCAATCGTGCAGACATGCTGTTCCAATTGATAGGTGATGAAATAATGACTGCTTTTGAGGTGGCCAGCATCTGATGAAATGTATGCATATCATCGGTTTTATTTCGGCATGGGTAATCACATGATTGGGCTCGGACTGCATAACAACACCAACAATGATCAATCGAATACTCATTCAGGTTGAATCTTTGATATGAGATATTCCTTTCTTTTAGTAATCCCTCTGCTATATCGGTCATAACACCCGTGTTTCCGGCCCTGTGGGAACTACCGTTGATAACAAGGATATCGCATGGTTCGCCAGAAGGATTGAAATCCTCTTTTAATGCAGGAATGAACTCTCCGGATGGACTGTGACAATTCGGGCAACCTTTCGGTGGTTTTATTCCGGAATAAAGAAACCCACATACCGTGCATTTCCATGTTATCTTATCATTCTGGATTATGTGGTTATCTGATGATATATCCATGTAAATCTCGTTATATTTTGTCTTCGTATGAAATAATGGGTTCGAAATTTCCTAATGAATGTAATTTTCGAGATAACGTACATTTATCAAGAAAAATTATTTTTAATCCGTTCAGTATGGGGCCCGAAGTGGGCACCATTGGGGTTTTCAAAGGATTGTATATTCTTCTCTCTACTGCTGATGAAACATACAGACTAACATAATAAATTACTGCATGAGGGTTCTCAATAAATAATAATATGAGAGACGGTGTTCTTCAGATTTTACATACACTCAATCGTTCATAATCATTGAGGCTGTTTAATTCCATCAAATACATATTCGATTAAGGTAAAATAGAGTTACAAATGTTTAGTATCGTTATTAATGAAGAGAGAAAAGAACTCCCAATCGAACAGTTACGGTTTTTTTTAATATCTGTCCATTGTGGTGATGGTTCTGAAACAGAAGGGGTGATAAAGAATTTTGCCATGATTTAGATGTCCATCTCTCCATCTAATCAAGTATTAAAATGATTTATATTCCTCCATCCTCCCATTGGAGATCTATACTTCACATAATTGTAATAAATTTCAGGAAAAAACCTGGTAATTATTATCCCCTATAGGTCTTCTCCCGGAATTTTCATAAACAACGATATATCCTTGCCTTCTTTGGTAATATACCCGTTCGCAAAGATATTCCCTTCTGTATCAAGATGTACTCCATAAAGCAAACCTGATCCAAATGAATCAAAGGTAAATGCCCCCTGTTCTCCAAAGGTTGGATCGGGTTTTCCATTCTGGTTATACCTGATAAGAACCGGGGTTTGTGTATGATGTATCTCAGTTGTACCGGCGATGATAATTTTTCCGTCAGGCTGCATGGTCTGACCCCAGGCATATTCATATCCCGGTCCATGATAGATTACTACACCGCCCTCTCCAAATGTAGTATCCAACGTTCCGTTCTGATTATACCTGAGCACCACAATATCAAAGGACCCATCACCATCTGTTTCTGCCCCGGTCACAAGGATCTTATTGTCGGGCACTAAACTCACCCAGTTCCCATAATCCGGCCCTCCGGCCTCTCCCTGGTACAGGGCAAGACCATCTGTTCCAAATGTCTCATCTATTGTTCCATTTTGCAGCAAATGAACAGTGGCAATGAAACTATTTCTGTCACCCTGAGCAACTGCTCCACCGGTGATAACCGCCCGATCTTCATCATCCAGGGCAATGGCAAACCCATAACTGTCGTTATCTCCTGAACGGTTGAGCATAAAGAGGCCATTTTTTCCATACTGTTCATCTAATCTCCCGTCAGGGTAAAACCGGAGTGCAACCATCTCTTTATGAATACTGGTATTCATCTCTCCGGCAATTACTATCTTCCCGTCCTGCTCTACTCCTACTCCTCGTGCAGAATCAGTACCGTTTCCAGGTCCACTATACCGGACTGTGCCATTATTTCCAAAAGTTGAATCCGGGTTTCCATCACCAGTATATCTGAGAAGAAGAATATCTGGATCATGTCCGTTGTGTTCCCTCCCAGCTACCAGGATATTTCCTTCAGCATCATGAGTAACACCAAACGCATAATCATCCTTCCCGGCTTCACCTGCATAAATCACCGTTCCACAATCCCCAAATGAATTATCTTTCTTTCCATCAGGGAGATACCTAAGAATCTGGATATCTTTCTGAACTGAATCATTCCTTGTTCCCCCCAAAATTATCTTTCCATCAGGCTGTATCTCCATCTCTATACTTCGGTCCTGGTTTGCATCTGGAGAATGCCAGAGATATGCACAGGACATGTATCTACCGCTGATGACAACATATGGAACACCGTCGCTGCCGGTCACAAGCCGGTAATAACTTTTTTTCGGAAATATTCCTGAGAGCGTCGGGTGAGAAAATACATAATGAACCCAGCCGGTTCCGTGATCGACAGCTCCTGCAAGCATCTCGTCACGAAACATTTTACCCGTTACATCTCCTTTCCCTGACATATTTCTCCCGATAAGATTGGGATTTCCGGCATCGGCCATGATTGTTCCGTTTAGCGAGTATACAAATACATACAGGCCGGGAGTGACCGGATCTTTGTATGGGGCAATTTCTGCATTAATCTGATCAAGAGTTTGCGGAGTATTTTTTGAAATTGCATCTGCTGTGATATTTACGAGATCAGTTACCATTTTTGGACTGATTTCTGACTCTCCACACTCTACAGGCTGATACCTGTAGATGATTTGTTCATATTCAGAAGATCCGGTTTCAGACCTGTTGTTTTTTATATCTGATAACGTGCTATTAAGCGCAGCAACAAACCCGGGATCTGTATTTTTATTAAAGGCAAAATACTCGTCAGTAACTCCTATCTCCATGAATGATGAAAATTTTTCAGGATCATCTGCATACAGGTTTATCAACGTCCGACCTGACATTTCACCATAACTCCAGACATCTGCAGATCCTCTCTCTACCATCCGGATCGCTTCCTCCGGGGATGAAACCTCGATAATCTGATCTGGTGCAGCACCGGCATTTTCGGCCATCCCGATACCACTATCATTTGTGATTGCCACAATCCGGTATGAATGAATATCTGGGATGAGTGGGCTGTCATTTTTTGTAATACCGTAGAGAACCTTGGTATCACTAATAATCGGTCCAGCCCATAAGAACTGATCTTCCCGCTGTGTAATCCTTGCAGTGGTAAAAAGAATAGTATTATTTCGCGCCAGAGTTGTTTCATACCCCTCTGCCCATGGCACAACCATGAATGAATCACGAGGTATTACCTGGCCCATATGGGTGAATGCAGATTCAAGTATATCAACTGATATTCCCTTCAGTTTTCCATTATCCAGGTAATTGAACGGTGGATATTCTTCCGTCAGGATGAGAAGATCAGAAGGTATCGATTGTGCAAATATCCCCGGAATTAAAATAAATAGTATAAGAATGGTAAAACCATAGGTTATAAGCTTCATACCATTACATCACGGGAAAAAGGTTAATAGTTATTCTTAAATATTCATCTGAAAGAGTTACAAGCGTTAACTCAAAAATGCCAGAAATGTAAAAAGTAATAACGCCCCGGCCGGGACTTTTGACCCAAGGTTTAATTCTCGAAAGACTAAATTTCCATAGAAAAGAGATGTTGAGAGAGTACTACCCTCATATTACTCTCTCAAATGTAATATGTCTCTGTATAATTAACCGATTACTTCGGACACCCACTCTTGCGCGGATGACCAAAGGTTTCCCTGATGCAACCGCTTTTGAGACCTTACCCTTTCTGGTAATGAGGAGTATAGATTCAGGGAGCATTTTGACAATATCAGATTGGGTTATCCATTCGTCTTTGTCTAATTCTATTATCTGTGGCAATGAAGTATTTATTATTGATTTCTGGGGTTCTTCGTTAATCTGGACGGTTGTTTCTAAATGTTGATCGTATATTTCGGTGAAATAATTTCTTCTGTTGCAATTGGTGCCTCTATCTCGTTTTTGATATCGGAAGAATTGATTATTGTCGTGGAGGATGGGAGATCATTCGAAGAATTTCGGACCTTACTATTTCTAAAATATAATTATGGATCTCTGGTGTTACCGTAGTAATACTTTTAGTATTGCCGATAATAATCCATATCGCTCATTAAATCAAACAGATAATATCATTAAAATATTGATGACCTTCCCACATTGACATTTATTGGAGGAAGACGTGAATAATCTACGAAGTAAATTGGATATCATCCTTTCTGACCCAGTCAGTCATACCGAATATCGGCTTCATGCTGTTAAAAGAATTTTTGAACGAGGAATATCCCGGATATGTGTTACTGACATCATCAGAACAGGTGAGATTATTGAATCATATCCTGATGATACCCCCTTCCCCTCCTGTCTTATCATGGGGAGACATCAGGGAAGGCCATTTCACGTAGTCGTTGGAATAAATATGCAGGAAAAAACAATTTATATAATAACCGTTTACGAACCACTGACTGAAAGTTGGGATCATGAATATAGGAGGAGAAAATGAAATGCGGAATTTGTAAACAAGGAACCTGTGTACCCGGTACCATCACCGTCACTTTGGAGCGAGGAACAACGACGGTGGTCATCAGGCAGGTTCCCGCACAGGTCTGTGATATCTGTGGTGAGGAGTACTTAAGCGAAGAGATTACCGATGCTGTTCTGAAGATTGCAGAACAGGATGCCAGAGCCGGAGTGCAGGTCGATATTAGGGAATATCAGGCTGTCTGTGCATAGATTCTGGAAAAATCAGGTCAGAATATTGAGATGGGTGAGTATAGTTTACGAGTGAATCGCTCCGATATCCTGTCCAGTTAAAAAAAATGGTAACAATTCAGGTTTTAGACATTATTCAAAAACCTCCTAAACTTCCGCGATAAAGTTCTTCGGTTAATTCCTATTGTTTTCCAATCTTTGTCATGAAAAACCGGGTATCCTGAAGTACCGGTTCAACATATTTCTGGATCTGGCTCCTTGAGAACGACTGCAGCATCTCGTAGTAATTGCAGTACTTCTTCAAGTGATGTTTCCCTCGGAACCTTTACGTAGACCTTCTTTGGTTGTTTAACCGCCAGATATTGGTTATTTTTGTAGGTCTCATCGTTCGTAAGCAGATGCCAGATAATGGTAATCATCTTACGTGCTACTCCGACGATCGCCTGACCTGCCCCAATCACCTCTTTCTTTCCCAGATAGAACGTTTTGAGGTCATTATCTCGAGCTCTTACTGCTGCATGAGCAGCTTGAATGAGGATCCATCTTGCAGTTTTAGATCCTCTTTTTGTAATCGAACCCGTATGCAATTTATCTGTAGATTGGTAAACTCTTGGAACTATCCCAAGCCAACTTGCTAATTTATCCGGTGTTGAAAAGTCTCTGACATCCCCAATTTCCGCGAGGAGAGTGACAGCAACAATATCTCCAACATCTGGAACGGATCTGAGTATCTCAAATTCTTTAGGAAAGTTGACAAGAGCATAATTTGTTGAGATGTTGGTCAATTCAGCAATTTCTTCATTCAATGTCTTCATTATCCGAAGACATGATGCTAGACGAACTAAGGCACCTTCAGAGAGAGTGCTTTGCATCACCTCCCTTAGCACTTCCTCCTTCTTTTTGATTGAGGCTGGAAGAAGAGCCAGGATATCATTAACTGGCATATCGTTGAGGATGCCCTTCATTATTAAATATCCAGATTTACCAAAAATGTCGGTCAATACAGCAGATAGTCGAAATAGTTCAGAATCAAGAATATGGTGAATTTCATTTTTTATTGATGTTCTCTTCTGAACTATCCCATGCCTCAACCGCACTGTGGCTCTGAATTCTCTATGCTCTTTTGGAAATGTTCGTGAAGGACGAATCATATCCTTTAAAGCAAGTAGAGCAATAAATTCAGAATCGATCTTATCGGTCTTTTTATGCGAGAGAGCTTTCATATCCCGGGCATTACCCACAATAACTCGAACAAAGGGGTTAAGAAGATCGAAAATCTTGACCCAGTAGTCACTTGTGGACTCGCAACCTACAACTTGAACCTTATTATATAATATCCAGTCTTTAAGTGCAAATACCCCGGTTTGAGTTCTATCAAAGCATTCTAGTAATTTTTCTCCGGTTACAGTCAGGATCGTTGCCATGATAAAGGACTTATAAAGATCAAGACCAGCGGATACTTGTATCTGTTCAGTCATAAATATCAAAGGGTATTGGGCAGATGAATTGCCTTACAGGTCAATTTGTCATCCGCGATCGACGTCGCACTTTAGCCTGCGAGAGCAATTTAACGGTTAGTTTTTTTCCCAGGATTTAATCCTAAAATTAGAACCGCCTGCTCTGCCCATTATCCAATAAAACCCGGTGACATTAACTGTTTTTCATGGGTTGAGCCTGTTGCTTGCATCATCCCGTTTTATTCCAAAGCAGGCACTGGTATCAGACTTTACAGGAAAACCAATTTGGAATTAGGGAGGTGGGGGTAGGCTCAATTTTCTTCTAATTCAACAGGATTATTTTCATTGGGGTATCACCGTAGGAGATATTGAAATCCTGCCTGCTCGAAATGATGATCTGATGAGTAAGCAATAGTCAGAGCATTCTCTTTCATTATAATAAATGAGAGACAATCGGTAAGGCTCCAATTCTTATCTTGATGCTGTGTAAACAAAGTTAATGCTTGTTGAAACAATGCCTCATTACCCCATACAATATTAACATAGGGTGATCTACGAAGATTAGAGATAAACCTGCTAACTACGTCTCTGTTTGTCTTTGAAAAGGCATTTCCGAGCTCGAAAAGAACTGCTTCTGAAATCCATACATCATGATCCTGAAAAAGATCTTTAACGAGTTTTTGAGCAATGTTGTTATATTGATCCTTTGGATTCAGAATAGCAATGATAAATGAAGTATCAACAAATACTCTTTTATTCATCAGTTACTTTATTTTTTGGAGTACCATAGAGATAATGATCGTGCTCAACAGACCAGTCTGCTGGACCTTCTATCGTACCTGCATGTTTGAGGAGATATTTAAAAGGGTCTTCATAAGGTTCTTCTTCAATCACTTCAATTGTAAGAAGACAGTTGGTATTCGGTTTTAAATCAACAGTGTCTGTTACATGGAAATTAGATCCATCAAAAGTAGCTTTCACAGTTAATGTACTCATGTTTCTCTATCTCCAAATAGGTTTTTTGATAATAAGTATATGATGAGTAAATACTAAAATCCACTCATGAATTAAATCTTCATAAGGAGGAGGTGTAATTTACTTAAACCGGCACTTTTGCTCGCTGGTACACCTTCTGATTGTTCAAACCGGCCAAACAACTGGCGAGATGAGCATTTGCTTCATCAATGCTTTGATAGTGATGATTCTCACTAAAAGCAGCCCTTCGAATGACCGATACCGATTTCTCACAACTCCCTTTCTCATTAGGGTTGGCACAATTGCAGACCTTCGGTTCAAACCCGTAATGAGTGGCACACGACAGAAAGGCAGAGTTATATCGATTAGTACGCCGATCATAAATGGTTGTAGCATTGTCATAGACAAGGGTCTGTGGAACAGCTACAATCGTGTTGAAAAAGTCTACATGAGCCTGAATCACATCAAAGGAGCTTTGTATTGGATACAATTTCCCAAATCGATATTAACTAAAATATAAAGTAAATACTGAAAGGGTAATTTTCCGTAGAGAGTCATTGATGTTCAGATCAACAAAACCCCAGTCAAATTCGGTGCGATACCCTTCAAGAGGATCTTGTTTGATGTAGATCTCACGGGAATTATTGTTCTCTTTCCAATCATGCACTATATTCTTCACGTTAGAATATCCGACTTGATGTCCACTGGCTTCGCAAGCCGCTGTCTTTCAATGTTGGGATGGATAAGGCGATAGTTGAAGACCCGGTGTTTTCCAGAATACTGTATCAACATCAGGATTCCATGACACTCTCATAACGTAACACAAAAAGCCGGTATATGTAGTTAGTCGATAGTATTATGGCTATAATCATTTATGAACAGTGGGACCATATAATAAAATCGCATATATCAACACAATAAATACATGAGGCGTAAAAAAAGATCGTAGCGCCCCGACCGGGACTTGAACCCGGGTCAAAAGCTCCGCAGGCTTCTAGGATATCCACTACCCTATCGGGACAACAGGTGCTTACATACGTGCGTTATTCTAAAATATATACTTATCTGTTACACCTCACTTTTTGTCTTCATATGCATCCTTACCATGACCCCGATGGCCTCATTTGCTGAATCGCGGATAGAAGCTGACTGAATTACCACATGTCTGAATGAGTTATCCTTCATCTTCACTGCAATATGCTGTTTAATGCCAAGCACCAGACTCTCTCTTATAACATCCTGGTATGTATCAGTAAAAACGGTATTTTGTCTGGTGTCATAAAATGTCAGGTACTTCCCAATTGGTTTTGTTACTGCATCCAGTCTGGGAGTATTCAGCATATGCTCAGCATAAGGATTCATGAAAAGGATCCTTCCCTGATTATCAAGAATAAAGTATGCATCAAGCTCTGAAAGGGCGGCACGAGCCACTCTGCGAATTTTACTATAATGGAAATTTTTGGATTTTTTCAGGATACGATCGTTGTGCAGTGCGATCTCTATATTTGAGTAGAGATCCTTTGCAGTAAATGGTTTAATGATAAAACTTGCTGGTTCAGCTTCTGCTGCCCTGATCAAGGTCTTTTCATCATCTTGTGCAGAGAGAAAAATCACCGGTATTTTAAAGATTGCAGTAATATATTTCGTTGCAGTAATTCCATCAATCTTCCCTGCAAGGTTAATATCCATCATAACAATATCTGGAAGGTGCTCTGCAACCCTGTAGAGTGCATCCTCTCCGGTACTGACCTTACCGCATATCAGGTACTCGCGTTGAAGAAGAAATCTCTCGATCAGAGAAGCGATAATCTCATCGTCCTCAACGATAAGGATCTCGGTGAGTGCGCTTTTAGAATGATCAAACATGCTAATACCTGCCCGTCTCTTACACTGTTCAGGAGATACGGATACTTATAAACTTGTATCGGCTGGTTTAAGAAGCATTCCCGTTCCCATCTCCTTATGATATCAGAATGAATTGGACAACAGTAATCCGGAATAACTATTTCGACGTGAATAATTGAAAAAAAGGGTGGAATTATTTATATTCACGGCGGGTGTATGCATATTTATCAGCATCTCCTCCATGAAAGACAATATAAAACCATTCATAAATAGAACGCAGAGCGCCAAACTGATCATACCGTCTCATCGAAAACCCAACCCAAAGACGGCGATCAAACCGAATTTTTCCAAGTTTTTTCATCCGATGTGCAATCTCCAGATCATCTCCTGCATCAGAGACTCGGTACATCCCGGCCTTCATGAAATCCTCCCGTCTGAATGCACTGTTGCATCCTAAAGTAAAGTGAATTGTGCCGGTAAGATACCCGATGCCTGCAAATGTATTGGCCATAAAGAGATATAGATGGTTTTTAATCCCTTTTTCAATCGGTTTTACCGGACCATAGAGCATTACCACACTAGGATCCGCAAAATCACGTTCAATGCGGGAAAGCCAGTCAGGTGGAAGATAGGTATCAGCATCGGTTGTGACTAAAATATCTCCCCTGGCTTTGAGTGCCCCGTCATTGCGAGCTCCACCGACTTTCGGACTGGTCTGAATAAATACCGTATCTGCATATTTCTCTGCAATAACTCTGGTATTATCACGAGAACCTCCATCCACTACAATGATTTCATATCTGTCCCTGGGGAAGGTCTGCTTTACAAGAGATGCAAGGCACCCGTCAATTCGTTCCTCTTCGTTAAAGGAAGGAACAATTACTGATATCATGATTCACGAATCTCCTTATAGAGGTTGATATGCTGATTGGTTACATCTTCAATATCATACTGTGCTGATGCATCACGTGATCCCAATGCACAATTCTGCAGGGTTTTTTCATCCAGAAGTTCATTGCTTGCCTCCTGAACAGTTGAGAAATATTGAATGCTGGATCCATATATCTCATGAAATTCAGGGATATTACGTGCAATGACGGGAAGTCCACTAGCCTGCGCTTCAAGAACAGCAAGACCAAATGTCTCTGCATAGGTGGGCATTAAAAATACATCCGCACCACAATACGCTTCTGAAATATCCCTGACAAATCCGGTGAAAAGAATATTTTTTGGCCGCTGTTGAATCAACCATTTTATTTTGAGGTAGTCTTTTGAAGCAAGACTGTAGGGAAATCCCCCAA
>Ga0351922_1046_pt1 | contig 20849 bp, 19 predicted proteins | sample BONcelT113001C10_FD_206862 | JGI IMG/M metagenome (GOLD analysis project Ga0351922, IMG submission 206862) | Enriched cells from coal bed in the Powder River Basin, Montana, United States - BONCAT cells T11 rep2 HSBNCT.T11.300.1.C10 ... | reverse complement strand
CCAAGGGATTTTTAAGTTCGTGGGCGATGCCGGCGGACAACTGGCCTACCATGGCCATTTTTTCCTTTTGAGCAATCTCTCTCTCGATAGCCATTTCTTTGGTGACGTTGCGCGAATACACGACAACTTCACTTATTTCGCTGTTCTCATCCTGAATGGGGTAGTACCAATTAGAGAAGATTTTTTGGTCAATGACAATCTCTTGCCGACTCGGGCGCCCCGTGGTAAAAGCAGTTTGTAAAACACATTCTTCACATGGGGTTTTGTTCTGGGTCCACAAGCTATAGCAGGGGGCACCAATTATTTCTCCATTGGAACGAGATGCATTTTTTTCGCCCAAGGCATTTACCATCTTCACTCGGTATTCACGGTCAACGATCATTAAAGACCCACCGATGCTGTTGAAAACCGTTTCCAGCTGCTGCTTGGAATGGAGCAGGCTATTAGTTTTTTCTTTGATTTGATCGTTCATAGCGTTGAAAGCTTCACCAAGAGCGCGGATTTCTTTACATGAACTGTGCATTTGGGTATGGATATAGTCTCCAGCAGCGATACGTTCAGCATCTTTGGAGAGCTGTAAAATGGGGCTGGAGAAACGCATAAAGAAATACCCACCGACGATCCACATCGAACAGAAAACAATAATGCCAAATAGAATGAAGTTGCCAGCGGATGTTTGTCGATCGACAAAGTACTCGTCAATAGGAACATCAATGCCGACACTCCAGCTGGCACCTTTGACGGGATGAAAGGAGACGATGTGTCTTTTGCCAGAATCCGGGCTAATATATTCGCTTTCACCGGTTTCCCGGGTCATCATTTGGCGGATGATTTTTTCATAATCCTCAGCTAGGTCAAGTTCTAAATAATTATACGGGAAAAACTGACCCTGGGACTGTGCAACCGGGATAAAGTCGGGGTGATAGATGATATCACCGCCGTCCTCAACGAGGAACATGTAGCCACTTTGGCCGATACGGAAATCCGACAGATAATTTTTCAAAGTTTCAAGGAGGATATCGGTACAGACAACACCTCGAAAGACTCCGCCACTGTCATAAACAGGCGATGAACAAGTCACCATCCAGCCCTTGCCTAAAAAATCATTATATGGCTTGGTCCAAACAGTTTCTTTTCCGGGGTTTTCGAGCGGATTAGCTACAGTAAAAAAAGGATCGTTCCGCTGGTCATGGTTTTGCGGGTAAGCGTCATTAGAGGCATGAGGGAAAATCCGCATCATGCCGTCTTCAGTAGTGAAGTAAATCCAGACAATTTCCGGATTTTTTTTCTTGATGAAGGCAAAAATCGTATCGAGTTCTTCCGTTTGGATTATCTGATTAATAATCTTGGGTGTCAGCTCCTTGTTTGAGGGAAAAAACACATTGGATTTTCGTAAAATATCTTTGCTTTCGATTTGTAAACTCAACACACCACGACGGTCGCGGTAATAGTTTGATGTCAAGGAATGAGAACCGCCGCGGGAGTAGGCGTTCGTGATTGCAACTGTGACGAATTCGGTGTCCCGTTCGACTTCGCGCAAATTCAGTGCAATGACTTCAGCTTTCTCCCGGGCGATTTCGCTTAAGCTTGCGAGTAGGTTTCTTTCAGTGATGTTGGCACTCTGTTTATTTATATAGACAATAAATATAACGAACGGCAGGATGCAGCTAAGCAAGAAAATGCCAAGCATTTGTCTTGCCATCGTTTGTTTGTAAACGATTCGTATTAATTTTAAGCGCTTGCTAAAGTTTAACTTTTTCATTGTAACCATATTGTAACACTCCCTTCTTTGTTACGAGAAATTTAATGTAAAGCTGTAGCTCGATTTATATATTGCTTCGCTTTAATGCTCTGTGTTTCCAGTAGAATCGGGGGAATAATTTTTTAAGCCGACAAACAGCTTTTCCGTATGGCATCACTATTGCAATTTGAATGCCTGACTATTGGCTGATAATTTTGATTGAGGGGTGTTACTATGCAGGTTATCGATTTAACTCACGTTATTTCTCCGGAGATGCCGGTTTATCCAGGTACGGAGCCGCCGATTTTTGCTCCGGCTAATTCTTTGGAAGTTGATGGTTTTAAAGAAACATTGATTACGATGTATACTCATACAGGGACACACATGGATCCGCCGGCTCACTTGGCAGCCGAGGGTCGGACACTCGACAAATTTGATGTCGCAAAATTTGTCGGGAAAGGTTTTGTCGTTGACTGCCAGAGTTTTAAAGCAGGCGAAAAAATAGGCATCGAGTACTTTAAGGAAAAGACGAAGAACGCCGGCGACGTCGATTTTTTTCTCTTCTATACAGGTTGGTCAAAAAAATGGGGCAGCGAAGAGTATTTCGGTGATTTTCCTGTCATTGCGCCGGAGCTAGTCGACGAAATGGCCCGAGTGAAACCAAAAGCTCTTGGATTTGATACGATATCGATTGAACCTATTCGCGACGAAGCTTTGCCGATGCACCATGTTGTCCTTCCGAAAGAGGTTTTGATCATTGAGAATCTGGATAATCTTGATCTATTAATTGGCAAGGATTTTATGTTTTGCGCCTTGCCGTTAAAATTTAAAAATGGCGACGGTTCTCCTGTGAGAGCGATTGCTATATGTGAATTGTAAGGAAGTAATAGATGGTAGAAGTTGTAGAAGATGCTAAACGCACAGAATTGAACGAAATGTTAAATACACTGGAGCGGATAATTGATCATTTACTGTTTTCTCATAAGGAGATTAAACATCGGGATGAAAGCAATGGCAAGCTCATGTTAATGATGAGCCAAGATGTGCAGAGCATGATAGGGAAGTTTGCCAGCATTGAAACTTTTGCGCAGACCATTGGTAAAATATCCAAACAGACAAGCTTGCTGGCTTTAAATGCGGCAATTGAAGCGGCGCGGGCAGGCGAGTCAGGGCGCGGGTTTGCCGTTGTCGCTGAAGAGGTTAAGAAGCTCGCAGAAGGAACGCATGGGGCAGCAAGGGAAATTGCAAGGACCGTCGACGCTGTGCAACGCGAGACTGATAGCGTGCAAAGGAATGTTGATGCAGTCATGGTTGCAGCCAGCGCGGGGCAGAATCAAGCTGGCGCTATGAGCGCTAGAGAATTATTGGGGGATATTTCTGGCACCTTCGAAGAATATGCCAGAAATATAGGTGAACAAGCTGCAAAACTATTTGGCTTAAGTGGCGTTGTAGCCAAAGATATATTGGACCGCAAGAAAAATGAACTTGAGGCGTTACTTGCTGGGATTGCCAGGAAGTCCCCTTTGATTCTGCAAGTGTATTTTTTTGTAAACCCTGATCAAATCAATGGCCTCGAGCCATTAGACCCTGCTCCAGGCATCATACTCGTACGTGAAGGCGAGAGATATCGGCCGATGACTTTTCCGCCGATGCAAGATTTTCGTCCGGACAATCCGTATCTTTCTGTTTATTTTAAAACTAGAGATGCGAGAAGAGGTCTTTGGAGTGAGATTTATTACGATGTTCAAATAAAAAGCCAGCTGGTCTCCTTTACTTTTCCGGAGATGATTAACGGGAATGTTGTCGGGGTGACAGGCCTTGACATAGGCATTGACGACTTCTGGAGTGTTAGCATAAAAAATATATTTTCTGTTCTGCGGGGAAATGGCTAAGGCTAGATTGTCGTCATGGTGAAAAAATTGAATAATTAAGGGAATCAATTTTTTCTAGTGCAGCACTTAAGGATTGCGTCTTAGGTGCTGCACTTTTTCTTGCTTTTGCGGAGTTAATGCTGATAGAATTCGTATAAAGCATAAGCTTAACGAGGGAGAGGGTTACCTGGTGAAAATACTATTGGTGCGCCCCGCTCGGATTGAACAGGCTATTACTTTAGGGGAGTTCATGTTTAGCGAGCCGATTGGGCTGGAAATGGTTTATGCGGTCTTGGCCCCTTGGCATCGAGTCGAGATATTTGACATGATGGCGGATAAAATGCCTTTATCTGTCAAATTGGATGAGTATCAGCCCGACGTCGTCGGGGTCACTTCGCTGTGCATTGACGTCAACGCAGTCCTAGACATCGCGGTACAGGTCAAAAAATATCACAAGCAAGTAGTAACGGTAGTCGGCGGAACGCAGGCATTTTTGCGTCCCGCTTCTTTTTTTTCCGCAAGTGTGGATTATATTTTCCGCTTTACAACGAGGCAGAATTTGACGGATTTTTTCGCATGGCTGGAGCAGTATTGCGATGTCAAAAATGGCGGGCAGATGCCGGAGATAGGCGGAGTTTGCGCTCAGGCGGACGGTTTTGCTGGATTGGACGCCAGAGGGCGTAACGAGTATATACTGCCGGATAGAAAATCGACCTCGAAGTATCGCAACGCCTATTCGTATTTTGGTTATCGCCCCTCGGCGCTACTGGGCACAGCGCGGGGTTGCTCGAAAAAATGTAATTTCTGCCTGCGTTGGCGAATCGAAGGGGGCGCGGAAGAGTACCTTCCGATGGAGCTTGTCCGGGAGGATTTATTGAATGCGCCTGAACCAACGGTGATGATTTACGATAACGATTTTCTGCATCATGTTCCACGTTTGGAGGAGTTTTGCCGCATGCTGGAGGAGGCAGGAATTAAAAAGAATTTTATTTGCTATGCTAGCGTGGAATCCGTTTTAGCTGCGGTCGGAACGTTGCAGCGCTTTAGAAAGCTGGGACTGCAGGCGGTTCTCCTTGGCTACGAAACATATTCTGACGCCGAACTAGCAAGCTATGGGAAGAAATCGACGCGCAAAGATAATCTTGCGGCGGCAGCGATTTTGCGTGAGGCGGGCGTCGATGTCTGGGCTTCTTTGATGCTGCATCCGGCTTGGAATCGAGAGGATTTCAAGGAGTTGCGGCGGCATCTGCGGCAGTTGCGTCCGCAGATCACCAGCATGTGCCCGTTGACTCCCTTTCCTAATTTACCACTTTTTCAGCAATATCAAGATAACCTTTTAGTCGCGGACGATGATTATGAAAAATGGAGTTTCGCGCAACTGACTATCCGTCCCTCTGCTCTTAGCACCCGGCAGTATTATCGGGAAATGCTGATCACAAATTTCTATATCAATTTATACATGAACAATTTACCTTATGTAATCCGTAAATTTGGCTTTGCCAGTGTCTGGCGGTTGGCAAAGGGGTCGGTAAAAGTTTTTTGGCGTTATGTCAAACTGATGCGGGCGAGCTGAAGACAGGGCAAAAGTCGCTGCAGCCATCAGGAAATTGCGTAAAAGTCAGGGAGCTGGTATTCTGGTAAGGCGATAGCATCGCTGTCGCAGCAAGTGAAATCTATATTTGAGGAGGAGGTATTTTATGAATAAATATGTTTGTGTTCCTTGCGGGTATATTTACGATCCCCAGGTTGGAGATGTGGAAAATGGGATTGCAGCAGGGACGGAATTTGACAAGTTGCCGGAGGAATGGCTGTGCCCGATTTGTTTTGTTGGAAAAGATGAGTTTGAGCCGCAGGTTGATTAGGATTGATGCTGAATAATGAAATTGCATTTAGTAAGAAGAAGGATGGTTTGTAATGGGTAACAAAACAAAAATTATATATCTATGCTTGATTATCGTCGCAATTTTGGCGCTAGCGGGTTGCGTGCCGGGGGACGGCGCTAACACACCCGCAAATCCGGCCGGTTTCTTCTGGGGAATCTGGCACGGCTGGCTCGCACCGATTTCCTTGTTGATCGGGCTGGTAAATGGAGACATTCGCGTCTATGAAGTGCACAATATCGGCTGGTGGTACGATTTAGGATTTTATGTCGCGATAATTGGCGGATTCGGTGGGTTTTCCCTTTTTCGCAAGGGTAAAAAAGGACGGAGGTCGGATGATTTCTAATCTCGGCATCAAATATTTAATGCGTTGCATTGTCTATGGATGATATTCCCCTCTGTTTATTGACTACTAGAGTCGAGTAAATCATGGGAAAGGAATGAGGACACTGAGTGAAGAGAAGATCCTCGATGTGGCGATTGGTTTTGCCACGGGGAGAAAAAGTTTTTTAAATGTCCTAAAGACTTACATTTACAACTGGCAGGAATCTGGCTTAGTGCAAAACAAGAAAATCCGGCTTAATCTTTTTGTGGCGTATGACCTGACGTATCACGAGACCGTCGCAGCTGATTATACTAAGATTCCCCCGGCATTTTTAAATTTGGTAGACGATGTGGTTTTCATCGGCCCGGTGTTTGCCGAACGGGAGACAGATTTCCTGATTCAGGCGGGGGTGCTAAGCCGGGCAGAAGCGGAGCTGGTTTTTGGCAGAGGCTACGCTGCGATGCGCAACGCTATCCTTTACAAGGCCCTTAAGCAGAAAATGCATAGCCTGATTTTTTTAGATGATGACGAGTACCCGGTGGCGGTGACGCGATCAAAAGGGGATGCCGTATGGGGCGGGCAGCATGTTTTGTCAACGCATCTGAGGAATATTGAAAGTGCGGACATGACGCATGGCCATCATTGTGGCTATATTTCTCCCATCCCGCATCTGCAATTTAACGATATACTAGCTGAAGACGATTTCAGTGTCTTTATCGAGGCGATCAGCAACGACATTGTTAAATGGGAGAATGTGAAGAAAACCATGGAAAACGGCGGGGTGACCTTTGCGGATCCCCAAGTTTTAGTGACTGATGATTATTATGAAGTGCCAGAAATAGACGGAGCAAAATTTATTTCCGGGGCAAATCTGTGTATTAACTTGCGAGATCCCCAACGCATCTTCCCGTTTTTCAACCCTCCGGGCGCCAGGGGCGAGGACACATTCCTAAGCACCTGCTTGGGGAAGAGGCGCATTTTGAAAGTTCCATGCTACACTTTCCACGATGGTTTTGGGACATACAATCATCTGTTACAAGGAGTTCTTCCGATTCACATGAAAGAGATCTCCCCACATGATTCTAAAAATATTACGCGTTTTTACAAGGCGTGCCTAGGGTGGGTTCGGTATAAGCCTTTACTGCTTTACATTACTCACCCGGAAAGCTATTCCGAGCGGATACAGCAGGTGCAAAATGATTTGCAAGCAACTTTGCCCAAATTGAGTGCCTATTTTGACAAGGATGACTTTATGCATATTCTCCGCGAATTAAAGAAATATCATCACAGTGTCGAGCAACACTATCAGCTTTTTTTACAGACGCAATCGGTGTGGGCAAAGGTGATGGATTTTTTTGACGAGAGGAAATAGTAGATGCTACTATGATGCCAGCGCTGTCTGGGGCCAAAGCTGAAAATAGATACGCAGTACTGTTGGTAAATTGCTGTATAATATAGGCATCGGGATATGATTCTTGATATTGTCGGGTTGATGCAGGCTTGCTTAACGTTTAGTAAAAGGAGATGGTGTAGAATGAGAAAAAGCATATTATTCGGTGCGCTCTTTGTTTTTGGTGTTTTTGTGGTAAGTGGATGCGGCTTAATCGGGGGTGCCGACAGGGAATTAAACCCGGCTGCCGGAGACGTTAATCCTTTGGCGGCGGCGTATATGCCTGATTTTTCGACGACAACGCTGACCGGGGAAGCCGTCGATTGCACAATTTTCTATGAAGCCGAATTAACGATGGTCAATATTTGGGGAAGTTTTTGCGGGCCATGCATCGAAGAAATGCCGGACCTTGAAAGGCTGAGCAAAGATTTAAAAAAGCAGGGGATTCGCGTTATCGGCATCCTGGTTGATGACGATTTGGAGTCGGCTGGGGCTATTCTGGCAGATGCTCAGGTGACTTTTACCAACCTAACAATGGACGCCAGCTTGCAGACATTTTTAGGGAAATTCCAGTATGTGCCGACAACAATTTTTATTGATGGCAAGGGACAGGTTATGCCTGAGATTGCGGTTGGCGCCAGAGGCTATGAAGAGTACAAGGCTCTGGCCGAATCTGCACTGCGCTCGGCGACGGCTGTGCCCGTCAATAACAGTGGCGGAGGCTGAGGCCCCTTTTAGGCTTTCGTGTAAAGCTTAAAACAAACAAGGGCTGTTTCATTAAATTTTAAGTTCATTTTTCGCCGCTTGGCGGGATTGACAAAGGATCAACGATACAGGAGGCGCAATAGTGGAATCAGTAGAAATCTGGCAATTAATCAGTTTGGTTGTTCTGCTTGCGCTTTCCGCGTTTTTTTCGGCTTCGGAAACGGCTTTGATGTCCCTCAATAAAGTTAAGTTGCGCAATATGGTTGAAGCCGGTGTGCGGGGAGCTGCCAGGGTGCAGCGGCTGATCAGTGATCCGGGAAAGCTGTTAAGCGCTATCTTGGTGGGCAATAATGTTGTTAATATCGGAGCTTCCGCTTTGGCGACCGCAATTGCGATTCAGTTGTTTGGCAGCACCGGGGTGGGGGTTGCCACCGGAGTGATGACGTTGCTGGTTTTGATTTTTGGTGAAATCACCCCTAAGTCGCTGGCGGCGGCCTCTCCAGAGCGGGTTGCCACATTGGTCAGCCGGCCAATCGCCGCTTTTACTTATGTACTTACACCGATCATTTCCATCTTGACTTACGTGACTAAAACTGCAATTAAGCTCTTTGGCGGGAAAGTTGACGTACATCGCCCGCTTGTCACCGAAGATGAACTCAAGACGATGGTGGATATGGGGCACGAGGAGGGAGTCCTCGACGTCGAGAAGCGCAAAATGATCCACAATGTTTTTCAGTTTGGTGACTCTCTGGCCAAGGATGCGATGGTGCCGCGCCGCGACATTGTAGCGATTGAAGAGAATTCCACCTACGATGAAATTATGAAAATTTTTAAGAAAAAACGCCATTCCCGGATGCCGGTTTTTCGCAACTCCATCGATAGCATAGTCGGAATTTTACACATTAAAGATGTGATTGCGTTTGAGGAAGCCAAGGATTCGTTTACACTTGCTAATCACTTGCGCGAGATTCACTATACTTTTGAGGGCAAGAAGATTGCCGAATTGTTTGAGGAAATGCGTAAAAAACGACTGCAAATGGTAGCTGTCGCTGATGAATACGGAGGGACGGCCGGTATTATCACCGTTCAGGACCTTGTCGAGGAAATCTTTGGCGATATTGGCGATGAGTACGCCGCAGTGACGGACAGCATCCGCCAGATCGGGGAAGATGATTATTTAATCGACGGGATGACACGCCTCAGCGTCATCAATGAAAAACTGCCTGTCAATCTTGAATCGGAGTATGCCGAGACGATTAACGGTTATATCATCGGGCTAATCGGGCGTTTTCCGAAAAAGGGAGAAGTCATTGAAAATGATTTAATTCGTTGCATTGTAATCGATATCCATAAATATCGGATTAAGCGGATTCGTTTAAAGGTTAAACCAGTTGTCACGGCGGTAGATGATTAGTGGATGGGCTAAGTTGTTTTAGTAACCCGCACCCTTGCCCACCCCTATAGCAATTTATTTTGTTTTCAGCGCCAGCTCAGGCTGCTCGTCAAAGTAAAATAAGCAATCGAGCCGTAGTATTCCCGCGACCACTGGAAAAGGCGGCGATTAACAATTAAAATACTCGTATAATCCATCATAGCATGTTGGATTATACGAGTATTTTTACAAAACTCGCCAGTCTAGGCTGATTTTGCAGGGTATAGGGACTGTCTCTAAGACCCTTAGCGGAAAATGGCTAAGGAAGCTTACGCAGGGCAGCAGGTATCGGGAAAAGGTCATTATGATTTACGAGGATATAATAACATAGCTCCCGGTGGTATAATGTAGACGAGCGAGGTGTTGTCACCAATGAGCGAGAAAAATATTCATCAGGAGCACGACAAAGGCTACAAATACCTGCTCCAGAGCAAGCGGGCCTTCATGGATCTCTTGCGGAGCTTTGTTAAAAGTGACTGGGTGGAGCTAGTCTGCGAGGAAGAATTGGTACGGGTGGACAAAAGCTTCATCCTTCAGGATTTCAGCGGCAAGGAGGCGGACATCGTCTACCGCAGCCGAATCAAAGGTCAGGATGTCATCTTCTATGTCTTGCTGGAGCTCCAGTCAACCGTCGACCACCAGATGCCCTGGCGGCTTTTTCAGTACATGAGTGAGATCTGGCGGGACCACTTGAAGAATACGCCGGCGGAGGCCGCCGCCGGGAAAAACTTTCGCCTGCCGGCAATTGTTCCGCTGGTGCTTTATAATGGCAGCGGTCCATGGACGGCGGTCAGGAGCTTTCGGGAGTACCAAAAAGGTCACGAACTGTTTACTGACGAGCTTATTGATTTCAAGTACGGCTTGGTCAGTGTCAAGGGCTATACGGAGGCCGACCTTGTCGAGCTGGCGACGCTGATGTCAGCCGTATTTTTCCTCGATCAGGACATCGGTAAAAACGAACTGAAGAGACGCCTTGGCGTTTTGATGACGAGCTTTGGCAGCTTGATTCATGAGGACCAGCGGCAGCTGCTGGCCTGGGCCGGAAAGGTAGTCAAAAGCAGAGTCGGTGGAAGTGTCGATGTTGAAGCAGAGTTAAATTTTCCTGAGGGGGTGGAGAAAATGCAACATGCACTTGAGAGAATTATTGACGAGGAAAGGCTGGAAGGATGGGAGAAAGGTAGACTCGAGGGCAAGCTCGAGGGCAAGCTGGAGGGTAAACTCGAAGGCAAACTCGAGGGCAAGTTGGAGGCTAAGTTGGAAACTGCCCGGGCCGCTCTGCGTAAAGGCCTCGACTGCCAAATCGTGGTGGAGATTACGGGCCTATCCCATGAAGTTGTAGAGAAATTGCAGCAAGAAGTTATTAATTGATGTTAGAAACAATACTTTCGGGCTCAATTAACTGCAATAAATAGCCCCAAAACGCCTCCCCGCTGAAATAGTCGAGGGTCATGGTGGTGTGGCGGTTGAGCATCTCTATGCCGGAATGCCGGTTGGTTAAACATATTTTTACATTTTCAGTGGTCGCGAACGTCCCCGAGGGCATGGAACAATTAAAATACTCGTATAATCCATCATAGTATGTTGGATTATACGAGTATTTTTGCTATAATCAGGCGTGAAAGAGGTGAAAAGCATGAGTTTGATTCAACGTCATCTGGCTGACTCTATTACTCAGGCTATGGCTTCTTTTCCTGCGGTGCTGGTGACGGGGCCGCGACAGGTTGGTAAATCTACCTTATTGCAGATGGTAGGCCGCGGTTACGAATATGTTTCCTTTGATGATCCATTACAATTGCGCCAGGCTAAAGAGGACCCGGAGCTATTTTTGCAAACTCGCCAGCCCAGGCTGATCTTGGATGAGATACAGTATGTGCCTGAGCTTTTTTCATACCTGAAACTCCGTATTGATCGAATGCGGATGTCCGCCCTCATGGAGGATCATTCGCAAGAATGTCTGTTTTTGCTTTCCGGTTCCCAGACTTATCACTTGATGGCTAATGTCAGCGAGTCCTTGGCCGGTCGTTTGGCGATCCTGCCGATGCAAGGTATTTCTTATCGGGAGAAGGCCGGGGTGAGTTGCAAGCTTCCTTTTGTACCTGAAGCTACTTATTTAAAAGAGCGGGGCAAGGCCGGTGGTACCACGCCGGAGCTATGGGCGATGATTCATCGGGGATCGATGCCGCGTCTAGTAGCATCTGAAGATGACTGGGAGCGCTTTTATGCCGGCTATGTGGCAACGTATCTGGAACGGGATGTCAATCAGTTGGCACAAGTGGCCGATCGAGGCGATTTCGTGCGGATGATGGTGGCAGTGGCCGCACGCAGCGGGGAGCTTGTCAACTACCAGAGTATCGCTCAGGAAGTGGGCTGTTCACCGACAACTATCAAGCGCTGGCTGCAAATTCTGGAGACCTCGGGAATAGTCTTCTTGCTCCAACCTTATCATAACAATCATTTGAAGCGGGTAATCAAGACTCCAAAGCTCTATTTTATGGACACAGGGTTGATGGCTTGGCTGACGCGGTGGATTACGCCGGAGACGATGATGCGGGGAGCAAAAGCCGGACAGTTTTTTGAAACATGGGTCGTGGCAGAGATTGTTAAGTCCTATTTAAATGCAGGAAAGTCAGTGCGCGATATCTATTATTATCGGGATGCCGACCAGCGGGAGATTGATCTAGTGGTGGAGAGAGGGAGGGTTGTGCATCCCATGGAAATCAAGCTGACAGCCAAGCCGACGGCCAGAATGGGCCAGGCATTTCGGTTGCTTGAACCAGTTGCTCAAAAAGGTGATATGGAAATCGGCGAGGGGGTAGTGATTAATCTTTACCCGGAAATTATCCACCTCAAGGAAAACATTCGCAGCCTCCCGGCATGGTACTTGTAGCAGGGCCATGGGGACTGTCTGAGACCACTGAAATAGTCGAGGGTCATGGTCGTGTGGAGGTTGAGCACCTCTATGCCGGCATGCCGGTTGGGTAAACATATCTTTACATTTTTAATTCTTTCGTGCAAAATAAGGGGAAGGTTACAGCATAGCCATTCTATGAAGGAAGGGTTACGTTTGGAGAAGCTTGTCCAAGGCCTGATCCCATCGACGCTCCACACTTCCCGGGGGCGTGTCCCGCTAGCGACCTTGTCGCCCTTTTTTTGTTCTTGTTTTCACTTTCCTTCGATCTATTCTCGAAAATCAAAGTTTCGATTTCGTTTTTATTTGGCCTTGCTTTGTGCATCGCCATTTTTTCTTGCACATCGGCCGCCCGTAAATCACTCTCGCCCTGCAAAGACTTGTTGATTCCTTGCGAATCGGCGGGGTGATGTACATGTCTTTCAAGTATGGCAATGAGGAATACGCCAAAGAAGGCCGCTTATTTAACTGCTACGACGAAGCATCGTTTACAGACTTGATTGTAAAGTTTTCTTCCTTGAGTATTCTTGAACTATATAAGTCAGCGGACGCCCGAATCGACAGGTCGGGGGAGTTCTGGCTGAACGCCTTGGTAAGAAAGCAAAATTAGGCACACAAAAATAAAAAAAATTGCTGTCGCATTTCAATGTCCCGCATCGTGTCCACAATCTGTGCTAAGCTAAGAATATAGGCTTTGGATGAGGATGAAGCCTCGTTAAAAGCCAGACTTAATATTAATATCTGCAAACTATCAAATTGGAAGTGAGCTGCATGGGTAGGGGAGATCATTACCTTTTCAAAAAAGAAGTTGACTGGTCGCTTTTACATGAGGGGTTTACGATTTCAGTATCGTTTCAGAGAAATCTGATGCAGGTATTGAATGGGGAATTGCCCATTGGCGCAAAGAGGAATATCAGTATAACAATCGATGGGGAAGAGTATCCGGCTGTGCTGAAGAATCAGCCATTTTCACGAGAAAAATACCCTGATCATAGTGAGGTAATTCAAATAAGGTATAGTCCGGGTAGTGAGATAGCAAAAAAATTTAGAGAACAGTTTTTCTTTACTTATAAATATGTAGAAAATGTGCGAAAACAGCAAGATAGGTCACGTATGATTAAAATGCCGGAAAACAAGAAGGAATATATTGGAATCTATGCGACGCCATCAATTAATTCCTTTCTAGTCGAGTGCGTCACTCTACAAGAGATAGAGGCTTCAGCATTAGAATCTTTCCTAAGCGAAGAACAAGAGGAAATGTCTCTAAACTATGCTCGGGAGGACGATTCCGCTAGTATCGAGGAAAGGCTTTCTGTCGTCAAGGTGCGTAAACTTGATCGCGCTGTTAGCACTAGCCTGAAGGAGTGTTATAATCACCGCTGCCAGATCTGCATGAATAATTTCGAGCAAGGGTATGGGGTCAAGGTGTCTGAGGCTCACCACATCGAACCGTTTTCCACATCGCTTAACAACAATGCGGACAACATTATCATATTGTGTCCGAATCATCATCGCGTCATCCACCGGGCAGGACCTGAATTCATTAAAGTGGAAAAGGTGTTCAGATATCCGAACGGATTTGTCGAAGGGCTAAAGCTGAATCAGCACTTATAGCAAAGCAATCAAAGCATAATTTGCACGGGTGCACAATAGTTTTTCCTTGGAGGAAAAATGATGGAATAAATACTTGAATTTTGGCTGTTGATGCTTGTCTAGTCTGCGGCATTTATCGCTAACAAGCTGATGAAGAAGTACAAAGTGCGCTTCTATGGAGTAGGGGGAGAGAAGGTCATATCATTGATTACTGTTGTAGCAGCGATAATTAAAAAGGATACCAAAATTCTGATTACTCGAAGGGCCAAGGATCAGAAATTAGCCGGTTTTTGGGAATTCCCCGGAGGTAAGATTGAGGCAGGAGAAAGCGAAGAGCTTTGCCTTATCAGAGAGATTAAAGAAGAGCTTAATCTGGTAATTGCAATAGAGGAGCGCTTAGGGGAGATCGTTCACTCTTATGAATTCGCCAATATTTTGCTAATCGCATATGCTTGCCAGTATCGCGGCGGCGACATTTGCTTGACTGTTCATGATGATTTTTGTTGGGTCGAAGTGAGTGAGCTGAGCGGCTTCTGCTTTGCACCGGCTGATGAACCTTTTGTCCGGCAGTTAATCGGGGAGGGCCAATTCAGCGGGTGAGGTATGGCAGATAGGCGTGGCCAAGACGGAAGAGCAGAAAAGAGGTGGAGGATTTGCAAAGTTTAAGTCCTGGGATATATGAACAAATAATTAATCAAGAAATTGACAGGCAATTAAAGGACATCGAAAATAAATTTGAAATTTTTCAGGATAAAATTGATGAAGCTGAATCGTCGAAAATCATTGCCCAGTATGTTTATCTCGTGTTGCGTCAAGTCCTTGAATCCGTGAGTGGAGAGATGGCCAAGCAAACAAGGATCGAGTTGGGAAACTCAATCCTTGATGCCTTGATTAAAGCGATTGAAGCATCCACTAGTATTGCCACCAGTCATAGGCATCATATGATTAATTATCTGCAATCTTCGGTCATTCTCGACGAAGCGAAAATGTTGATGTTGATTGAAAAAAAGCAAACGGGGTTAATCAAGGAAGAGTCTGTTCGCCCGGAAATTTCACTGCAGGAAAATAATTTATTTACCGGCTCGGCTCACGAGCCAGAGATCCTGTCGGAGCTTCGTAAGGAGATCAAAACTGCCGACCGTATCGATTTTTTGGTTTCATTTATCAAGTGGACCGGCTTGCGCTTGATCTATGCGCCATTAAAAGACTTTACAGATAATGGCGGCCGGCTGAGGATCATCACAACATCATATATGGGGGCAACAGATTTTGAAGCGGTGGAAAAACTCGCCCTGTTAAAAAATACCGAGATAAAGATTTCTTATGATACAAAAAATACCCGCCTGCACGCCAAAGCCTATCTTTTCTGGCGTGACAATGGTTTTAGTTCGGCCTATATTGGTTCTTCCAACATTTCTAAATCAGCAATGACTGAAGGCCTTGAGTGGAATTTGAAGCTGGCGGAGTATGATTCTGCTGACTTGATCGCCAAAATCCGGGCTACATTTACCTCATATTGGAACAATGTTGAATTTCGCACTTACATTGAGAATAAAGACGAGGGCTTTTTAAAAAGAGCACTGAAGGATGAGCGGGGAGGGCAAGAAGGGGAACCCCGCTTTTTATTTGATATCGAGCCTACATTTTTTCAAAAGGAAGTTCTTGAACAGTTGCGCGTTGAGCGGGAGGCCCACGGACATTATCGCAATCTGATTGTCGCCGCCACGGGAACAGGTAAGACGGTGATGTCGGCGCTGGATTATCGCCGCTGCCGCAAGGATGGTTGCGAAAACCTGCTGTTTGTGGCCCACCGAGAAGAAATATTGAAACAGAGTTTGCTTTGTTTTCGAGGAGTTTTGCGCGATTATAATTTTGGGGATTTGCTTGTGGGAGGAAGAACTCCGGAAAAAGATAACCATCTTTTTGCTTCTATTATGTCGCTGAATTCCAAAGAAATGTGTACAAAATACCCTAGTGATTTTTACGACTATATCGTCATTGATGAATTCCATCATGCGGGTGCTGAATCGTATCAAGAGCTATTGGCACATTTTGAGCCCAAGGTATTATTGGGGTTAACGGCGACCCCTGAGCGGATGGACGGCATCGATGTCATTGAAAAGTATTTTAATGGAAGAATAGCAGCGGAGACGCGCCTCTATGATGCCATCGAACGAAAGTTTCTTTCGCCTTTTAACTATTTTGGGATTTCAGATTCGGTTAATTATCAAGATATTGCATGGGTTGACGGCGGGTATGATAAGAGAGAATTGGAAAATATCTATGTACTGGATGACATGTCGGCGAAAAAGCGGGCGAGTATGATTGCCGAGAAAGTAGGCTGGTATTGCACCAGTATTGAGTCAACTATTGGTCTGGGTTTTTGCGTTAGTCAGAAGCATGCGGAATTCATGTCAGGCGCTTTTAACAAGATGGGCATTGCATCGGATTTTTTAACAGCAGCATCAAACCGTTCTCATCGTGAATCAGTTCAGCAAAGATTAGTTAAGGGTGACATTAAATTTATCTTTACCGTCGATTTGTTTAATGAAGGGGTCGATATTCCGGAGCTTAACACGGTGCTTTTCCTGCGTCCTACGCAAAGCTTGACGGTTTTTTTACAGCAGCTAGGACGCGGGCTACGTTTGCATCAGGACAAAGAAGTTTTAACCGTGCTTGATTTTGTTGGGCAGGCGAACAAGAAATACAATTACGAAGAAAAATTTCGCCTGTTACTGGCGCGCACCCATCGAACTGTACAGGATGAAATTCATAAAGGGTTTCCTCATGTGCCGCGGGGTTGTTCGGTTGTCTTGGAGAAAAAGGCCCAAGCGTATATCTTGCAGAATATTCGCGATGCGATAAACGACATCAGAAATATCCGTCGCAAAATTAGGGCAATGTTTCTAAATGGGCAAAAAATAGATGTTGCTCTTTTGTTCAACGAATACAATATGACTCCTGGGGATGTTTACAAAGATCGCGGAAGTCGGGAAACGATAGCTTCCATAGTTTATGGTGAAAGGCTGCTGGAATGTGAGGGTGGCCTAGCAGGTAGTGTCCAAAAAACTGTTGCGGCGGGTCTTTTAAAAATAGCAGTCAACGACTCAGCTATCATGCTTCGATTTTTCAAGGAAAGCCTGCGGAGGATTAAGATTGCCAGGGGAGAGATTTCATTGGCCCTTGCTGGCACCGAATCACGTATGTTTGCGATGCTTTATTACACATTCTTTAATGAAGATATTAATAAAAAAAGTGAAGGCACACAGACTGCGGAACAAATTTTGTATGGTTTAATGGAAAACAATACTCAGTATGACGAGATCATTCAGTTCTTGGAGTATCGTGAGGCCAAGGCGGCAGCTCATCTACAAACACAAACAGCCGATGCAGATATTTCTTTGCCCTTTCACCTTCATTGTGCTTATAGTTCGGGGCAAATACTTGCAGGTGTAGGCAAGGATACCATTGAGAAAAAGAGCAGCTTCCGTGAAGGAGTGCTTTATTTGCCAATGAGTAATCTGGATGCTTTTTTTATCACTATCAACAAGTCGGAAAATGACTATTCGCCCTCTACTTTGTATCATGATTATGTCATCAATGAACATGATTTCCACTGGCAGTCCCAGAGCACAACATCTGCCAGCTCGATAACGGGGCAAAGATACATCAATCAAAGGGAAAATGGCAATAAGGTAATGCTATTTGTCCGGGAGTATAAAACTAAAGGCGGGAGCCCAATGCCATATGTATGTCTTGGTCTTGCAGATTATGTCCAGCATGAGGGTTCGTCTCCCATTAATATTGTGTGGCGTTTGCATAATCCAATTCCATGGTTTGTGATGGAGCAAGCTTCGGTAATCTGAGCTGCTCCATGTATCGGTGATGTAAATATTACGGCAGGAGATAATAATATTTATGGAAAAACCATTTGAGCGGAGTTATTGGATTAATAGCAATTTTCTGGCCGGGTATTACCCAGGGGGGACAACTGATCGAGAAATGCTTTTTAAGTTGGAGCAGCTTAAAAAAGTCGCGGTAAGTTTTATTTTAGCATGTGCCATGGGAGTGGAATATTTGTCAAAAGGCAATTTGCTACGCAAAAGGAGCGTTCCCGTGACAAGTCATAATGATTGATCATTAGATTTCTGGTGGAGGGCAAATCATGACGCACACACTCAATCTGTAGCCGTTGCTGCTTTTTTATTGGTAGCGTTCATCGTTTGTAAGTTGGTAAAAAATACAAAGCTAGCATGCGCGGGTTAGTTGGCGAGAAGGCGGTGGCGCTTTGTTTATTCGGGACGGGGAAAATGGTTTTTATGGTTCAATTCTTGTGATTCCGTCAATTTCATCAAAATGCTTATCAAAAGTATAAATAGTATCCATTCCTAAATTAAGCATTTGCGCTGCTGCAAGGGAATCTGACCAGTCGATTTTAGAGCCGGAATATGTATCTAGGGCAGCTAGTATTACATAAATATCGGCCGTAACCATCCCGGGCATTGTAACAATCGCAGTAATTGCATTCTTAATATTCTCTCGCGATGTTTTATAGAATTTTTCTAAGATCCAAATTATATCTGCAATAAATATATCTGGTAAATAAACATGTTCTTTTCCTGCTTTAATTTTTTGGATCAAAATGGCTGAACGGGCTGCTTGCTCAGGGACATCATTAGTAAGGTAGCGCAGGATGATATTAGCATCAATGGTTTTCACGGACACGCTCCAATCTAACGCTTTCTCGGATAGCGTCGAAATCTTGCGGTCCTTCAACTTTAATAAAACCATAAAAATCGTCGATATCAGCAGTGGCTGGAATGACAATTTTTATATAATCTTTTTCGGGGATAAAGCGCAATCGAGTCCCTTTGTTGATATTATATTTTTCGCGTAATTTTTTTGGTAATGTAAATTGTCCTTTCGCAGATATTGTTGATCCTTTAGTGAATGTTGCAGACATATAAATCACATCCTTCCTGTGAATATCATAGCGTGCAAATAATAAAAAGTAAAGAAATATTTAAAAAGTAAAACTATTATCAAAGTAAGAATATCGAAAAATACCGTCAATTTTAATGGAATTGCAAATATAGGCTTATTTTGCGGCCTTAACAAGACAGGTTGGCGACTATTTGTTATAATTTAAGGCACTCAAGTCTCAAGGGAAAAGATCCCTGGTTTATACCAAAAAATGAGAGGAGATGGTGGAATGTTGTGGAGAAAGATGTTGGTCATGGCAATGTCCCTGGCATTGGTGACGGGGATGGCGGCTGGTTGTGGCGGTGGAGGGACTGAAACAGCATTACCCTCTGAGCCGGTAATTGGTGTTATCGTCGGCCATGCTGCAGGAGATGATGGAAATACTGTTACGATGCTTGTCGGTGGCGAGGCTGTCGATTATGCTGTGACTGAGGAAATGTACGAGGGCCTGGTCGCTAACTGGGAGGAGTACAGCCATTGGGGTCTTTATCAAGCAGAGTTTAATGATGAAGGCGCTGTTAACAGCTTGGAGTATGGAGCAGGAGTTGTCGATATTATCGGAATTTATGCTGATAAGTATGCGAAAAAAGAGCTGCCGGATGTTATTTCTTTCGCCGATGATACAGTGACCTTTACTAATGTTGAATTATTGCTGGATAGCGATGATCCGGATGATTTGCCGGGATTTTCAACCGAGGTAAACGAAGACTTGACACCGGCAAATGGAGAGAGCTTTGCGGTGTCACCTGAAGCTGTTGTTTATGTGGAGGGTTCGGATGGGCTTTTTATGACAGGAGATACGGGCTACATTAACGGGGCGGGCTACGATTATATTGAATTTTATGACATCGATGGCGACGGAGTCTACGACATCGTCATTGTGTGGTTGGTTTAATGGCTAGGCTTACATAAATTTCAAAGCTAAGGGCACCGGTCATGGATCGGTGGCCTAGGTGGCGCCTGCGGGCGCCATTTTCAATATCTGTTTAACTTCATCTTTAGAAAATATTTGCGCTGAATTAAGGTAATCGTTTTATAATTATTCAGGCAGCGGCATAAAAAGGCAGTGTGCGGTTATTCTGGCACAACTGTTGCATGACATATGGGGTGATGCCACAAGGGTTTCCTGTTTCTTCACTAAATTATACATTTTCCGCTCGAGTAGATGTTTTTACCAAGGCGAAACAATGCTATAATGACTCAAACTAATTATTAAAGTGACTCAAATGAAGGAATCCTATTATTCAGGTAAGGAGGGTGAGCTTGTTGTCAGTTGAAAAAATAGTTTACGACATCAAAGAAACTGAAGCCTTGGCGGAAAAAAAGATTCATGAAGCCATGGCTGTCACAAAGGAAAAAATGGCTGAGGCCCAGGCCAAGGCAGCGCAGATGGTTGAAGAACTAAGTGAGCGGAAAAATGCCGAGTTAAAAGACGCCATCGCCAAGGTGCAATCCGAGACACAAGGTAAGATTGCCGCAGCTAAAAGTCAGAATGCGCAAAAATGTGAAGAGATTAAATCTGGTGCGGCAGATCGGATGGAAGCAGCGGTCAGACTTGTCACAGAGAGGATTGTGAGTATTAATGGCCATAGCTGAAATGCGCAAAGCCAATATCATCACCCTTTTATCGAAAAAGGATGAAGTGGTAAGGCGACTGCAGAGGTTCGGAAAATTTCAGGTTCTTGACCTGGACGAAGATCAGGCCTGTGAGTTGTATGGCAAGGTCAAGCTGGACGAGGATGCCTCCCAGGTGGCTGATTATGAGGAAAAAATCGGCGAAGCTAAATATGTGATTGATTTCATCAATCGTTATGACGAAGTTAAAAAATCTCCATTTACAAAGCCACCCGTTTTGTCGGAGCATGATTATGATGCGTATCTTTCCGAACAGGGTAGCTTGCATAAAATATTCTTGCAGTGCAAAGATTATGATCGACAGTTCGCCGACCTTAAAAATCGTGAGTCTAAGGCTAATTTGACGATTGCTAGTTTAAAGCCTTGGCTGGGAATTAATATTAGGC
>Ga0351922_1045_pt1 | contig 21154 bp, 21 predicted proteins | sample BONcelT113001C10_FD_206862 | JGI IMG/M metagenome (GOLD analysis project Ga0351922, IMG submission 206862) | Enriched cells from coal bed in the Powder River Basin, Montana, United States - BONCAT cells T11 rep2 HSBNCT.T11.300.1.C10 ... | reverse complement strand
CCCTGGACGATCCCGGCGAACCTGGCGATCGCTCTCCATGAGGAATTTCTCTACGTGGCCGTCAAGGTCCGGGGCGAGGTGCTCATCCTCGCCAAAGACCTGCTCGACTACGGTCTCGATGCCTTCGGCTATCGCAACGACCCCCACGAGATCCTCGCCGAATTTCCCGGCGCCCTCCTGGAGGGGCTCCGCTGCCGTCACCCCCTGATGGCGCGGGAGAGCCAGCTGATCCTGGCCCCCTTCGTCACCCTCGACGCCGGGACCGGCTGCGTTCACATCGCCCCGGGCCACGGCCAGGAGGACTATGAGATCGGGATGGCCTACGGGCTGGACAATTACGCCCCCGTGGACGACGATGGAAGGTTCACCCGCGACGTGGCCGAATTCGCCGGCCAGTTCGTATTCGACGCCAACAAGGCGATCAACAGGACCCTCAAACAGCGGGGCGCCCTTTTGGGCGAGGTGGAGATCCAGCATACCTATCCCCACTGCTGGCGATGCAAGCAGCCGATCATCTTCCGGTCGACGGAACAGTGGTTCATCTCCATGGAGAAAAACGACCTGCGGAAAAAGGCCCTCGCCGCCATCGACGCCGTGACCTGGATCCCCGCCTGGGGCCGCGACCGGATCTACGGCATGGTCGAGAACCGCCCCGACTGGTGCATCTCCCGCCAGCGGCTCTGGGGGGTCCCGATCGCCATGTTCTACTGCAAGGGCTGTGACCGGGAGCTAATGACCCAGGCGATCCTCGACCATGTCGTCGGCCTGGTGCGGCAGCACGGCGCCGATGTCTGGTTCGAGCGGGAGGCGAAGGACCTGCTGCCGGCGGGGAGCCGCTGTCCCGACTGCGGCGGCCAGGAGTTCCGGAAGGAGACGAACATCCTCGACGTCTGGTTCGATTCCGGCGTCAGCCACGCCGCCGTCCTGGAGGGGCGGCCGAACCTTCAGGCCCCCTGCGACATGTACCTTGAGGGGAACGACCAGCACCGCGGCTGGTTTCACTCCTCGCTCCTGGAGTGCGTGGGGACCCGGGGACGGGCGCCCTACCGGAATGTCCTGACCCACGGCTTCGTCGTCGACGGCGACGGCAAGAAGATGTCCAAGTCCGTGGGGAACGTGATCGACTCCCAGACGATCGTCGACGCCTACGGCGCCGAGATCCTGCGGCTCTGGGTGGCCGCCGAGGACTATACCGAGGACATCCGGATCTCCGAGGAGATTCTCAAACGCCTCGTCGAGGCCTACCGGCGGATCAGGAATACCAGCCGGTTCATCCTCGGGAACCTCTACGACTTCGACCCCGATCGGGATCAGGTCCCCTACGGCCGGATGGCCGAAATGGACCGCTGGATCCTCCACCGGCTCCAGGAGGTGGTCCGCCGGGTCCGCGAGGCCTATGAAAATTATCAGTTCCATGTCGTTTACTACACACTTTACAATTTCTGCACCGTCGATCTCTCGGCCCTCTACCTGGACGTCCTGAAGGACCGCCTCTACACCGGGAAGGCCGCTTCCGATGCGCGCCGCTCCGGCCAGACGGCGATGCTGGCGATCCTGGAGGCCATGGCCCAGTTGCTGGCGCCGATTCTCACCTTTACGGCCGAAGAGGTCTGGCAGTCCCTGCCCGCCCGGACCGGCAAGGCCGAAAGCATCCATCTGACGCAGTTTCCGGTGTTCAATGACGCCTGGTTTCAGCCGGAGCTGGCGGAGCGATGGAAGACCCTCATTGCCGTCAAGGGGGAGGCGGCCAAGGCCCTGGAAACGGCGCGCCAGCAAAAGACGGTGGGCCATTCCCTCGATGCCCAGGTGATCCTCGCCGCGCCGGAGAAACTCCAGGCGCTTTTGGAGACCCATCGGGAGGACCTCCGGGCGCTGCTGATCGTTTCCGATCTGACGGTGGTCGGTGAGGGCGATATTCCGGATCCCTATCGCAGCGCCGAAATTCCCGGCCTGCTGGTGGGCGTCGCCCGGGCGAAGGGAACGAAGTGTCCGCGCTGCTGGATCTACAGCGAAGATGTGGGAAAAGACGCAGCCCATCCCCTGCTTTGCGGCAGGTGCCTGGAAAATCTCTAGGAGCGTCGCGGTAAGCGATCGGCAGAGGGTGCGGTTTGGCGGCCCCGTCTCTCCGGCCATCGGGGAACGGGGCGACGGAGAATGAAACAGGCGAAGGGTAGGCCGGTGGTGCTGCCTGGCGAAGAGTTTTGGGATACAGCGGCGGACGGAGGACGCGGGTGAAGAAAAATCTCTGGTTTGGCGGCGGGGCGGTTATGGTGCTGCTCCTCGACCAGGTCACGAAGGCCTGGATCTTGGCAAACATCAGACTTCACGAGGGCTTTCCCGTCATTGAGGGCTTCTTCAACATCGTCCATGTCCGGAATCCCGGCGCCGCCTTCGGATTTATGGCCGGTGCGACGCCGGTTTTCCGCCATGCCTTTTTCCTGTCCGTGACGGTCGCGGCGATTCTCTGCATCCTGTACTACCTGAAATCCGCCGGAGAAAAGGGGGTGCTGCCGCGCCTTGCCCTCTTTCTGATCCTTGCCGGCGCTCTGGGCAATCTGATCGACCGGCTCCGGTTTGGCGAGGTCGTCGATTTTCTCGACATTTATATCGGCGCCTACCATTGGCCGGCCTTCAACGTGGCCGACGCGGCGATCTCGTCGGGAGCCGTCCTGCTGGCCCTCTTTCTCCTCCGAGGGAAGAAGGAGGCGGCGGGCGGGGATCCGGGCAAGGTCTAGGGGGGCGACGCCGGCGGGCGTCAGGGCGCGGCCGGCGGCCGGTCCAGGACGATCGTTGCGTCGACGGCGGCGGCGCCGTCTTCACCCACGATCAGCGGGTTGATGTCGATCTCCCGGATCTCCGGGAAGGCCAGACCGATCTCGCCGATCCGGATGACCAGACGCGCCAGCGCCTCCCGGTCCACCACCGGGGCACCCCGGAAACCATCGAGCATCGCCTGGCCGCGGACGCGGCCGATCAGGTTCAGCGCCTCCAACCGCGACAGGGGGGCGACGGCGAAGGCGGTGTCACGGTAGAGTTCGGCCAGCGTTCCCCCGAGACCGAACATGACGCAGGGGCCGAACTGCGGGTCGCGCACCAACCCGAGGATCAACTCCACCTTTCCCGCAAGCTGCTTTTGGACCAGGACCTTCCCCCGCCCGTCCATTTTTTCCCTGAGATCCCGATAGGCAAAACGGACGGCCGGGCCGTCGGCGATGCCCAGATGGACCAGGCCGAGTTCCGTCTTGTGGGTGCCCTCCGGCGTAAGGCCCTTCAGGACGACGGGGTAGCCCAACTCGGCCGCCGCTGCCTCGGCGTCGTCGGCGTCGTCGGCTAGCCGCTCCGGAGCGGTCGGCACTCCCAGGGCCTTGAGGATCTCCTTCGAGCGGTGTTCATCCAGGGGACCGGCGCCCGCGAGGAGGCGCTCCCTGAGGTCTGCGGGCGCCGTCCCATCGGGCCCCGCGGCCGTCCCGGCCGCTTCCCGCGGCGGCCTTTCCCGCAACAGCGCCGCCAGGCACTCCGCGGCGCGGAAGAGCTCCGAAAAGACCGGAATCCCCAGGGAGAGGGCCTCCTGCTGGACCGGAAAAAGGCGGTCCCGGTGTCCCAGCAGCCAGAGAAAGACCGGTTTGGCGGCGGCGCCGATGAGTCCCGCCCATTCGGGAAGGTTCAGCCGGAAGCGGCTGCCCCCGGCGTAGGCCTGCAAAAAGACGGCATCCACCCCGGGGTCGGCGAGCAGGGATGCCAGCGCACCGCTGTAAACGTCCATATCGGTGCCGAGATGCCGCTCGATGGCGGGCCAGAGATCGACGGGATTGGCGACGGGCATCCAGGCGGGGAAGAGGCCGGCCAGGGTCGCTCGGGTGCCTGCGGAGAGGTCGGAGAGCGTCAGGCCCGCTTCTTCAAGAAAATCGGTGGCGACGATACCGGCGCCGCCGCTGAAGGTCAGAACCGCCACCCGCTTCTTCCCGCTTACCGGCGGCTTCATCAGGGCCAGGGAACGGCAGAGGTCTATCATCTGCTTGAAATCTCGTGCCTCTATGACGCCGACCTGGGCCAAAGCGCCGGCGACGATCTCCCGGTTTCCGGCCAGCGACGCCGTGTGGCTCATCGCTGCCCGGGCACCCCGCCGGCTTTTCCCGCCTTTAAGGACGACGATCGGCTTGTCGCTACGCCGGCAGATTTCCAGAAACCGTCTCCCCTCGGGAAAGGACTCCAGGTAGAGGCCGATGGTCTGCGTATCGGGGTCGCCCAGAAAATAGTCCAGCAGGTCGCACTCGTTCACGTCGACCTTGTTGCCCACGGAGCAGACCTTGCTGACCCCCATGGTGGCATGGCTCATGATGTCCACCAGAAAACCGGCGGAGAGCATGCCGCTTTGCACGACCAGGGAAACCGTTCCCGGGGTCAGGCCCCGCTCCTGGGCCGCCGGATCCATGAAGGAAAAGATGTGGCCATGGACCGCGTCGACGAGCCCCATGCAGTTGGGGCCCCAGATTCGGATGCCCGTTCGGCGGTGGATATCCGTCAGGGTCCGCTGGAGCAGCGCCCCGGAAGGCCCGGCCTCGGCGAAGCCGCCCGACTCGACCAGGACGCCGGGGATACCCCGGACGGCGCAGGCCTCCACCGCCGCCGGCGCCGAGGGGGCGGGAACGAAGACGATGGCCAGATCCACCGGGTCGGGAACATCGCCGATGGCGGGATAGCAGGGCAGCCCCTCGATCTCGGCGTATTTTGGATTGACGGGGTAGATGCCTCCCCGATAGCCAAGCAGGAGATTTTTAAGAATGGCGTATCCCCCCTTGAAGGGGTTCGGTGTGGCGCCGATGACGGCGATGCCCCGGGGATTAAAAAAAAATTCCATCGGTTATCACCTCATCAGGGAGGGGAGAAAAAGGGCGATCTGCGGGAAGATGATCAGCAGGACCGCCGTTGCGAGCAGGGCGAAGAGCATATGGAGCGCCCCCCGGAATATCACCTGCAGCGGGACGTCCCGGGCGACGCCGGCGACGACATAGACGTTGATGCCGATCGGCGGGGTAATCACCCCCATCTCCGCCACCAGAACGATGACGACGCCGAACCAGATGGGGTCGTAGCCCAGGGTGATCACCACGGGATAGAAGACGGGGATGGTGAGCATGATCATCGCCAGGGAGTCCATCAGGCAGCCGAGGAGGAGATAGACGAGCAGGAGCAGGCCGATGACGATGAAGGGGGGCCACTGCAGTTCCGCGACCCAGCCGCCAATGCTCGCCGGAATGGTGGTCACGGCCAGGAAATGGCCAAAGACCGTCGCCCCGGCGACGATGACGAGAATCATGCAGGAGATCCGGGTGGTTTCGTTGAGGGCGCGCACCACCAGGGACCAGCGGAGGTTCCCTCCGATCAGGGCGATGACCATCGTGCCGAAGGCGCCGATCCCGGCGGCTTCGGTGGGGGTAAAAAAGCCGATGAAGAGCCCCCCCATCACCAGAACGAAGAGCAGGAACGTTTCGATCACTCCGGAGAGGGAGGCGATCCTCTCGGCCAGTGACGCCTTGGGAACCGAGACGCAGAGGCCGGGCTTCAGACGGGTCCAGAGGACGATCGTCAGGACCAGCAGGGCCGTCAGCAGGAGTCCCGGGAGAAAGCCGGCCATGAAGAGCTTCCCCACCGACTGTTCCGTCATGATGCCGTAGATGATGAAGATCGTGCTCGGCGGGATCAGGATGCCGAGACTGCCGCCGGCGGCGACAACGCCCGTCGCCAGGGCGGGGTCGTAATGGTACTTCTTCATCTGCGGCAGGGCCACGGCCGCCATCGTCGCCGCCGTGGCGCTCGTCGAGCCGCAAATGGCGGAAAAGCCGGCGCAGGCCCCGATCGTTGCGATGGCCACCCCACCCGGCAGATGGCCCAGGAACTTGTGGGCCGTGTTGAACAACCGGCCGCTGATCCCCGTATGGTGGGCGACCTGTCCCATCAAAACGAAGAGCGGGATGACCGTCAGGTTGTAGGCGCCGAAGGTGGAGAAGAAATCCCGGGAGAGGAGGCTCAGGGCGGCCCCCCAGGAGGTGAGCAGGGCGAAGCCGACGAAGCCGACGATCGCCATGACGAACCCCACGGGGATTCGGGCAAGCATCAGCGCCACCAGCAGGGCGAATCCGACCAGGCCGATGCCGATGGGCGTCATGCCTTCACCGCCCGGATGGCAGACCGCAGGGATTCTACCGTAAGCAGCAAGCCCAGAAGACCGCTGCCGACGGCGATGCCGTAGATGAAAGGATAGATCGGCATGGTCAGCGTCACGGAAACCTCTCCGCTGTGCCGCAATTCCGCCGCATAGAGCCCGCTTTGCCAGCACAGCAGCCAGAAGAGGGCGGCGCCGATCAGGGCGGTGGCGGCCTCGATGACGGTCTGGACGCGGTGGGGAAGGCGTTCCACGAGGATCTCCACGGCGATGTGCCCCTTTTCCAGGGAGGTGTAGGCCAGGGCGAAGGCGGCCACGACGGTTCCGAGGAAGCCGACCATTTCGTAGGTTCCGGGGATCGGCTGGCGCAGCAGGCGCAAAACGACGTCGGCGCAGGTCAGGAGCATCATGGCGACGATGGCGCCGCCGGCCAGCGTGTTCAGCGCCCGGCTGAGCTGGGCGATCCCCTTGTAGAGACGCATCATGCGGGCAACTCCCCCGTCAGGCCGTCACGGGAAACCCGGCGGCAGGGGGGTTCCTGCCCGCCGGAAAACACCGCCCCCCGGCCTCCGGCGACATCCCTTTGGCGGCTACGGCTACCGATAGCTCTTCTCATAGGTCCGGATCAGTTTCTCCACATCCTGCACAGCGCTCTGGGCCGGCAGGCCCTTGGCCGAAACGTCCTTGACGTAACCGTCGATGATCGGCCGGACGGCCTGTTTCCAGCGGAGGTTTTCTTCGGGCGTGAGGGAGAGGATCTGGTTGCCGAGACTCAGCGTGTAGTCGCGGCCCTCCTTGTCCAGATCGTCCCAGGCCTTGCCGTGCACATCGATCCACTCGGCGCTGACCTCTTCCATGATTTTACGGACATCGGTGGGAAGGGCGTTCCACTTCTTGAGGTTCATGACGACGAACATCGCCGTCGTGTAGCCGATCTGGGAGCAGTCGGTAGTCGATTTGACGACCTCCGCCTGCTTCCAGCCCTTGAGGGTTTCGATGGGCGCGAAGGTGCCTTCGACGACCCCTTTTTGCAGCGATTCGTAGGTCTGACCCTGGGGCATGGCGACAGGCACCGCGCCCAGCGCCTCGGTCACCTTGGCGCTCAGCCCCGTGGAACGGATCTTCAGCCCCTTGAGCTGCTCGAGGGTCGTTACCGACTTCTTCGTATGGAGGAGTCCGGGACCGTGGGCATGGATGTAGAGGAGCTTTACCCCCTCCAGTTCCTTGGGCGTGTACTTCTTGAAATATTCGTTGGCCACCCGGGTGGCGACCCGGCCGTTCGGATAACCCATCGGCAGGTCGAGAACCTCCATCAGGGGGAAACGGCCCCGGGTGTAGGCGAAGACGGACATGCCCAGGTCGGAGATGCCCTTGAGGGTTCCGTCGTAGCACTGATCCGCCGGGGTCAGCGATCCGCCGGCGAAGACGTTGATTTTGATTCGGCTGTTCGTCCGCTTTTCCACCTCCCGCGCCCAGGCCTCTCCCGCCTTGGCCTGGCCGTGGCTTGCCGGGAAAAAGATGCTGTAGGTCAGCGTCGTTGTTGCTGCCGGGAGCGGGGAAGAGAGAGACAACAGCAGGATCATGACGGCCAATCCTGTCCACATGAAGGTCACTGCATATTTCTTTTTCATTGGAAGCTCCTTGAAATCAAAGGGTGTAAGAAAAGGTGATTCGGAACGGCGACGGTTTACCCCCTGTCCTTCCTGTCGCGGCGAAGGACAGGGGGCCGTAGGCGTAAAGCAAGTAAGAAAGAGGGTAAAAGTTTTCGATGCTGTAAAACATAAAACGGGTCCTCCTCCCGGGGTATCGGCCGCTTACGCGGGTCTGATCAATAATGAATGGGGGGGCGGTGATGTCGTTCGGGAAGCCTGCTGGACTGTCCGTCGGGCAGTCCAGCAGGCTTCAATACATATAGCGCTTCGCGCAGGAGAGGGCGTTTTCGATCGGTCTTGAAAAACGGTGCATATTTCGGTCCGCTCCCGATAGGGGTCCAAACTGAGGATTTCCCCTATGTTGTTTTCCCCCTGCTGTCAAGGGGTATTTTGCCGGGTCTGCTCTTTGAGCTTGTCGATTTCTTCCCGATAGCGTTCGGTTTCGGCCTTGGCGGCTTCGATCTCCTCGCGGGCCTTCGCAAGCTTTTCTTCCTGTTTCTGCCGCTCGTCCTTGGCGCGATCCTGCATGTCGTCAAGACCCACATAAACGGCGAGAATGCCGCCCAGGATCAGAAGAATCGGGAGGCCGCCCTTGATGATCATCAGAAAATCGCTCCACCAGAAGGAAAAACCGATGACGCCCAAAACGACCGAAACAATGCCGCCGATCAGCAAAGACATCCTCATACCTCCTGATAGTCGGGTTTCCGTTGATTGAGCCGCAGGTCACCCGGGTGGAAAAGGTCCATACTCATGATGCCCCTCAAGGCCGTCTTTCATGGTTGTTCCCATAGCATGGAATGGGTGGTTGGATCAAGCTGAATGTGCGGTGACGCCCTGTGGGGCGAAGGGCCGGCGGAGGGGTAAAACCGTTGGGAGAGATGATCGGGACGGGAAAAAGAGCGGAGGAAAAAAGCCTTGATTAATCGACCAGTATCATCTATCCTTCCCGTCCCCGCTCGGGGGAGGGCCCGACACTGGTCGGGCCTTTATTAATGATGAGGGAGTGGCGGAAGCAGCGATGATCGAACCGGATTTTAACAAAGGCGAGGGGCTTCTCCCCGTCGTGGTGCAGGACCATGCCAGCGGCGAGGTCCTGATGCTGGCCTTCATGAACAGGGAGGCGTGGTTGAGCACCCTCGCCACGGGAAAGGCTACCTTCTGGAGCCGCTCCCGCCAGAGCCTCTGGCTGAAAGGGGAAACATCGGGGAACGTTCAGGTTGTCAAGGAGATCCGCCTGGACTGCGATGCCGATACCCTGTTGCTCAAGGTGGAGCAGTTGGGCGGTGCAGCCTGCCATACGGGCCACCGGTCCTGCTTTTATCGACGATTTACCGACGGCGATTTTGTGACCGTGGGGGAACGGGTTTTTGATCCAAAGGATGTGTATCGATGAACAGATTGAAACTGGGCATACCGAAGGGATCCCTCGAGGCGAACACGGTGGATCTTTTCAAGCGCGCGGGATGGAACATCACCTATGACAGCCGCAGCTATTTTCCCGATGTCGACGACGATGAGTTGGCCTGCACCCTGGTCCGTGCCCAGGAGATGTCCCGCTACGTCGAGGACGGGACGCTGGATCTGGGGTTGACCGGCCAGGACTGGATCATCGAGAACGAATCGGATGTCGTGGCGGTCCAGGACCTGATCTACTCCAAGCGGTCGGCGAAACAGGCAAAGTGGGTGCTGGTTGTCCGCGAGGACTCCCCCATCCGCACCCTGGAGGATCTGCAGGGGAAGCGCCTGTCCACGGAGCTGGTCAACTTCACGCGGCGCTTTTTCGCCGAACGCCGGATCGACGTGCATGTGGAGTTCTCCTGGGGGGCGACGGAGGCCAAGGTGGTCGAGGGACTCGTCGATGCCATCGTTGAGGTGACGGAGACGGGAAGCACGCTGCGGGCTAACAAGCTGAAGATCATTCATGAGCTCATGAAGACCAACACCCAGCTGATCGCCAACCGCGCCGCCTGGGAGGACCCCTGGAAGAGGCAGAAGATCGAGCAGATCCGGATGCTTCTCAACGGGTCCCTCGAAGCGATGGGGAAGGTCGGTCTGAAGATGAACGTGGCCAGGGAAAACCTTGACCGGCTGGTCCGGGTTCTCCCGTCTTTGAAAGCGCCGACGATTTCCGGTCTCCATTCGCAGGATTGGCTGGCCGTGGAGACCATTGTCAGCAGCGGCGCCGTACGGGATCTGATTCCGCTGCTCAAGGAGGCGGGGGCCGAGGGGATCATCGAGTACCCCTTGAACAAGGTCATCTAGCGAGGAGGCGGCCATGAGAACCGGGAGCGTGCAGAGAAAGACGACAGAGACGGAGGTATCCGCATCGATCGAGCTCGACGGGAAAGGCGAGGCGCGGATCGACTCCTCCGTCCCCTTTCTGGATCATATGCTGAACCTCTGGAGCCGGCATGGTCTGATGGATCTGACCGTCCAGAGCCGGGGCGATACGGTCGTGGACGACCACCATCTGGTCGAGGATGTGGGGATTTGCCTGGGGCAGGCCGTCCGGAAGGCCCTGGGGGACCGGCAGGGAATTTCCCGGTACGGTTCGGCAACGGTGCCGATGGACGAGAGCCTCTGTACGGTGGTCATGGACCTCTCGGGCAGGCCCTACCTGATCTGGCATGCGGACCTCGGCGAACAGCGGATCGGGGGGTTCGATCCCGGCCTTCTGAAAGAATTTTTCAAGTCATTATCGGATCATAGTGGAATGACATTGCACATCAACCTCCATTATGGTACAAACGGCCATCACATGGCGGAGGCAATGTTCAAGGCCTTTGCCCGGGCCTTTCGCGGGGCGATTGCGATCGACGGGCGGATTGAGGGCGTCTTGTCCACCAAGGGATCCCTGGAGGGCTGAGAGGTCCCGGCGCCGACCGTGCTGACAGGACCGGGATGGCGGGGCGGGTTCTCCGGAAGGGGGTTTTCGGCCGACCAACGGGGAAGGGGGGTGCGACCATTTACAGGGGAACCTTGCGGCGCAGGCGTTTCTACGGGGTTTGGACCCTTTCGTTCCTGCTGCTCGTTATTCTGGGTTGCCACCACCGCGATGCGACGACCGTTCCCGCTCCCGAGGGGAAGACCGTCTTCGAGCGGATCGCCGTGGCGCCTTTCCAGCGTGTCCTGCCCGAGAATGACCGGGACGGGGTGGTGAAGTGCCCCCTCTGCGGAACGATCTTTACGGCCGACCGCACTGCCGGAACGCCGGAAAAAATCATTGAAGCCATGTTGCTCCGGCAGTTGGAAAAGAATCATAAAATCAATGTGATGGCAGGTGATCGCGTCGTCGGTATCCAGCAGCGGGTATCGGCAACGTCCGTCAAGATTCCACTTCGTCAGGCTCTCCGGGAGCTTGGGCAGGAGTTGGGTGCCGAGGCAGTCGTTATCGGCTATGTCTATCGCTTCCGGGAGCGCAAAGGGGTTTCCTATGCCGTCGAACAGCCGGCATCGGTGGCCTTCGACCTCCATTTGCTGCGGGTGGATGATGGCGCCATTGTCTGGAAGGGGCACTACGACCGGACGCAAACCTCGCTGATGGAAGACCTCCTGCAGGTGGATTCCTTTATTCGCCAACGGGGACGCTGGGCGACGGCGGAGGAGTTGGCCGCCGACGGGGTGGCGCAGCTTTTCAAGTCCTTTCCCTCTCCCCCATGACCGTCGCGCCGCCGGGTATGTGCCCGGTGGTTGAATGTTGCCGGGGGCCTCAATTTTATAAAGGGTTTTTTCCATGATCATGATTCCCGCGATAGACCTCAGGGGGGGGCGGTGCGTTCGTCTCCTCCAGGGGGACTTTGATCGGATGACTGTCTATTCCGACGACCCGGTAGCGATGGCGCAGACCTGGCGATCCGGGGGGGCCCGGCGGCTCCACCTGGTGGATCTCGATGGTTCCCTGGCCGGAACGCCGCTGAACAAGGCGGTGGTGCGCCGGATTGTCCAGGAGGTGGGACTGCCGGTTCAGGTGGGGGGCGGTATTCGGGAACTGAGGAGCCTGGAGGCCTATCTGGAGATGGGGGTCCGCTGGGTCATTATCGGTACGGCCGCCCTGCGCGATCCCGCTTTTGTCCGCCAGGCCTGCCGCCTCTTTCCCGGCCGGATTATCCTGGGGATCGATGCCGCGGACGGCCGGGTGGCGGTGCAGGGATGGACGGAAAAGACGGAGGAGACGGCCGTCGCCCTCGCGAATCGCCTGGCCCAGGCCGGCCCTGCCGCCATCGTCTATACGGATATTGCACGGGACGGGATGCAGACCGGTGTCAATGTCGAGGCGACCGGAGCGCTGGCCGAGGCGAGCGGGATTCCCGTGATCGCCTCCGGCGGGGTTGCGGGCCTCGACGATATCGACCGGCTGTTGACCGTCGAGCATCTGGGTGTCATGGGCATGATCGTCGGAAAGGCCCTCTATGCCGGTTCGCTTTCCCTGCCGGAGGCCATTGCCAGGGCAGAAGGGAGGTCCTGAAGGGCGCTTTTTCTCGGTAATCCCGGCGCGGAACCGGTTTTTATCTGCAAGTCCAGCGACAAGGAGGAACGGGGGATGGAAGAATGCATTTTTTGCAGGATCGCGGCCGGCGAGATTCCCTGCCGGAAGGTTTATGAGGACGATTCGGTCCTGGCCTTCGATGACATCCAGCCCATGGCCCCGGTTCACGTGCTGATCATTCCCAAGGTGCACGTGGCTACCGTCATGGACGTCGACGCGGCGCGGATGGCGAACTTGGCCGCGATGATGGAGGCAGCCCAAAAGGTGGCTATCCTCAAGGGAGTCGAGCAGAGCGGCTTTCGGCTGGTGATCAACTGCCATCGCGAGGGCGGGCAGGTCATTTTTCATCTCCACATGCACCTGCTGGGCGGCCAGCAACTTCGGAATGCCCTGAACTGAGGGAAGGCCATTGACAAAAGACAAAGAGGTCCTAACTTAAGCGAAACGGGGATGGACAAGCGATGACATTCAAGGAAAGGTTGACTCAGGGGATGATTGGGGCTGCCAAGGCGAGGGACACGCTCCGTTTGGGGACCCTGCGGATGCTCAAAAGCGGCCTGCACAACCGGGAAATCGATCTCAAACGGGAATTGGACGAAGCCGAATTCCTCCAGCTTCTTTCCGTCATGGTCAAGCAGCGGAAGGATTCAATCGAACAATTTCAAAAGGGAGGCCGGCCCGATCTGGTTGAGAAAGAAGAGGCGGAACTCCGCATCATCGAGGCGTTTCTGCCAGAGCCCCTGTCGGAGGACGAAATTGATGCGGCCATCGCCGAGGCGATCGCAGCGGTCGGCGCGACCGGCAGCCGGGATATGGGAAAGGTCATGAAGGCCCTGATGCCGAACCTGACGGGTCGGGCGGACGGCAAGGCAGTCGGCGAGAAGGTGAAGGCCCGCTTGTCCGCTTAGGGGGGAGTTTGAACGGGTCGATTCCCGAGGAGAAGATCGAGGAGATCCGGAGAAGGGCCGATGTCGTCTCGCTGATCGGGGAGTATGTCACCCTGAAGAAGGCGGGACGGAATTATCTGGGCCTTTGTCCTTTTCACCAGGAGAAGACGGCTTCCTTCAGTGTCAGTCCGGACAAGCAGATGTTCTACTGTTACGGCTGCCGCGAGGGGGGAAATGTCTTTTCCTTCCTGATGAAGCTCAACCAATTGACCTTTCCCGAGGCGGTCCGCCAACTGGCGCGAAAGACCGGTGTGGTCATCCCCGAGAAGCCCCTGAGCAGGGAAGCAAAGGAGCGCTACACCCTCAAGGAACGGATTCGCAAGGTCAACGAACTGGCGGCCGGACACTTCGTCCGGACACTCCAGTCCCCCGCCGGGGAAAGTGCCAGGGCCTATCTTCGCCAACGCGGCATTGATGAAGGGGCGGTTCGGACCTTCCGCCTGGGATTTGCCCCCGATAGATGGTCGGATCTGCTCGATTATCTGGGGAAGAACGGTGTTTCCGGCCAGCTTGCCGAGCAGGCCGGGCTGGTGGTGGGCAAGGGTGAGCGCGGCGAGGGGGGATATTACGACCGGTTTCGCGGCCGGCTGATGATTCCCATCGAGGATGTGGATGGGCGCGTCATCGCCTTCGGCGGCCGGCTGATGGGTGCGGGACAGCCGAAATACCTCAACTCTCCGGAATCGCCCCTCTATACGAAAGGGCACAACCTGTTCGGGTTGGCCCGGACCCGGGAGGCCATCCGGGAAAAGGGCTATGCGATCCTGGTGGAGGGTTACTTTGACCTGATCGCCCTCTGGAACGCCGGGATCACCCCTGTCGTGGCGACGCTGGGAACCGCCCTCACCCGTGCGCAGGTCGAGATGCTGAGGCGGTACACGCCCCGGGTGGCGGCGGTTTTCGATCCCGACGAGGCGGGGAAAAAGGCCCTGGCCAGGAGCCTGGAACTCTTTCTGGCCGGCAATGTTCATGCGCGGGCGGTGATTCTTCCGGCAGGATACGACCCCGACGATTACGTCCGGACCCAGGGGCGGGAAAAGATGGAGACCCTGATCGGTCGAGCCCTGCCAATGGTGGATTACTACATCGAAGAGATCCTCGGCGGAAGGGGAACGCTGGAGGAGGACCGGGACAAATTGCGCGAGGCCGTCGCCTTTCTCGGCCGCATCGGCGATGCCGTAGAGAGGAACCTCTTCATCAAGAAGGTCTCGGAAACGCTTCGGGTCGACCAGGAGGTCCTCAAGAGCGAGGTCAGGCGGGTTCTTTCCGGGGCGCCGGTCCCGGCGGCGGAGCGTTTCCCGCCGAAGGAAAACCTGGCACTGGACCCCCTGGAGCTGGAACTGGTCCGCATGATGCTGGAGTACCCGGAGTGCATCCCCATGGGGAGGACGGAGGCGGCGCTGGCCTGATTCAGGACCGGACCACTCCAGTCGCTGGGTCAGGCGATTCTGGACGCCCGGCGGGGCGGGGCGGCCGCTGGGGATGCCGCAACTCTGGTGAGCGGTCTGCCGGCGGGACCCTTCCGGGAGAGGCTGCTCGATCTTCTGCTCCGGGAGAGTCCTTACGAGGTGGCGATGATGGAGCGACTCTTCACCGATACGATCGGGCGGATTCGTCGCAAATGGTACAAGGAGAGACAGCGGCTGGTGCAGCAGAAAATCGGCCAGGCCGAGAAATCAAAAGATGGGGTGTTGTGTGAGGCCCTGGCGGCAGAGATAACGAGGTTGCAGCAGGAAGAGAAGACCCTCGACAGTGCCGGGACAGTCGATCGATAGACCGGGTGGGCAAGAGGGAAAAAAGGCGGGCCGACCAATTCGCAACCCTGGAGCGGGAGAAACCGATATGGCAAAAGAAATTCAATCCGATGAATTCAAGAAATTGATCACCCTCGGCGAGGAGAAGGGGTTCCTGACCTATGACGATGTCAATGACATGCTGCCCTCCGAGGTCATCTCTTCCGAACAGATCGATGACATCATCATGCTCTTCGGGGAGAAGAACATTGAGATCATCGACACGGACAAAGGGGAAAAACTGGTCGTCAAAAAGGAGACCGATGAGCGGACCGAGAGCAAGGGCGACGACCTGCTCGGATTGCTGCCGGCGGTGGGTAAAACCGGGGATCCGGTGAAAATGTATCTCCGTGAGATGGGTTTGGTATCTCTGCTCAGCCGGGAAGGAGAGGTGGAGATTGCCAAGAAAATTGAAGATGGTGCCCGGGAGAGCATGGAAGCCGTCTTCAGCGTGAACTCCACCATCAAGGATGTCGTGAATATGGGGGCCCAGCTCAAAAGTGGCGAGCTGCGCGTCAAGTCGGTGGTTGAAAATCTCGAGGACGAGGAGGGCGTCGTCGAGGAGGACATGCACCGCGACAGGGTGATCAAACTCCTGGACAAAGTGGCCGCTCTGGACGGGAAGAACGATCTGATCAAGAAAAACCTCAACGCCAAGGGGCTTGAAGCCGACGAGCGGATCGCCCTCAAGGAGCAGCTGGACAAGAACATCCGGAACATCGTCAAGCATTGCCGGAAGGTTCGCTTCAGCAAGCGGCAGATCGACCGAATGGCCTCCAGTTTGAGGGCCTATCTGGTCCAGGTGGAAAAGGCAGAGGAGGAGATCCGGCGCGGTAAGAGCGAAACGGGACTCTCGCTGACCCAGTTGGAAAGCGCCATCGCGATGCTGAACAAGCCGGGAAGCAACGCCGACCATGTGGCCCGGAAATTCAATGTGCCTTTGGAGAAACTGCGCTCCGTGGAGCGGACGGTCAAGGAGTCCTACCGTAGCTATAAAAGGGTCTCCCAGGAGACGGGACTGTCCATGACGGCCCTGAAAAAGGCCACGGTGGCGATCGAGACGGGAGAACTGAAGGCGGAAGTTGCCAAGCGCAAGCTCGTTGAAGCCAACCTGCGGCTCGTCGTGAGCATCGCCAAGAAATATACGAATCGGGGGCTTCAGTTTCTCGATCTGATCCAGGAGGGGAATATCGGCCTGATGAAGGCGGTCGACAAATTCGAGTATCAGCGGGGATACAAGTTCTCCACCTATGCCACCTGGTGGATCCGCCAGGCCATCACCCGGGCGATTGCCGATCAGGCCCGGACGATCCGTATCCCCGTCCATATGATCGAGACGATCAACAAGCTGATCCGGACCTCGCGCTACCTGGTCCAGGAACTGGGACGGGAGCCCAATCCCGAGGAGATCGCCAACAAGATGGAGTTTCCGCTGGAAAAGGTCCGGAAGGTCTTGAAGATTGCCAAGGAACCCATTTCGTTGGAGACGCCGATCGGCGAAGAAGAGGACAGCCACCTGGGCGATTTCATCGAGGACAAGAAGATCATCTCCCCTTCGGAGGCGACGATCAGCATGGATTTGGCGGAACAGACGCGCAAGATTCTCTCGACGCTCACGCCCCGGGAGGAGAAGGTCTTGCGGATGCGTTTCGGAATCAGTGAGCGGACCGATTATGCCGGTGAAGAGGGCGGGGATGGCTGGGAGATGAGTCGGGAAAGGGCCCGGCAGATCGAATCGGGGGCGGCCCGCAAGCTGCGGAACCCCTCCCGGCGTCGGATGCTGAAGGCACCGCAGAAATAAAACATTGACAGGGCTACGGTTAAGGTATTATAAAGTGCACTTATCATGAAATGCTCCTGCTCGGGAAAAGGGCCCATAGCTCAATTGGTAGAGCCACCGGCTCATAACCGGTCGGTCCCTGGTTCGAACCCAGGTGGGCCCACCAGGGGCGGCGGGAGAAAGTGCGGATGCTGAAAGTGCGGCCATGCTCAACGTTGCAAGACATTCGGAAATGGGAAAACGGACGGTTCCCTGAAAATGCACCAGATTCTGGTGCATTTTTTTTGGGATCCCGTCGGCTTTGCTGACGAAAGGGGGAGGCGTTTGAGAGATCAGTTGGGGCTCCTGATTGAACTGCAGAAAATGGAGTTGGAAGCGGGGAAGCTGTCGGCGAAAGAGAAGGACTTGCCTGCCCGGATGAAAAGTCTGGAGGAGGAGTTCACGGCGCTCTGCGGGGCCGTTGAAGCGGACAGGGAACAACTCGAAGCGCTCAGGCGATGCCGGCGGGAAAAGGATAGTCAGCTCAAGGCGGGGCAGGAGAGTCTCAAGCGGACGCGGGAGCGGCTCTTTGAGGTCAAGAACAATAAAGAATACCAGTCGATGCTCAAGGAGATCGAGGCCTTTGAGGCCAAGAACGGCAAGATCGAAGACGAGATCATTGCCCTCCTCGATGAAATGGAACGGGCCGAGGCCGTGGTCAAGGCCAAGGACGACGAGCTGGAAACACAACGTCTGGATTTCGAGGCAGAAAAAAGCAAGCTGGCGTTGGCGCTCGATGCCTTGGCGGGAGAACTGGCCGAGTGCCATCGGAGCAGCGAGAGGATCAAGAAAGAGATTCCTCCCGAGATCCTCCGCAAGTACCAGCAGATCAAGGGGGTCGGAAGAGGGGTGGCCGTCGTGTCCGTATGGAAAGAGATTTGCGACGGATGCCACATGTCGATTCCGCCCCAGCAGTACAACGAATTGCAGAAATCGAACGGGTTGATGACCTGCCCGAACTGCAATCGAATCATCTATTGGAAGGCCCGGAACGAATAACGGGTCCGAGGGGAACAGGGGGCTCAGTAGGGCAGACGGTCGCCGGTTCGCTAAGGGCGGATCGGAGGAAAGTCCGAACTCCAAAGGGCAGGATGGTCGCTAACGGCGACTGGGGGTGACCCTAAGGAAAGTGCCACAGAAAATATACCGCCCCTTCCTCTGGGGAGGGGTAAGGGTGAAAAGGCGAGGTAAGAGCTCACCAGTTTTCCGGGTGACCGGAAAAGCTTGGTAAACCCCATCCGGAGCAAGACCAAATAGGAGAACGGGGCGGCCCGCCCCAAGGTTCTCGGGTAGCGTCGCTTGAGGCGTCCGGCAACGGGCGCCCCAGAGGAATGACCGTCGCCGTTCTGCGGGTGACCGGAGGACGGAACAGAATTCGGCTTACGCGCTGCTCAGCCCCCTTTTTCAAAAAAGCCTCCAGGGCCGAAAGCGGATCAACGCCGCCGGCCCGGGAGGCTTTTTACTAGGATTCCTCCTCGTCGTCGTAGCGTCTTCCCGCCTCTTGGGCCTCCGCAGAGACCTCCGCTTCCAGAGAGCGGGTAATGCCCCTGCTTAAAAGCGCCATGATCAGACACAGGAGGATGACGGAGAGGATGAGGATCACGATGATCGTGCTGGTCCAGGACTTGGCCTCCCGGTCGATGTTCTGCGACGTTTGAAGGGCCCTTTGGTTGTACCGGTCCACGTCCAGCGCCATGCCGACCCAGCCGAAGCCGGCCGGTTCGGGATAGTCCCGAGAGTAGAAGGGCACGGGCGCATAGGCGACGAACTTGGTGTGATTCCCGGATTTGTAAACCTTGACGCCAGCACTCCCGCCTGCGGCGTCACGGGCAATCTCGGGCAGGATGGGATCCATGTATCCCAGGAAATTGAGGTTCAGTGGCGCGTCCCCCGGGAGTGGCTGCCCAGGCTGGCGCTTTTCGGTCAGCGGCGCGACCGGCGTGCCGTCTTCCCTGAGGCCCGGGATGTAGTAGTCGAAAGGATGGGAGATCACGTAGCCCCGGTTATCCACCAGGTAGGCGTAATTCCCCGTTGGGGTCGTCGTTTCCGCTTCGAAGAAATAGCCGGCCTGGGTGGGGATAATATGGTCCGTGAATCCGGCCAGATGGCGATAGTCCAGGGCCAACGACAGAACGCCGGCAAATCCCCCGCGGTCGAAGATCGGTGTGGCCAGGCGGATGATGCCCCCGAATCGCTTCCCCTGCTCGAAATCGGCGCGGTTCACAGACCATCCCGTGACGTGCGAGAGGTATACCTCGCCGCGGTTCAATCCTCTGGCCAGCGAGAAAAAGCGCTCCGATCTGAAGGTCGTGCCCTCGGGTTTGCTGACATTGCCCAGTTTCGTTTTCGGGACGGTTTCGCCGTCGATGATTTTGATCCGCTCATTCCCCTCCCGGTCCGTGAGCGACATTTCCGGATAGAGCAGGGCCAGAACCTGGCGGACCTTGCCCTCCTGACGCACCCAGAGAGGTTTCCGGTTTTCCTGGACGAACTGCCGAAACGCCGTGTCGGTCGCCGGGATGATGGTTGCCACGAGCAGGTCCTTCTTTCTCTCCATCAGAAAACTGGCGATCTCTTCGGCGGTGACGATGGCTCGCGCCTTGATCTCCTCCTGCGACTGTTGGTCCAGAACGGTGACCGTCCTCTCCTTGGCCGTAACCCCCAGCCTGAAGATGCCGTTAGCAATCAGAATGGCCATCAGTGACAGGGGGATGACGATCAGCAGGAAGAAAATCCGCGATACGGTGAAGACCTGTTTGCCCTTGTTTTTCTCTGCCATGCCCCTTTCCCCCTAACCCTCGTTGGATGACCTGCGGCCATTAAAAGAGAAAGTATTTCATGTAAGGGTTGGCAAACAGGAGAATCAGCGATATGACCAGGGCATAGATGGCGATCGACTCGGCCATCGCCATGCCGACGAGCATCGTCATCATGATCTTTCCCTGAACCCCGGGATTGCGGCCCACGGCCTCACAGGCGCTTTTCGCCGCCGATCCGATGGCCAGTGCAGCGCCGACGGCCCCGACGGCAATGGAAAATACCGCTCCCATCATCGCCGCGGCCGCGAAAAGGACCTTGGCATAGGGTTCCCCTGCCGTCGGGAGGGCTTCGGCGGCGAAAGCCCAGGAAGCGGTGATTGCGAGGAGCGCCAGGGAGGTCGTCACGATGGAGGCCGCTTTGCCGAAAATGGATGACATCATTTTATCCCCTTTCAAAAGGATGAATTTAGGCCCTTTTCATACCATCGCTGCCTGCCGGTGGCCAGGGCTTCTTGCCTTGAGCCATTTAGCAACAGACGTGCCAGCTTCAGGAGACGGCGTTTCATTCTCTAACCGCACAGGATATGGAGAGATTCCCTGAACGTCCGTTGCCGGGATCCGATCCGCCGGGGCTGGGAGGTTCGACATTCCATTCAATGGCGGCGCCCGGTTCAACGAAAGGTGAAATCCCGGGATGCGGAAGGGTTCCCTGCCGGCGGGGTGATCGCGTAAGCGGCGGGAGGCGCGGTGAAATAGTGGTTGATAATTTCCGGCGACGCCGCTAGATTGAAGCGCCTGTCCGTTCATGGTCCAGGCGTCGCCTGGCGCGGGATCGGACTTTTCCGGCCGCCGGAGAGGGCAGAACAGCCGTTCGCCGGGTGATCCTCTCCAACCTTTTCGAGGGGTGTCAATGCAGGAGATCCTCACCGCTGCGACCTATCTGATCGTCTGGCTCATCTGCTGGCGGGTGATCGGTATCGAGAGCGGTTTGGTCAAGCTGATCATCTCTCTGGGCGCAGCGATTGTGGTGTTCATCCTCATGGCGGCGAGGGCCCGTTCAAGCCGAAAAGGGGACCGCGAGTAAATCGCGGTGATTGGGCAACCGGGTACTTTGGCATGGAAAAACGGGAAATCACGGAGAGAAAGGGGTTGCGGCGGATCACCCTTTCCATCGGATTGACGGCCCTGGCCGTCATCGCCCTGATCCTGCTGTTGACCCTCACCGTCCATCAGGCCAGGGAAAAAGAAGTGGGCCGGCAGTTCGGGCGGCAACAGATGGTCCTGGCACGGGGAACGGCCGCGCGCCTGGAAGACCTGTTTCTGGCGGTGCAAAAATCCCTCCGGACGCTGACGGTGCAAGGGGGCAAACCGCTTCGCGGGGACGGGGCTGTCGCGGCGCTTTATGAAAGCTGGGGCGGGACGATCTCCTTCCTGGCACTCGTGGACCGCAGGGGGGAGCGGGTGCTGGTTTACCCGCCGGCGTTCCTTCCCGGGGGGCTCCAGGTGGCGTCGCTGCCCGTTTTTCAGACGAT
>Ga0351922_1039_pt1 | contig 22238 bp, 18 predicted proteins | sample BONcelT113001C10_FD_206862 | JGI IMG/M metagenome (GOLD analysis project Ga0351922, IMG submission 206862) | Enriched cells from coal bed in the Powder River Basin, Montana, United States - BONCAT cells T11 rep2 HSBNCT.T11.300.1.C10 ... | reverse complement strand
GTATGATATACCCCGTCATTAATGTAATAACATGGTTTTCCATCACGCATCGCTTTCCCTACTACTTTGGCTACGAGCGTGCATGCATTTGCAACCAGGAATCTCCCTGGTTCAGCAAGAATCTGCATATCTTCTGGAAATAATCGTGAAATCTCTGTATTAAGCTGTTTTGCAAGTTCTGTAAGTGACTTTACCTCAGGATGATACTTTACCGGGAAACCACCGCCAATATCAAGGATTCTTATCTTCAGGCCTGTTCTTGTTTCTGCTTCATTGATGATATCCGCAGAAAGGGAGAGTGCCTGAATATAATTATCAAAATTTGTGCACTGGCTGCCTACATGAAAACTCAACCCCTCAACTACCAGACCCAGATCCTTCGCTTCCGCGATAAGGTCCACTGCTTCTCCGGGATCAGCTCCGAATTTTGATGAAAGTTCAACCATTGAACCGGTATTCGGGACTCTGATTCGAAGAACAACACCTGAATTAGGAGCATATTTTTTCAGTTTTTTCAGTTCCTCACTGTTGTCAAAGGTTACCAGCGGGTTATATTGATTAAGTGCCTGAATGGTATCAATTGGTTTTATGGTATTTGCATAGATTATTTTATCCCATATCCATTCCTGGCGTTCTTTATCCGGCATATTTTTTATATTTTCATATACTATCATGAATTCGGGCATAGAAGCAACATCAAAACTACATCCCATTTCATACAGCGTTTTTATTATTGACGGGGTCGTGTTAGCCTTTACCGCATAATAAATCTGAACGTTTGGAAGTTGCTCTTTAAATTCCTGATAATTTTGACGTATTATTTCATGATCTATGATAAAGATAGGAGTACCATGCTCCTCTGCCAGATCCTGAAGTAACACTTTTCTCTTATGGTTTATATGAGGAAGAGTATCCTCACTCCGCTCCCGCTCAGCATCAGTTTTCCATCTTTTCGCCACTTTCGTCATTGTTGATAACAATAATTCATTTCACGGATAAGAAACTTTTGAAGAAAAATACCTGATTTAAAGAGAATATACGGCGCCATTTTCAGACTCATTCGACACGGTCAGGGGGTAGATTTTCTGGTCGGGTTCACTGAAGGGTTTTTTAGAAGTATAACTATGAAGCATATTGAAATCTTCCAATGTATCATGCGCAGATTCTCAATCCCTTTGCAATCCGGATTAAGGGGGTGCCATGAATAAGTCTGGTAAATTTGAGGATAAAATCACCTAATACCCATAATTATGAAAGTGCACCGGGTTAGATAGAATAGAGCTTTTAATGAGTGGAAAATCTTGCCTAAAAAAAGTGGAGCCTCTTTTATAAGGGTATCATCAACCACCGTATCTCAATTGAAGATTCCGGGTTTTTATAATGAATCAGATGGTACTGTACAACTATTCTTAAATTTGTATGAAAAACAATTAGAGTCTGTTTTGGCTCGGGCACCAATAGGCGGTATTGGATTTTTTATGATAACGTTTTCTTCTCAACATCAGTAACGGTATAGATCATCAATTCTACAGGTGAAGCCATCCATTCAGTTGTCAGGGAAAAATGTTCTTTCATATGTTTAGATGCAATATGATCATCAAGATGCTGCTGACTCTCCCATTCTTCATGGAAAATAAAAAGGCCCGGAGTATAGACATCGCTATGTAATTCATACCTTATACATCCCGGCTCTAAGTGAACGAGAGGGATAATCTGTTCTACTTGCTTTGAAAAATCCTCCCAGTGTTCAGGGATGACCTGACATCGTGCCATAATGAGTAACATAATAAGTATTTGGTTTTGTAAGAATTAAGTGTCCCCGATGGAAATGTCAATTTTTACCATTGAAAGTCAATTTTTTAGTTTATAATATATGGTCATCTGGTATCTTTCCTTATATGGTATTAACATCTGATAGATATCTAGATCGTTTATGAATGAGAATTTTCTTGACATACAGGAATATGTAACCGGTATCTTTAGTCAACCCGGGTCACACGGTTTGGATCATACTCTCCGGGTTACTGAATTATGTAAAAAAATAGGAACTAGGGAGCAGGCTGATTTATTGGTACTCATTCCGGCTGCATTGCTTCATGATATAGCCAGGCCAATTGAAGAAAAGACCGGGATACCTCATGAGGAAGAGGGGGCCAGAATGGCAGAGGCTTATCTTACCTCTATCAGATATCCATCACATCTTATAACCTGTATTTCACATGCAATCCTGACTCATCGGTTTAGTACTTCTCATCATCCTGAAACACTGGAGGCCAGGATTTTATCTGATGCCGATAAACTTGATGCAACCGGGGCGATTGGAATAGCCCGTGCTTTTATTAACGCAGGTGAACGTGGCGGGGATATTTGTGATGCTATTGATCATATCAACGAAAAGCTCTTGAAACTCTCAGATCGAATGTATACACCTAGTGCCAGGGAATTAGCGGTTGAACGTCATCAGGTCCTGAATTCCTTCCTTTCTACTCTGATATCTGAAATGAACAGTATATGCTAACAAATATTTAGAAAAAAAGAGGTTAATTCGTATATTGAACTATCATATATCTGCCATATCCATATCAACCATCATAATAACGTCATCTTGATTTGGTTTTGAAGAAGTCCATATTCCCCAGACTGTATCAATTGCTTCTGCATATCCGGGGATGAGTGTCATGATATCTGGTTCCTGTTTATGAAGGAGCCAGAAAAAATTTCCTTCAGATTCTGATGCTGCCGTGAGAATCTGTGATCTTCTTACTCCATATAAATCTGCATCATCGGTGATCGAACGTTCAAAGGGATATAACGCCATCCCTGCTGAAGTGAGTGACTCGGAAAAATCATCAGATGACTGGTCCATTAACGCAATGTTTTGATCACGAGCAGTAATTACCGAATTGTGCACGATATCTTTCATTCTCTCTGCATCTTCAATGGGAACCGGATAAACAATATCCGGAATTGTCATTACTGTCCCTATAATTACTCCGCTGATAGCCGGTCTGATATATACAAGTGAAACCTGTGATTCTTCCCCGCTGGTAAGAGAGGTATCATAGATTAATCCACCACCTGTAACTGCAACATTTTTCATGAGCATGCCTGAACATACTTCGTTGGTACCAGCAAATTCTGAAAGGTTTACTCCGATTAATCCCTTATCTTTTCCATGAGCCAGGATAACACCATCCATATCCAATGCGATGACATACATTTCGTCCAGGATAAATCCGCTGTTAGGATCATTAAAGGCATTTAAGGCCTTTGTCAAGCCTCGTTCTTTAAGATACATAGCAGCATTGTCCGATAATCTGATAAGATCCGGAGTAATGTTAACAACCGGCTCTTTCGTTAGTATTGGAGAGATATACTGAGTTTTACCTGGGAAAACCTGTGTAACAAAAGTAACCGGAAGATATCCCGGAGATTCAAGATAGATGGTATGACTTCCAGCGGCTATGTTACTAACGAAAACAGGTGTTTTTCCAACCGGAGTTCCATCAATGATTACTGATGAACCTGATGGTTCTGCAGTTATCGAGATTGAACCTGAATAGGTAACTGGTTTTGTCGGAGCAATAGGAGCGTAGATGGATGTCTCTCTCCCTGCAGTAACGTGAACAATTCCTATCCATGAGAGGTAACCGGGAATTGATACTCTCACATTATAACTATCAGGCCTGAGTCCTCGTATCCTCAATGGCGTATAGCCCTTCATTTCCCCATCAATTTTTACTGCTCCTCCGTTTGGCTCTGATATTATACTCAGAGATCCGGTTGGTGGGAAATATAGTGGTAATTTTGCACTAACCGGAGTATTTGTTCCTGGTTTTATTTCAATTGTTGTAGAAACCGGCTGATATCCGTGTTTTAAAAGTTTCAGGGTATATGATCCGGTTGCAATGGCGTCATAATATGCATTTGTATATCCATAAGCAACATTGTTTAAGAGAATCAATGCTCCCGAAGGTTCTGAAGTTACCGTAAGTGAACCTGCACTGGTTACCGGGCTGAGTGCTGCATGGACACTTGTTTCTGATCCTGAATTTACCTGTACTGTGGATGAATAGGGATTATAGCCGTCTTTACTAATTGCAACGGTGTGAGATCCGGCGGTAACATCGTTAAATGTACAAGGGGTGGTTCCCACTGCTGAACCATCAAGGAGGGCGGTTGCACCGGTAGGGGAAGATGTGACGGAAATTGAGCCATTAGGTGGGAGAAGACTTAATGTGGCATCAATTGTTTCAGTTGTTCCTGCCGGAGGATTATGATCAATAACAGATGTCCAGTCTTCATATCCTCCTTTCTGTAATAATAATGAGTGTGAAGCAGTCCCGTTTGCGGGCACTATTACAATAACCGGCGTTGGTCCCCGCCCTATTTCATCAAAGGTAACGTCTGCTCCTACGGGTTCTGAATTTATCTGGAAGTATCCGGATTCTTCAAATGGGATAACAATTGGATCTGTGATTGTTTCAACAATCGGAATAAATATCGGTTCTTCGATAGGATCCGTGGTAATGATTGTGGTTGGTTCTATTGTTGGTGTATCTGTCGGCTGTGTTGTCGATTCACTAGTGACGAATGCTGTTGGCTCTTGTGTCGGTATATCCGTGGGCTGTGTTGTGGGTTCAATCGTGATGGTTGTAGTTGGTTCTATTGTTGGTGTATCTGTGGGTTGAGTTGTCGGTTCATTAGTGACGAATGCTGTTGGCTCTTGTGTCGGTATATCCGTGGGCTGTGTTGTGGGTTCAATCGTGATGGTGGTTGTAGTTGGTTCTATTGTTGGTGTATCTGTGGGCTCTGTAGTCGGTTCAGCGGTAGGCACTTTAGTAGGTTCAAATGTTGGAATTACTGTGAGTTCCTGAGTGGGAGTTGGTGACGGGGTCAGGTTAGATATCGGGTCAGTTCCCGGTGTTGCATTAAATTCTATTTCGGATAATGTTTCATCATATTCGTCAATCTCTGCTAATACCGGATGGATGATGAATAAACTCATCATCAATAAAATCAACAGCGTGTACACTCTCATAATTCCATACTAGTATGTCTCTATTGATATGGTTTTGGGTGGTTCTTACTATTCATAATGGGATAATTATATAATGGGCTTTAAAATCTGTACAATCACTCAAATGTATTCAGATTAGTTTGATTCACATTCTCATCCGGTAGGAAATCATTTATTAAGTGATTCTCTATAATGTGATCTTAATTATGAGATTTTGTGGTTTCTTTTGGACCAGACCTTTGATTCGACGGTTTATGATACATAAATCGGGCCTCGAACTATTGTGAAAACTTAAATCGCGCCTATCGAAGGTCCCAGTCAGATCGAGAAAATTTTTTTTTTATACATTAGCCGGGAGATCAAGGCTCACACGTGAGGCATCTTGAACGATGCACACAAAGAAAGCTTCCGCACGTGCTACAGGTATATATTTCTGCCTGATGAATCAGAAAAGTGTCAATGCCCATATCCCGAATCTCCTTCAGGTTGGCAATCATGCTCATCCCGTATTTAGTCCGATATCGGGTATCTAACTGTTTCAGTCGCTTACATGGCATTCTCTCACATTCATAACAAAAATGGGAAGTACTATTCTGGATTGTTGGACAGTTGAGAATACTGCATGATTTACAAGATTGAGCTTTATTTGAATCATCCCCCCAGCATCCGGGACATTTCTTTTTAGGGCGTTGAAAGGCCAGGCACAAGGCACAATTCATGCCACATGGAGCAATCAGTCCACGTTTTTGCGGCATAGGGTCGGTCTGAATCATATACCTTGTAGGGAGCACTTCCTATAAAATTCTAACATAATCAGATGAAGAGAGAATCATCCAGACTCAACAAAACGATTTTTTTGCGGCTATTGTCAGCCATTTCTACAGGTGCCCTTTCATAAACCCGGGACAGGTTTCAAGGGATACCATGAAAAAAATTGACTTAACCCGCTCAAATAGCATGGGTTTCGTCCTTTCTTCGGTGTTGTTTTAGCACAATAGGTTTACAAAAGGAGATATCAAACAATTTTTTCGCAAAAAAGAAATCTGATATCGTTGTTTCCGAGATAAATCGATGGATTATTATCATTCATTCTAATATGGTCACCATAAAAGGGGTAATCACATATCCTGCAAGAAGACATCGCTTCATCTGCAGGATGGAAATCTTTAGAAGATTCTATTACTTTGTAAAGAGAAAGAACAGGTATGCCCTCTGAAAAGAATACTCCAGTCTCACTATGTATGCCTGTCTGTCTCAATAACGAACATTGCCCAACTACCCAGTTAATCATACCTGCTAACCGGAAATTTCTCCGCATATTATTGAGCTATGTTCATGAACTTAGTATCATTGCCGGTCTCTCTGATACTGATCTCCTCCATCTTGAGGTTGCTTGCGAAGAAGCCTTTGTAAATATCTTGCAGCATGCATATCCTGATTGCACACCTGGTGATATCTTTATTGAAGGGAATATTAATCCGACCGAATTGGTCCTTTCATTTCGAGACGAAGGTATACCCTTTCACGATTCGCCGAAGGAATTTCCTGATGTAATTGCTACAGACGGGGAGATTCAATCTCACGGTCTGGGATTTCAGATCATTAGAAATATAGTTGATGAAGTGCGATTTGAGAATCTTGGAAAGCGTGGCAAAGTTCTTCATCTTGTAAAAAAATTGCCTGGTCAGGTAGATATTGAGATGGATCAGGAAATTCATGAAATTACTCCCGCTCCCCTTCAACAATATGAAATCAGGCCGATGCATCCTGAAGAGGCCATTCAGGTTTCGCGATTATTCTGGATGGTTTATGGGTATACCTACAAAAATGAAGATTTTTATCGTCCTGAAGGGTTACTTCATCTCATCAGCAGTGGTCACTTGATCAGTTATGTCGCGGTCGGTGAGGATGGAGAGGTAGCAGGACATATTGGGCTAATCCGACCTGAACCGGTTCCTATGGCTGAAATCGGACTTCTTGTTGTCTCTCCAGCCCATCGTGGCAGGCGAATTATGGAGTCCCTTGATAAGGCTATCAGTGCCAGGGCTTCCCAGTTAGGGCTGTCAGGGTTGTCATTTAACGCAGTTACCAGCCATGATAAAAGCCAGAAAGGTGGGTTTCATATGGGCCTTGTCCCCTGCGGCCTTGATCTTGCAGCATGTCCTCCCCGGTTGTTCAAGGCTTTGGTCAATACGGATGTCCCGCCTCAGCGGGAATCTTACCTCCATTGTTTTAAGTACCTGACCCTCCCCCCTCCGGTTACCGTCCATATTCCTGCTTGTCATTATGCAATGATTACAAGGATCTACGAGCATCTTCAGCAGTCTTGCATGATGGGTATACCAAAACCTGCAAATGACAGTGGGGATTTCAGGATACATTATGATAGAACCCTGCTCAAAGGAGTAATCACGGTTATCACCGCAGATGAGCGTCAATGGACAGAGATTCTGCGGGTGACAAACGACATGATCGAATTTGCCGGTGCTGAAGTTGTGGATCTTGATCTGCCGCTTGCTCAGTCCGCCACCGGTCTGCTCTTTGAACTGGCTGAATCGGCTGGGTTTGTGTTCACTGGGATTAGGCCTTGTCAGGCACATGATGGTGACTGTGCCCGGCTACAGCGGCTTTGTGTCCCATTCGACATCAAACATATTCAGATCTATCCTGGTTTTGCAGAATTTTTGTTGGAAGATGTTGCTTCCCTGATGGGTCAATCCGGCAATAATTCATTCTCCTGATATGTAATTCTCACTGAACTGTTCCCGAACTATAATGCTGCATAAAGGTATTATTCGTGTTTTTGAGAGGGACAAGTGAATTTGTTTCATCCAGGTACATCGAAACCGGGATCCATGAATATGTTTCATCTTCTCCCTTTTGGACCTGATAGAAGAAATAATCACCAAACTGACGATCTCCCCGAGAATTTAACTTTAGCCACCCGGTGGCACCATATGATAATTTACCGAAACTGTCAGCAATATAGAGCATATCCTCCAGGGTTGATGGGTTACTCTGCATGATCCAGGCGGCCATAAGCGTTTCATCATAGGGAAGAATCTCATAGATACTTGGTTGATGACCGTCGTTTGCTGCCTTTATCGCGTCGTACACTCTCCAATAGTCGGTATCTTTTGGTTGGATAATATTGAATGAATGAGCAGTAAGGCCGGTGTCAACAGCAAAACCGGCAGCAGTTGCATTGCTTAAAATTGCCGGATTCAACGCTACTGAATCTGTTCCCTGCCACCTGACTTTATACAACACTGGATACTCCGATGCCTGAGCAAGGATATCGGCAATCTCATCAAAAGAGACCACAAGGATGATGACATTGTTCTCACCATATTCGTCGATGAGAGGAGTCACCAGGCTGCTTAATTCATTAAGTGTTTTGGTAAAGTCCTTGGTATTTGGAGCATATAAGAGTGTTTCAGTCACATTTTGCTCTTCTACACCATTTTCCTGGAGATTTTCAACAGATAATGAGATAAAGGATTTATCTTTCATCGTTTCAGCAAGCGTTCCTCCATAGACATCATCTCTTGCCAGAATTACCCCTTTCATCGGAATTTTATCAGCTGCTGCATTATTGTATGCGATGAGAGCCTGGTAAAGACGTGCATCACTCGGGGCTAATCTGATTACCGGATCTCCTTGTTTTGAGAGTTCTACAGATGTTGAAGGATTTATAGATAGTATCTCCTTCTTGGTGAGAAGGGGAAGGATGCCTGCTACTTCTTCTGAAGAATACGGACCGACAATGATCTGCCCCCCATCTGCGAGCAGGTCTTCAGTTCCTTTTATTGCCCCCTCTTTCGTGCCGTCGACATATGCTTTTATTACGATGACCCTGGTATCCATTCCGGCTAATTCATAACTGTCATTAAGATCACTGACCGCCAGATCAATCGCGGCTTCAATCCCTTCTGCATACGAAGCACTCTCACCAGAATTATCAATGAGTGCGCCGATTTTGATTTCATTCGCTGCAGACACTATTCCGGTACCAAAAAGGATCAACATAGTCAGAAGAATAATTGAGTATTTTTTCATAGATACACCCGTAAAACCCAATGAACAATGGAGCGGCATCCAAAGAAGGGAGATATCCCTTCTTCTCCACTCATCTGACCAATGGATTATGAATATGTTTATCGTTTGAATTGATTAGTATTGTTACCTGATTTGGAAGAAGTGAGAATATTATTCAAATAAACGGCGATTTTTAAATATTAGGAGAACTTTGCTCATGGGCTTGGTTATTGGTATAAGTTTCTAACTATGAGTTATTAAATAAACGAAAGTTATAATATCACTCAAAGTAATATTTGTGTAATGAATCTTACTTCTGGTATAATCCCGGGAAATTTTACTTTCCTATGGGAAAGGATCATTGTGGTAATATTCATACATCGTTGATGGAGTAAATGCAATGAAATTAGATTTAATAAAATTAGTATATTTTTCACCGACAGGAACCACAAAAACGGTTGCTACGAGTATTGCACGCGGAATAAACCACAGTACTGTAGAAATTATTGATATTACCCGCCCGGAAGCGAGAACACAGCCTTTACAGACATTGGAAAATGAATTGCTTATTGTTGCTGTACCGGTGTATATGGGGAGGGTCCCGAACCTTATTGTCGAATGGTTACATGCGATTAAAGCCCAAAATACGCCTGCAGTGGGCGTTGTCGTCTACGGTAATCGTGTGTATGAGGATGCACTCATCGAGCTTATGGATATTCTGACTCAGTCTGGGTGCAAACCAATTGCAGGTGGTGCCTATATCGGGGAACATTCCTTTTCCCATGAAGAAGCACTGGTAGCCAGAGATCGTCCTGATGCAAGTGATAAAAATCACGCAGAGTTATTTGGCCGAAAAGTGAAGGAAAAAATAAATGCCATTCCATCCTTTGATCGTATATCTGATATACATATCCCTGGTTGTCGTCCCTACCGGGGTGATTCAAAACTATGGACTGTTGATTTTATTGCGGTTGGTGATGCGTGTACTCAATGTGGGATCTGTGCAGAGGGATGCCCTGTCGGGGCTATTGATCCTGATAATTGTCATGTGATTGATACAGAGAAATGTGTCACCTGTTGCGCCTGTATTAAGCACTGCCCCAACCATGCGAGAAGAATGAAACCCGGTCTGGTCATGGATGCTTCGTTCCGGTTACATTCCTTATATAATGAACGAAAAGAGCCGGAATATTTCATAGAATAAGTACTTCTATGTGAGTTATTTAGAGAGCATCACTAATTCAGAGAGAAAATTTCATATGAAGCACACCCCGTTCTACACAGTCCGCCCCCTCCTCCCTGTCTACCCTGAACCTAAGGATTCCAAGCCTTCACAAAAACGCTGGATCCTGGTTCAGGGCAATTCAGTAATCTTGCAGAGAGATACGGATTTTGGCACTGTTATCATTTCTGACCCACTCCCCGCCGGTCTCATATGCGATTTACCTGTGTACATCGGTACCTATGGTGACCTTTTTTACTATGCAGCCGAAGTCACTGCTCATTCCATGATGCCGGGAAACTGTGAGTTGTCCGCGATCCGTGATCTATATGGAATAGTTTCGGACCGCGACATAGCTCTTGCCTCCTATGCCGTGCGGATCCTTGATTATAATCGTTCAACTGTCTTCTGTGGGTGCTGCGGTGCAAAAACCCGATCACTCACGACCGAGCGGGCACAGATCTGTACTGCCTGCAACCGTATCACCTACCCACGGATATCCCCGGCCATCATTGTACTTATCAAAAAGGGTGAGGAAGTCTTGCTTGCCCGCTCCCCCCGCTCACCGCCAGGTGTTTTCTCAATCATTGCCGGCTTCAATGAACCCGGTGAAAATCTCGAGCAGACCGTCCATCGCGAAGTAGCCGAAGAGGTCGGCATAACAGTTCAAAACCTCCGGTACTTCGGTAGCGAGCCCTGGCCGTTTCCTGATTCGCTCATGATTGGCTTTGTCGCAGACTATGCCGGAGGGGATATCGAGGTAGACAATCAAGAGATTGAAGACGCAAGATGGTTTACCCGGGATACCTTGCCGTCCTATCCCTCGAAGGCAAGTATCACGCGGGCGCTCATCGAAGCCTGGGTCCGGCGGGACATCTGAATCTTGAGGAGGTATCGGGATGGGAATAGCAGATAGAAGGCAACGAGAAAAGGAAAAACGAAAGACTGAGATCCTTGATGCAGCGGAGCGTCTTTTTTTCTCCCGTAGCTTTGAAGATGTTTCTATGGATGAAATCGCTCACGAAGTTGAACTAAATAAGGCCACACTTTATCTGTATTTTAAAAATAAGGAGGCCCTTTACGCTTCTATCGTTCTTCGTGGTATTCATATTCTGAAGATCAAGTATCAGGAGTGTATGGAAAAAAAGGTTTCGGGAATTGCAAAGATTATCCTGATGGGTCAGGCTTACTATCAGTTTTCACAAGAATATCCGGATTATCTTCGGATGATACACTTTTACGGGTCTGAACGTTTTTCTAAAGAGAATCCGTGTACTGCAGAGATTGGAGAGGGATATGGTACCTGTCGCATGATCCTGCGGGATGCTATCCAGGAAGGTATCGATGATGGAACAATCCGGGCTGATCTCGATCCATTCCTGACCTCAATGTATCTTATGATATCTTTTATGAATATCCTGTCAATGGAACACAAATGGAAACTTGTTATCGAGGGGGAAGGGTTCAGTTTTGAGCAGTTTACCTGTGAGTTTTTTCGTTTTATTATTCCTGCAATTTCTTCCAAAGAGAATACACCGGTGGTGGCCTGAATAAAATGGTCAATTAATCACTTTAATTGACAAAAAGGATAATCTCGATAATCATGGAGTATACCCGAATAATAGAACGTTTTTAGTATTTTTGGAAGATGATATCCGGGTACAACGAGACAGGGATATTGTTAAGAAGAGAAAAAGCTAATAGAAAAAGCCAAAAGGATTGCGAGGTGACTGTATGCCAACGAGTAAGAAACAATTAGGAAAGCTGAACAGGGCGAAGAAAGTCAAAGCAGAAGAGCTTACAAAGCAGGTAGCTGCGGGCAGCCAGAGCGCCGTTAAAAAGCTCAAGAAGCTTGAGAAAAAAATCAAGTGAACTGATCGAAATTTTCAATTTACTTTTTTATTTCTTATTAAACCCTAATTTCAGCTGATATATTTATATTTATATTTCTGATTAATAATTTTGTTACTCAAAATAATCCGTATCAATTTTCTTTAGAATATACGTCATAACCGGTGAAACCCCTACGTTATACTCGATCATAAAGCTTGCAAGTTGCTCTCCGTCAATAAGGACGATCTTTTTCTCGATTCCTTTTACATAGTTTTTTGCGTCTTGAGTGAATGAGGATGTTGTAATAAATATTCCCTTTTTTGCCCTGACTCCATCAAGAGCCCCGGCAAATGATTGAATCTCCGGTCTTCCTACTGATCCTTTCCACCGTTTTGCCTGGAGATAAATAGCATCAAGTCCGAGTTTATCTTCTTTGATGATGCCATCAATACCCCCGTCTCCGGTTCGACCTACTGACTGAGTGGCATCATTGTGAGATCCTCCATATCCCATAGTGACTAAAACATCAAGGACAAGATCCTCAAAAAAACGCGGTGAACAATTAAGGATTTTTTCTATAAGATCAGAAATAAGAACTCTACGTAATTCATTATACACGCTGTCTATTATTTCTTCAGGAGTATGAGTTTCATCTGATGGAATCGATATTTCCGAAGATCTACTTCTGCCTTTATAGGCTTGAAAACTGTCATACTGTTCCAATCGTTTAACGCTAATGAAGTCAGGGTTTTCCTGAAGTAATTTTATCCCTTCAGGTGTAATATTTACTAATCCTCTATTAGCGCTTTCTACAAGCCCTGCTTCACTGAGATATTTTTTTGCCCAATAGCATCTGTTAATAAAAATTCGCTGTTTGCCATTAGGAGTTAATTGGGCTCTTTCCTCCTCTGTGAGTTGAAAGTGATTTGCTAACTCCTGCATTATTCTTTGAAGAGGATAAGACTTGTTATCACCAAGCTTTTGGAGAAAAGGCAGCATAATCGTTTTATAATCTGGTATTGTCATCCGCTCACCGAGTCTACACTTCTCTTTTATAGAGTTAAAATAAATGCCGATAAAGTCCTACCCAATTAAATTCCTTGAAATCCGGTTGAATCAATAAAACTTGTCGTGAATGATACGATGAATATTCTTCTAATCCACCCTACCGAAAGGAGATGATGTCAAAGGATAAACTCGCACCACTCTACTATGCCATCCAACCGGGAATTGAACTGTGCTCCAGTTTGATGAGAGGTAATTCTTGTCAGTGTGGATCGGTACCGGACCACAGATGTCCATTCTTCTCTATGAATCTTCTATAGGTGGTGCCGGAGTTCTACACCGGCTGGTCATGGACTCTGGTCAATGGATCCAGTTGCCAAGGCTGGCCTCATCAGGTGTCCTTTTAAGATTGAGTATAAGACGTTTTCATCCCTGAAATTAAAATTTAGGAGAAAACAGAAGTTTTCATACTCATGAGTTCATAATACTATGATACAATTATGAAGACACTTCAGGACTGCACTGAACCCGTCTTCAGAATTGTCATGCGATGGACTGCCTCCCATCGCGGTTCCAAGGGCAGCGGTCCCAAGGATTGTGGTAATGTTCGAGTTGAATGCAGCCGCGGTTCCCGCCTTAACCGAGATTTCTCCCACCGTCTTGGCCTAGGCATCCTTGTAGATGACTACTCCCTATACTTTTCAGTTCCCTTCACGACTCCGGCAATCGTCGCCCCTGCTGAAGAGTATGAGGTACAACTCCATGGGTTCGTATCCACGATCGTCTGCACCGATGTGACTAAAGTGGTGAGATCAGGAATAAGTGTTGCACGTCCGGAGATCCGAAATCTGCTGCTTTTGTGCAAAGTCTGCCATTTTTCGATGTTCCCCTGCCGTTTTCATCACGGCTATTTTTAAATCAAAGTTTATCGCCCGGGAGATCGGCATGTCATCAAAGGAAGTCGGGACCAACATGGGTATTCTCGCAGAAGCATGCACAAAGTTCTCTATTCAGAGATACAGATATTCTAACAGCACCACCTGGCTGATAACAGCCTCCCAGGTATAACCTGTTTTACTCCCTCTTTCTGAACCTGGTATATTCCGACCCTTTGCTTCTAGCATGGCATGGCTAAAATATGCTCAAATTAGTCTTTATTCTTCATCTTCACCTTATCGAAGATACTAAAATCCGCATATTTTTGAGTTTTTATCATCTCTATATAAATTACCTCAATTCTTCTTTGGTTTGGTAAAATATGAGAGAAACTCATTTCACCAAACAGCCATAGAGGGTCTATAAATCACCCATGTTTTTGCATCATAGTTTCTATTGCCTCCTTTAAAAATCGCTAAATATCAGGCGGATATGAGGGGGTTTTCCTATCGGTCTCTGAACCACAGGGCTGAAGATTTCACTCCTAATCACAAATTTATGCCAAAAATATCTATAAAACTGGAAAATATCGATAAATAATGGGACTCTCTTTCAGGTACACATTATGGCAGATTTCCAAGAAGGAGCAGTGATAAGGATCACATAAACAAACAGAGGCGAGCGGGTGGGGAGCAATGCATGAACTCTTAGTGAAGAAAGCTGAGGTGTATATCGGAGAATTAACAAAAGAAGCCAACTGGCTGGCGGCTCATGCGGAAACAAGGCCATTAAGGCAGAAAAATCGGGTGATATTTTCTCTAAGGAGCATTCTTTAACCGATATAATAGATCCCCGGTCTCATCTCTATCGATTCCAAAGTTTATCGTATGATGTGAAGCGATATATCGCCCCTATGACTGTGGAACAGGGGTTTCAAATCGCATCGTGATGGAATCACCGGTGAGAAACAGGTCACTTTCGCCATGTTCGATCTTGTTATTTTGCTTAGCAAACTTCTTGATCAGGTACTCATATCCATTACCAAGTCCATCTTCGGGGAGATTGGCTACCGTCAGTTCAAGCGAGGAGAAATGCTCGATTAGGTCACGGAGGGTAGCATCAGAGAGTCTATCCTTGTTAGTCCACTGGGCATCGCCAAATATCCCGTATAGCCGATCCGGATTCGCAGTCTCAATAGCCCGGAGAGCAACCTGCAGAGCCTGGCCGACATCACGGGAAACTTTCCTGATTTCCCGCCAGTGAGCTTCAGGAGGAATCTGAAACCGGTGGTTCTCTGGAAATGCTGCAAACCCACCGTCACCTCCGGACTCTGCAAGGGCCACCTCTGTCTCCTCCTCAAAAACATCACAGAGGCGTTTATAGGAGAGGAGCGGCATAATAAACTGTTTATAGTCACCGGCATCGATAGTCCCACGAAGGAGAACAGCCGCATCCCAGAGGTATGATTCGAGCTGTTGAAGAGTGATACGGGTGGTCATAAGAGGAAAAACCTCGGGAGAGATTTCATGTAGGTAATCATTTCATCTCGCTCCGAAGGGAATAACCTTTTTTAGTAAGACGATATTTCTGACTTTGACTTGTGGGTTTATCAGGGATTGTCATCTCGATAAGATTCGCCTGTATAGCCGGATGCAGGTATGCAATTCTAAAATGTTTCCCGTCTTTTAGTTTGAGAAGGTTCTGTAAATCTCTCCGGGATACCTCACCATCTATTATTCCGAGCATTCGCTTCACTTCGGGGGTGACTTCAGGGGTGACTTCAGGGGTGACGCCCAAAGACATATGTGAGGTGGCAACTGCGGTAGATTGGATATCGATACTGATAACGGGTGAGTAGAAGGTGAGTGTCACACTCCGTTGATCTTCTTTCCATTGTGGCGAAGGTAATCCATTATCAGCACACACCTGCTGAATAAGTTGGCTACCTCTGCCTAATTTCTCCATCAAGCCCTGGAGATAGAGAATGTGAGCAATGTCAGGATTTCGGAGAACTGAAATATGCCTCTTTTCGAGGAGATTATCCGGGGTAATCCCTTCTGGAAACCTGCCTGCATTTGTAATCTCCAGACGATTTTTGAAAATCTTGACTACAATGCTACCTGAAAAATCAGCATAATCACGGTGAGCAAATGCATTAACCAGACCTTCCCGTATCGCATCTGACGGATACAGAGGTTGATCCTGCCGAATCAATTGTTCCCTAGTAAATCGTGAAATGGTTGCCGTATTCCTCTGAATAAAAATAAAAAGATCTTCTAATGTTGAAACCATCGGACCTTCAAAAACTTTCATATCCTGATAGGTATCATCTGTCTGATCTGATACAAATCTGACCGCCTGCACTCGGACCTGGGGATATCTGATTGCTGGATTACTCCCGAAGAGGACATCCCCTCCGTTCGTGAGACGCCCATATTTTACCAGAGAGAGCTTTTCCAGAAGGGAGAACTGATCATCATCTTCCTGAATCTGGAACCGAAGCTTCTCTCCAGCTGACTTCACAAATGAATTGACCTCTTCCCCACTCAGATCGGTATGAATATCAGCGAGAGAAAATTGTCGTTCCCATCGTTCAGGCGTCACCTGTTTTCGAAGTATCATGTCCCTTATAGTATCGACATCAGCTTTTCGAGTATTCTCACCATCGCGGATGTATATACTATTCCGGAATGCATATGGAATATCCTTCCCTGAAGGAACCTCAATAACAATCAGTTTTTTCTCTTCAATATTCTGCAGTAATACAAATACCGGTGCTTTTGGAGCAAGAAATTTGAGAAGAAGATCATCAATTTTATTCACCTGGGTATAGGAATCTTCGATACCGAGGATTTCCCCTCGGTCATTCACCCCGCAAATGACATATCCACCAGAAGTGTTGAGAAAAGCAGTAACCACATTACCGATTGCGTTGAGGTTTCTGCAATTAGTTTTAAACTCAACATTTTTGGTTTCTCCCAGATTGAGGAGTTCAATAATCCTCTCCTGGTTCATGGATTATCTCCCCTTAACTGAATTTTTTTGCGGACTGCAGAAACATCAGTAATATTATTAAGAATAAATTCTTCAACTTCGTGATACCGTGAAAATTGCGATACTGCAAAGAGAAGTGCATCATCATCTGACTGATACTTCTGAACCCAGTTCCCTTTCCTGTCCTTATAAATTATTTTTTCACGAATCGCGTCTTCATACATGTCGATGACCCGGAGATTATCCAATACCTTACATTCCTTTTGTAAAGTCAGTTTTTCCCGACCTTCTTTCCCCTTATATCCTAAATCAATTAAAAGAGAACGTGCGAAAACGACATGATCATGAACTAATAACCACCGTGGTTTATCAAGAGCAATCGCTTTTCGGAGTTCCTTGTGGGTAATTGAAAGCCCATTTCTGTCCTTTCCACTACCATAATATGGAGTGATAAATCCAAGGAAGAGATCACATTTTTCAGTTGCAGCAATACAGTTTTCAACATTTGAACGGGAGGAAAATACCGGCATCGTGCCTTTGTGTGACATCCAGACTTCATACTGTTGTGTTGAAGTTAATATGGTGTAAACCCGGTCCAGGAGTTCCTCATTACCATACACAGTGGAAGATACCATGATAATGAGTCGTTTTCCAGTCATGACCTCTGTCTCCAATTCATAATCACTTCTGGATAATCCTCAAAACCAATATCCACATTCATAAGAGTAATCCCTCCCGTTTTAAAACCCCGATGAGCCTCTCTTCTGCGGCAAATGCCTGCTCTGCACTTACCCGTAGTTGCTTCATTGCATCGCCTTCTGCAGAGCAATCCCTACATTCGTGGTTACTTTCCTGACTTCGTTAAAGTGACAATCAGCAGGGATCTGAAACCCATAGTTCTGGGGGAACCGGGCATATTCTTCATCGCCGTCTGATTCAGAAAGCGCAGTCAGATACTCCTCATCATGAACATCGCAGATACGTTTATAAAAAAGAAGAGGGAAGACATACGTCTTAAAATCAGCAGCATCTACCGGTCCTCGAAGGATATTAGCAGCCTGCCAGAGGTGTGATTCGAGTTCAGAGAGCGTGAATGTGTGATCAGACATTCGTATAGATCACAGGTATGATGTAGAGAAATATTAGGACATCTGTTTTGAATCATAAAAAATCTGACCCAAAATTAGAATAAAATAAAAATCAATACTTACCTCTAAAATGTCAAGTTCGAAAGGCACGCATCCAGATTTATATTGATTGATCTTTATATATGGGGGAACAATATATTGGTTGTTCTAAATCACGCTCAGACAACGATATTGAAACCCTCAGTAAGGCCAAAGAAACCCATATTGCCTTAATTGTACTGTTATTTGAATTTGCGTCCCTGCAAAACTGCTTTTCTACAAAAACCCACAATAGATGGGCAACCGCTTTGGAGTATGTTAAAGGCCTTTTAGTCAACCCATCACGATGTCATTTATCAGCAATTTCGGACAATTGCAGCACGATAAATAACCAATCCTTCAGTCATTTTCTCTCTCAGTCTCCTTGGGATCACCGACTACTCACAGATAGGATCATCGCCAATGGATGGCGGCTTATTGGGAAGAACGGTGCATTGGTCATTGATGAGTGTGGGAATCCAAAGGCCGGAAATTGCTCCGTTGGCGTTAGCCGGCAATATTGTGGGAATATTGGTAAGGTTGAGAACTGTCAGGTTGGTGTTTTTATGGCCTATGTCAAAAATGGGTATCGGTTGTTACTTGACTTCCGTCTCTATCTTCCCCAAAACTGGACAGAAGATCGGAGTCGTTGTGATTCTGCCGTCGTACCCCCCGAATTTCAACGGTTCAAAACCAAAGCCGAGTTGGCATATGATCTGATCTGTCAGGCGATTGAAGCTAAGATCAAATTTTCTTTTGTTGCGATGGATGGTTTTTACGGAAAACACCCTTGGTTACTCACACTAATTGAGAAAAAAGGAGTTACGTATGTAGCCGATATTGGTTCTAAAGAGCACGTTATTACAGAGAAACCAGAGTATGGGATTCCTCCAAAAAAGGGTATCCGAGGAAAAATGCCATCAATAATAAGAATCCTAAACACGATTCCCGAAAGTAGTGGATGAGATTCAAAAAACCATAGATCGGTGGAGGATAATATGGATCAGGGAGTCGACAGGTGGATTTCTTGAAGTAAAATTTACTGCCCTCAGGGTTTAGAGGATTGACAAAGATGTTAATGCGCCAATCCCGGTTTGGCTTCTAATTCGCAAAAGATCTCGATGATTCGAATGTGAAATACTCATTATGTAACGCTTCTCCTTTCCAGACTTGGAGTAAACTAGCGAGAATGTAGAGTGAGAGATACTGGATTGAACGGTCATTTCAGGATGCAATTGATCTAGCTGGTATGGCAGATTATTGGTCACGAAATTGGGATGCATGGCATCATCACATGACTCTAGTTTTTAATGGCAATGTTGTGGGTGACAAAAGAACAGAAGCATTTTTTAGGCATAAAGAAGAGGATAACCCTCCAGGATGTTGCGAAAATAATCCAGACCCTGATTCCATTAAAAAATAAAACTCCTTTGAGCATTGCAAAAATAATCGTCAGAAATCATAGGAATCGGAAGGATTCACGGAGGTGTAAAATGAAGAAAAAGAGTGGACCCCTCATCTGTTAGTATACCGAAGCCAGGTGTGTGTGCTAATCAATCAACGATAGCTCCTGGCTTCGCAATATTTTCTGATTTTTTACCCATTTAACAGTTATGATTCACGCATTTTTTATGCAGTTGAGAATTTAGCCGAAAAAAGTTGAACATATTGAACGGGTACTCTCCATTCATCTCTTTCACTGCAAAACCCTCCCCAGGTCGCAGTTGAACTTGACATTTTAGAGATATGTGAAATCATCTTTTACAAGAAGGCGATCGGAAGGTGTATGAGATTAAATAAATACATATACACCTCTTGAAGAAACATTCATCCTTTTAAACCTCTTAATATTAGTAAGGGACCTGATGTAGACCCACGGGAGAATATCGGCAAGCCATACAAGCGGGGTATGCTGCCGTATGGTGAGGCAACCCAGGGAGGGAAAGTATCTTTTGTTGTCACGAAAGAAGAATTCGAAGACAAAATGCGTAGACTTGATGATGCTGGGATCTGTTGAGTTCTATTTTTCTTGATACATGCGTATTTTTTGAGTGTATTGAAGATGACAGAAAACGAACGGTAATTAATTACGCTCATAATCTTGGAAAGGCTATCTCCACTTCGATTACTGTTTTGGGTGAAACGATAGATCAGATGCGTGAACATGAAGATCGAGATCACTATATTACTTCGTTTATATCTCTACTTGACGATTGGAAAGTGCGGACCTGTTATCCGGATCAGGTAGTGGCACGTGTTTGTAATTGTCTTGCCAACCGGGAGATAGATTTTCGCTTGGAAAAGACAGATCGTGTTCACACAGGTTATGCAATGTCCAATAATTCCGAGTTTTTTGTAATTTCAGATAAAAATCTCATTAAGTACAAAGTTCCTAAATCCCTCGAAAATGCAGGGTTTTTAAAACGTACACTTTTACCCTTGAAGAATTCAAAGAGAGATTGTAAGGGAGAGGTCATAGTGCATGCTCACTCCAAGAAGATGTTTCTTCTATGTGCTCATTTATAATGGGTGTGAATTCTTCCCAATTTTCGGTATCTGTTGCACCTAATAATGCATAAGGTAATCAAGGGCATATCGTCTATTTTTCATGTTGAGGCACCCCAAAAATATATAACCGGGATCATGTAATGGGGCCGTAACCAAACATAAGAATATACACCCTCTAATGCTGGGTTTCAATGGCGGTATAATAGTGACCAACTCATGCAGTATTTATTGCCCTGCTTAATTAATGTCTTTGTTTAACTATACGATCTTATCCGACGTATCTTACATCTATTAAAACTCACTGTTCACCTTTCAATGTGTATTTCATGTTCTTGTGCTAGATCATGGAGCATTAGGTATTCCTCTTCGGTTAATATGAATGGCACCCGGGTGAGTGAAACTTGGTCCTGCAGTATAATTTGATCCCGCCGAAATTGGGAAAACTAAACCACCATTGATAATATGCGAGATATGGGGATCTATTGCAATTATATTCTGTGCGATGTCATTCTTGAATGGCTATTCAGTACGACCAATTTGATGTAATCACTTATATGAAGATCAAACTATATAATTGCCCGATTTTCGTAGAATTTTTTAATAGATATACTATATATGTGTTTGGTAAGTGGGCCACAATACCCTACTATACTTCAACCCACCCTACAAACAAGTATTCAGTGTGGTTATCATATGGCTATTGAGAATATTGTGCCTAGGCAGTTGAAGAATGCAACCCTCGGGAAGAAGATCACTATTATTTGTCTCTTGCTTGTCATCATCCCAACCCTTGTTCTCGGATTTATTGCATACAATTGTTCAGAAAATGCAATACGGGACAGCGTTAAGTTATATCTGGAAACCCAGAGTGAAGATATTGATGCAGCGACTCAAACTGTTTACGGCCTGACTCAGGTAAAAGTAAATAGCGATCTGAACGTTCTGAAAGAATTGTTTTATGCGAAAGGAACTGCCTCTCTAGTTGATGGCAATATGGTGTTGGGATCATCATATATCATAAATAATAACTACGAGATTGTTGACAATGCCCAGGGATTGTTAGGGGGAGCAGCCACAGTATTTCAACGGAAAGGCGACCAGGCCATTCGCATATCAACCAATGTCGTAGGTGAAGACGGAAAGAGGGCTGTCGGAACACCAGTATCACAAGCCGTATATGACGCAGTCATAAACAAAGGGCAGACCTATTATGGCAGTGCTCTGGTAGTCGGGAAAAAATACATCACCGCATATGAACCAATCAGAGACCAGAGCAATTCAATCATCGGGATCCTCTTTGTAGGCGTCGAGGAAAAGGCAACCATCGGTCTTCTGGAAGACCAGATAAAGAGTAAAAAGATTGGGGAAAATGGGTATATGTATGTCATCGATAGCGATGCAAACGGTATCATTCACCCGACAGAAGCAGGGAAATCTATGGCTGATTATCCCTTCATCAAGGAAATTATTTCACAAAAAAACGGCTATATTGAATATTCCTGGCTGGGAAAAAACAAAGCAGCTGCGTTTACATACTATGAACCCTTTGACTGGTACATTGTTTCCTCGGCGGATA
>Ga0351922_1037_pt1 | contig 22338 bp, 25 predicted proteins | sample BONcelT113001C10_FD_206862 | JGI IMG/M metagenome (GOLD analysis project Ga0351922, IMG submission 206862) | Enriched cells from coal bed in the Powder River Basin, Montana, United States - BONCAT cells T11 rep2 HSBNCT.T11.300.1.C10 ... | reverse complement strand
AACCAGTCCGGGCTGCCGATGCTGTAAGCAGCCGATTTCAACTGCCCCCAGGGCCCCAAGAAAATCGCAGAGTCGACCAGCGCGGAGGCCAACATGACCAGTCCGAGAAAGGCTTCATCCAGGCGATGTTTGGTCTTTGGGCCCAGATCGCTGCCCCACGGGCGCAGGTTGACCGCGATATTATCTGACGGGCAAACGCGCAGGCATTCCATGCACAGACCGCAGTTGGCGCTGGATTTTAAAGCCAGCGGGTACTGCCCCCACGGGCAGGCGGTGTAACAGGTCTTTTCGCTGTGAGCAGCGCAGATATCCGCGTCTTTTACACGCAGCTCTACCGGCCCGGCCTGCGCATACAGTCCGGTAAACCCACCGATCGGGCATAGGTAATTGCAGAAGGAACGGCGCTCAAAAACCAGGCTAAGGATCAGCGCCAACACCAAAATGAATAGTAAAACAATCGCTGTGATTTTTGCCGAGGTCAGCGTCAATGCGCCGAACAATCCGATCAGCAAGAAACCGCCGGCCTGCATCCAGGTTCCCCTGAGGAACTTTGGCCAGCGTTTCCCGAGGCCGATGCCAGCGCCGCCGCGCTGCTGCAAGATGCCGCCGTTTTGCAGCCATTCGCCGGGCATGGGAATGGGACAGATGCTGCACCAGGAACGACCGCCAAATGGGATGAAGACGAGTTTCAGGGCTGTCCACCAGGCAATCCAGACAAAGATGATGGCGAAATTATGGCTGCCTACCACCGAGCCCATCAGACCGGCAAGAATCGTAAAGATGAAACCTGCCAGGGTGATGGCGCGCAGCAAGAACTGCGGCCAACGGCTGCGCAGCAGCGCCAGCGCATGGGGGGAACGGGTCAGATCCAGACGGGTCATGCCGACCCCCTGGAGACATTCTTGAGGGAAATGAGGGCTGCCGAAATGGCCAGCAGCCCTAAAACGATCCCTCGAACGAAAAGGAGGTTGGGGCCTACTTGCAGTTTACCGATCATAAAGGGATGCAGGTTGCCGCATGCTACCGAACAACGAAAACGGAAGACCCCGGCCTGATCCGCAATGAAGGTCCCTGTCGCGGTTTGCCCGGGGTCTGCCTTTAATTCAAAACCATAACCGTCCAGCGAAAACCCGTGTACCACGTCGGTCGATACCAACTCAACGGTCACCCGGTCTCCGGGATTGATCTGGATTTCGCCTGGCGTGAACTGAAAACTGCTGGCCTCGATGCGAAGCAACCTATCCTGCGGTGCATGAAACGGCAATGGCAGCGGAACAAAGAGGATCAGCAAGGCCAGACCGGCGAAAGGGAATACCCTGGCCCATCTCTTCCAGTTTATGAGAGCAGTCTTGTATGGCAGCGATTCCATCGGCATTATTGGGCTGGCGGCATATTGGATGGGCCGTATTGTGAATAGGTCTGATCGATTGCCGCTCGTATTTCTTTGGGCGTTTTTCCGTCTCGGGTCATTTTCATCACGTCTTGAGCGATATCCACACAGATTGAACAACCCAGCGCGTGCTGATCAAAAACAACTTCGCCCGAAGATTTCACTTCCTTGACATAACAGGAATAATTCGAAGTATGCCCAGCCGCGCCACAGCCGCAGTAGCACGGAACATTCTTTAATGCATCTGGATTCGCAACCGCGAATTGATAGGCCTCTTGCACAGACACTGCTGCCTTTTGGACATCAACCGGCATATCTGACATGGGGGCCATATTCAAATCTTGACCTGCGGTTGAACTGCTGGCGCTGCAACCAGACAGAAGAGAAACGATCGGGAGCAAGGCCACCAGGAAAATGAACCAGCGAAAATTACGAACGTTTGTAGAAAGCGGATTACTCATCATTAAGCACCTTATTGCATGATATGGGTAAGGATCTATGCCTAGTATAAAGATGTAATTCGAAAGCGCAGAGGGCGATTTCGCTTGGAATAGAATAGGTAATATTGCCTATTGATGAGTTTTTTAGGCTGGTGTTATGAAATAAAAAATGGTCACAAGGTTCTCAAGAAAATTTTTCGCGGAACCCTGTGACCATCTCGGAATAAAGCGATTGGTTTTCCTAAAGCTGTTCTGTAACGCCGCTTAACTTTTTTCGGGAGGCTTCTGTCCAAATGCCTTTCCTGGCTGCCAGGGCGTTCCTAAAGCCGGTAATACAAAGCGATCCAATCCCCACCAACCCGCTGTTTTCCACGCGAGCACAAGCAGAATGGATAGGGTGAACAAAACCGGGTTGGTGCTGGCTGATCCGGCCATCATGAAATTCCAATTCATGAAACCGCCGAAGAAAGCAGCAATACCGGTAAACAAGCCCAAGATCAGTGCCACCCCAATCAGGATTTCCCCAATATAAACTACCTTTGAGAACCATGTGTAAGCCCCGGCATCAATCATAGATTGCAGGAATCCGCGATACCAGTCAAAAGCAATTAATGGACGGGCTGGCGCATCAGGGATGGCCACTGCTCTCTCCCAGAAACCTTTCAATGCTTCGCCCGTTTGGGTCCAGGCGGGATTCGAGAGCTTGCCAATTCCCGAGGTCAACCAGGCATAACCCACATAAATGCGCGCTATTACCCATAACCAGGCCCATTTTGGGCTGTTGAACAGGCTTTGCGCAAATGGAGGATCAGCGAAAACCTCTGTTGTACTTGGAACTTTATTTGACATATAAGACTCCTGAAAACTGAGAGTAAAGGTAGAAGATCCACATCAGTCCAAAACAATCCGGAACAGTTAGGGGATCCAATTGGAAAGTACAGTAAGGGTCATGTCCTTTTGAATAGGATCATTTGAAGGAAGGTGAACTCGAAAGTCGTGTTTTCCGCCCATATCGCCGTGCATCATGAACTGCATTGATATGGTTGTCGTTTCACCAGGCTTGAGGGTCATCGAACCGATGACAGGAGTGGGAGGTCAACACCCCTCCTTGACTTCGATAAAGGGAGCCTTGGAAAATTTGAGAGGCTGGTCACCCACATTCCTGATTTCAAAGGAAACCTCAACCGTTTGCCCTAATTTGACGTCCCCTAAATCCACCTTCTCTTTGTCCGCCTTCAGACTGGGGCTGCCGGTAACCTCGGGGGTAAAAGATGTCGGTTTCTTTTGGAATGCAAAAAAGGCAGCAATGAGCAGGATAGCCGCTCCGGCCAGCGCCATAATCAGCGGCAACTTATTATGTTTGCGCTGAACCTGCCGGCTTTTCGAAACACCTCTTTTTAATTTAGACATTCAAAATTCGTTCCTTTGAAGTTGAGATAACTCTGATGAAATTGTAAAAGTGGGGGAGACAAATCACAATAGGCCATTCTGCCTGTTCAATCAGCAGCATTTTAACGCATGCACAATTGCTAGATGATACGTATGATAAGAATATTATTGAAGGGCCAGTTTATGCCAACTCCCATTTTCTCAAAAAATACAAAGCAACACCTAACCCGACATGAAATTTCCGATAAGATCTGGACCATCCTGGTGATTTTAGGTCTGGCTTCTGCGATCATATACAGTCTTTTGATCCAAATTTTGCATCACCCCTAGGATTCAATTTGGAAACGACCCAGACAACCCATGGTCAAAAAGCTAGTGGTATGCGTCTTCGCTTGAATACTTTCTTCCACGCAGTGCTGTTTGTGCTCGGTTTTTCAGTGATATTTATCGTCGGTTGGGGCGGCGCGGCCACCGCTCTCGGCCAGGTGTTTGGAATCTATAAGTCCATTTTGGGGCGAATCGGCGGGGCGATCGTGATCTTGTTAGGCCTATTCACGCTCAAACTCATCAACCTTCCCTGGTTAAACTATGAAACGCGTTCTTACTGGACCCCTGGCAAGGGCGGTCCAATCCTATCTTCAGTGATGATGGGTGTTTTCTTCGCCGCTGGTTGGACGCCTTGCATCGGAACAACGCTTGGAGCCATCCTCACCCTTGGAATGAGCCAGCAATCCGCGACCCAGGCCATGGTGCTGTCCAGCGGTTATGCCATCGGCCTGGGACTTCCCTTCCTGGCGATTGGATTTGGGATGGAAAAAGCCATTAGGTTCATGGCCCGTTTTAGAAGGTACATGCGCTGGATCGAGATCGTCAGCGGTTCGCTCTTGATCATCGTCGGACTGCTGATGGTGTTCGACCGGATGACTCTCATCGCCATTTGGGCGCTGCAGCGGGGTTATTTTATCGACTTGCCCCTGGGAGGCGCGGTTACGCCGACTTACATCATTGCTGTTTTTGCAGGTCTTCTGTCGTTTCTTTCCCCCTGCGTTTTACCATTGGTGCCAGCCTACGTGGGATATTTGAGCGGACGGGCAGTCAAAGACCTGCCTTCGCCGGTGAAAGAATCTATGATTTAGGGAGGATTTCCAGGAGGAATCCTTCAATTTTTTCGGGCAGCATAGCCCCGACTTGAATTCGCCGGAGTATGCCTTGTGTATCAATAAAATAGCTGGTCGGCAGTCCCCGCATACCATATAACCCTACACTAACATCACCGCTTTCATCCAGAAGAATGGGAAAAGTAAGTTTTAGTTCTGTCACGAAATCTCGAACATCCTGCAAATTATCCTGTGCCGTGAAATTTATTCCTAATACAACCAATCCTTTGCTATTGAATTTCTCGTAAGCCGCCTGAATTCCTGGCATTTCATAACGGCAAGGTGGGCACCAACTGGCCCACAGATTGATCAACACAGTCTTTCCCCGGAGATCCGACAGTTTTATTTCGTTACCGTCCAATGTTTTCAATCGAAAATCCGGCGCGGGTTTTCCCGTTTGGGCGACGGCAGATGTTGTGATTGCAGGAGTAATTTTGATGACCCTGGGAGTGGCTGTCGTTGAAGGTACGATCGCTGTGGGGTAACTTGCGGTGGGAGTAGGAGATGGGAGAGCTGCGGAAGTGGTGGGTGGAAGAGCAAAATTGCTGGCCAAAGCAATTCCCAGGATGATCCCTGCCAGCACAATATACGGTAGCGGGTTAAAAGGTTGTCTTCTTTTGAGAAAGTATTCGGGCATAAGCCACCATGGTCAATCCGGCTTTAATATACCTCCTGAATAATCCAAGAATCAACGGTGCAACGTAAGCAATTTTGCCCTACCCCTGAGGGGCAATAGAACCTATTCATAAAAATGATCCTTAACGATAGACTGGTTAGAAGGAAATTCACCCATATTTATGAGTGTCTAGGAGAAACCAGCCTCGTGGAGAGAGTCAGCGATACTGAACCCCATATCTCAAATCCGGTCCGATCCGGGTCCAGAATACTTATTTTCCTTTCCCAACTTAATCGACCTTTGACCATTACGCTGGAACAAGGAATAGCGCTCACGCTCGCATGTGCCGTGATCCTTACCCGTTTGATTGGCCTGGGGGAGCGCGTCATGAGCCACGATGAAAGTTTGCACGTCTATTATTCGTGGCTATTGGCGACTGGCAAAGGGTTTATCCATACCCCCATGATGCATGGGCCTTTCTTGTTTGAGTCGACTGCATTGATGAACATTCTTTTGGGGGCGAACGATTTCACTTCGCGGTTGATCCCAGTGATTCTTGGTTCATTCATCGCGATTGCTATTCCTCAACTGCTCAAACCCTGGCTTGGAAGATCAGGAACGCTGATCGCCTCCTTGCTATTTTTGATCTCTCCTTACGTGTTGTACTACTCGCGTTATATCCGGCACGATATTTTGGTGATTGCCTGGACGCTGCTGGCGGCGTACTCAATTTTTGGATATCTCTTCCAGCGGAAAGAACGATACCTGTTCATATTTGTGGCGGCATTGGCGTTGATGTTCTCCACAATGGAGATTACCTTCATTTATCTTGCGATCTTTGCCAGTTATCTTCTGGCCCGCATTGGGTGGAAATATGGTGTACGGTGGAAGGTGATAAAAACATCGCCGGAATTTGATCTACTTGTACTGATGGTCACTTTAGGGGCCTTCTTTTCATCTACGATTGCGCTGCCAGTCCTCAATCCCATTTTCGCCCGATTGACTGGCGCTGCATTTGTAGATCTATCTGTCCTGGGGAGTCAAGGCACCGAATGGATATCCAATCCATCTGGTGTCCGATTGTGGGTATTGTTCGGTGTTTTCTCGGTAGTCTCTACCGGATTGGGCATAGTCTGGGGAAGGCAACGTTGGTTAAAACTGGCAGGCCTTTTCCTGGGGATCGACCTGCTTTTGTTTACCACCTTTTTTACCAACCCGGCTGGAATTGCCAGTGGGTTTATCGGTTCTTTGGGGTATTGGTTGTCTCAGCAAGGGGTCGCGCGAGGCGGTCAACCCTGGTACTACTTCCTGATCGTCTTTCCGATCTACGAATATCTTCCTTTGATCGGTGGGTTTGGTGCGGCTGTCTTATTTTTTATCCGCCGGAAACAATTGCCGGAATTGGCACGCAATTTCATCCCCTTCGCTCTATTGTGGGCCGGGGGAATTTTCCTCGCCCTCTCTCTGGCTGGAGAGAAAATGCCATGGCTTTCCACGCATATCATCGTGCCTTTCCTATTGTTGGCAGCGTGGTGGATTGGTCAGATGGTGGAAGGGATTTGGGTAGATGACGTTATCCATTCGAAACCGAGAGGCTTTTTCAAACGGATGGGATTAGTTGCCATCGGGATACTTACTTTATTGACCATACGTACTTCCTTCTTCGTGAATTACGTCAACTATGATTATTCCACCGAGTACATCGATTATGCTCACGGCGCGCCAGGAGTTAAATGGGTACTGGATGATATCCAATCTATAGCCACCCATACGGGTGCCGGCAAAGATTTGAAAATTGCCTACGATTCGGACGTGTCATGGCCGATGAGTTGGTATCTCAAAGATTACCCCAACAGCTCGTTCTACGGCTCGCAACCAAGCCGGGAGGCCCTGGATGCGCCGGTGGTATTGGCAGGCCCGTCCAACTGGAACAAGGTCGAACTGCTACTTGGTTCCAGGTATCATCGTTTTGAAGTAATTCGCATGTGGTGGCCTATTGAGGATTATAAAAACCTGACCTGGGGCCGAATCCGCGAGGCGTTCGCGAATCCCGATCTACGCACTGCCCTTTGGGATATCTTGTGGAAACGGGATTACACCCGTTATAGCTCACAGACCGGAACTTCGCTCAAGCCCCCAACCGACTGGCCATTGGCTGAGAAAATGCGGGTCTTTATTCGCAAGGATATTGCTTTACAAATGCTTTCTCTCAGCTTGGGGTCAAGTATCCTTGCAGATATCCCCCAGCAAGCGGATACCTATGCAAATATCCAAAAAACGATAAAACCGGAAATTGTTATCACCACCGGCGAATTAAATGCACCCCGCAATATTGCGATCGGAAGAGACGGCAGCATTTTCGTCGTGGATAGCGGCAATTCAAGGATCGCGAAATATAACTCGCAGGGTGAGTTGCTGTTATCCTGGGGCAGCCGGACTCCAGATGGACAATCACCGCCTGCACCAGGAACGTTAAACGAACCCTGGGGAATTGCCTTGGACGGCGCTGGCAACGTATTGGTTGCGGACACCTGGAATCATCGCATTCAGAAATTCGACCCACAAGGAAAGTTTTTACTTGAATGGGGATCCTCTGGTCTTGCAAGTGATGGATTGGATCGACTGTGGGGACCACGTGGTATCGCGGTTGCCAGTGATGGTCGCATCTATGTCACAGACGCCGGCAATAAGCGTGTGGTGGTTTTTTCCTCGGTAGGTACAGCCTTATTTGAGTTCGCCACTGGGGGCGATGGTCAGCTAGATGAGCCCGTGGGCATCGCAGTCGGCCCGGAAGGAAATATCTACGTAGCCGACACCTGGAACCTGCGCGTGGTAGTATTTTCTCCGGAGGGTAAATATATTTCCAGTTTTAACGTTCAGGGCTGGGGGAGTAGCTCGGTAGATAACAAACCTTACCTGTCGGTTGGACCCGATAATCGTATCTATCTGACCGATCCGGAAGGATACCGGGTGATCGTGTTCTCAGCTGCGGGCGAACCTCTGGCTGCGTTTGGCCAGTACGGACCCGAAGATGGATCCTTTGGTTTACCGAATGGATTGGCTTTACGTCCAGATGGCAGCTTGTGGATTGTCGATGCCGGCAATAACCGGGTCGTAAAGTACCCGCCGATCCAGCCTTAGGCCTATGACATCGAGTAGGCTTGTCAATTTCCTCTCCTGGGTGGTTGTTTCTTTCGTTTTGATGACCGGCGCTTGGGTTGTTTACATGTTCACAGCACCAGTCCAGGCGAAAGCTGATCTGGAGAAGAGTATCCCACCTACACCGAATACCATTGTGTATGCCAGGCGTATTGATTTACCCACGTTTTCTCCATCTATAAAATTGAACTCGATAAGTCGTTTGGTGGACCTGCATACTTACCGGCCAACCCAGCCAAGGTTTGCTGTAACTCAACATACTGTAGAAAAAGGAGATACAGCCTGGACGATTGCGAAGAAACATAATATCCAGCCTGAAACGATTCTATGGAGCAATGAGGGAATAAGTACCAATGCTGGTTCTTTGCGTATTGGGATGATGCTTAATATTCTTCCGGTCGATGGAGTCTTGCATACTGTTCGGGAAGGAGACACCTTGGAACGAATTCAGGCGTTATATGGTGTTTCGATCGATGAGATTGTCAATTTTATTGGAAACGATTTTGGGGGAGCGATGCCTGCCAAATTGCTTGCAGGGGGTCAGATCATTGTTCCTGGAGGAAAAAAACAAATCGTGTGGCAGGAGCCAGGTCCCACGGTACTCCCAGGTAAAGGTAGGAAATCTCCGGGTTATTATTCGGGGCCTCTGGTTTATATTGGTAGTGGCTATTTTTCCTGGCCCATTTCTCCAATCCTGATAACCCAACCTTATTGGAGCGGCCATCTTGGGATTGATGTAGGCACTTATGAGCGCCAGCCCATTTTTGCGTCCGATAGTGGAACCGTGATTTTCTCTGGCTGGGATACAACTGGTTTTGGGAACCTGGTAATCATTGACCATGGAAATGGATACTGGAGCTATTATGGGCATAATTACGCCAATCTTGTTCGCGAAGGTCAAGGCGTAGTACAGGGCCAGCAAATTGCAGAATCGGGTAGCACTGGTAATTCCACTGGAAATCATATTGATTTCCGCATACGCTTAGATGCCGGTGGATTCCTAAATCCAGCGGATTTCTTACCATAGTTATCGTTAGTGTAGGAGGATAGATGGAAGACCAAGGTAATCAACAAGAAGGAATAAAAACTGCGTGTGGCGGTGTCATCCGTAATCCAGAGCGTTTCCCATCGGCAATTTATCAAAGTGTCCGAGTGTATTTTTGCAACATGGCATGCCTGAGAGTTTACGAGCAAGCACCGGATGCTTTCATGCGAGGGGAAGTAGAGCACCCACCCGAAGAGGATTGAGGCTGTGGAATCGAGTGAACCATAAGCGGAGTCAAAAAATCGCAGCCTCAGTTGTAATCAAGAGGCTGCGACGATTTGTTCGCGGCACCGTTCTATTGAATGTCTTTCTGCATTTGTAGGAATTGTTCCTGCGTGATCTCACCTCTGGCGTATCGCTGTTCAATAATTTCTAAGGCTGAAAGAGGAGCATTCGCATGGTTGTTGCCAACGGATTGCTTCGATTGAAACAGGCCTCGTACCACTAACACGGCCAGAACGATCAGAACGACCCAGAATAAGAACATGCCACCCAGCATTCCAAATCCCATCATGACACACCTACCTTAGCGGCTCAGATCCGACAAAATCTGCTGGTATTCTTCCCGGTTAATTTCGCCCTTGGCGTAGCGAGCCTGGGCAATATCGCGGGCCGACTGCCCGGTCAAATTTTGGGAACCGGGCTGAGCATTGTTCCCGCTCATCCGGCGAACCGCCCACACAACCAGTAATACCAGGCCAATGATTACAGCAATAGTAATCACCAGACCCAGGATCATTCCGATCCAACCCATACCACCGTATCCAAAATTACCCATCATAGTGTTCCATCCTTTTTTCGGATCTAATCCGTTGTTCAAATTGTATTTTCTTGTTCTTACTTTTAAATGATAACTTAGCGGGGTAAAGTTTCTTTGAAGCAAATGTAAAGCTTTGATGAAGATGTTCGTAAAAGCAAAAATGGATTATCCAGCCGCCGGGAGCGTAAAATGAAATGAGCTGCCTTTTCCTTCGCCTGCGCTTTCTGCCCAGATGCGACCATGGTGCGCTTTGACTAGCGCTTGCGCAATGGTCAATCCAATCCCGCTTCCCCCGCTGGCGCGCGTCCTGGATTTATCCGTGCGGTAAAAGCGGTTGAAAATGAAGGGCAGATGATCCGGAGCGATGCCGATGCCGGTATCCGAAACGGAAATGAGAATTTCGGATTTGTCCCTGGCAGCTCGGATTGATACCTTTCCACCACTCGGCGTATATTGCAGTGCGTTTCCGACCAAATTCGTCAGCACTTGAAGAATTCGATCTTTATCAACCATGATATTCGGGAGATGTGGTTCCACTTGCGTTTCAAGCTGGATGCCTTTGTCCTCAAACTGATGCCCAAGATTTCCCTTGATGGTTTCGATGAGGCCAGGAAGTGAGACGGATACGGGCTTTAGTTGGAATGCGCCAGCTTCCACCCGGCTGAGCTCCTGCAAATCGTTCACCAGACGCTGCAGGCGATCGATTTCTGTGTGGACTTGCTGGTAGGTTTCCGGTTCTGCCGGCAGAACTCCGTCCATCAACCCTTCCATGTAGCCTTTGATTGCTGCAAGGGGAGTGCGCAGTTCGTGGGTTACATCGCCAATCAACTGCCGGCGCATGGTTTCTGTCTTTTCGAGCTTGTCCGCCATCTGATTGAAACTCAATGCCAATTGGTCCAGTTCATCCAACTGATTGGACCGCACGCCTCTCGAGACTGTGAGCCTTTCTTCGTATTCCCCTTCCGCGATGCGGTGGCTAAGCTTCATCATCCGTTGTACCGGGGTGACGACCTGGCGGCTGACGAGGAAACTGGCAACCACCGCCGCAATCAGCGCTGCGATCGCAGCCATAGAAAGTGCCTCAGTGACCGATGCCGTATAGTTAGTAAATAATTCAACCTCCATCGGTTGAGCATTTCCCATCATATCCCCACCGGACATCATTGCGCTCATCCCTGCCATATGTCGATCGAAAGCGGCTGGAACGGATAAACTGGTGGCAGTGGCGAGAACAACGACGCCGACCAGAACGACCACCACGTACGAAAAGAATACTTTCCAGGCGAGATGTGTGCGTAGAAGTCTCATCATAAATTCACCTACTTGTCTTCGAAGCGATAGCCAACCCCACGGATGGTTTCGATAAAGTGGTCATCTCCCAATTTCTGGCGGATATGACCGATGTGGACATCCACTACTCGGGTGTCCCCGTAGTAATCATATCCCCAGGCTTTTTCCAACAACTGTTCCCGGCTCAGCACCATGCTATGATGCTTTGCAAGCGCAACCAACAAATCAAACTCTACCGCTGTCAGTTCAATCAGACGCTCCCCCACCCACACTCGTCGGGCAGAGAGGTCAATTTGAAGGTGGGCGAAATTGAGTATGGCAGGTTCGCTTACTGTGGCAGAGGGACTTTGCATGCGACGCAAGGCTGCCTTGATGCGGGCGATTAACTCACGCGGGCTGAAAGGTTTGGTCAGGTAGTCATCTGCGCCAACAGAGAGGCCAACAATTTTGTCGGTCTCCTCCGAACGAGCTGTGAGCATGATTACATAGACGTTCGACTCGCGTCGCAGGTTTGCCAGAATCTCGATCCCATCCATACCGGGCAGCATCACATCCAGGATGATCACGTCCGGTTTGAAGGAACGGGCGGAAGCGAGGCCGGATGGTCCATCCATAGCCGACTGGTATTCATAGCCCTCTGCTTTTAAATACGCAGTTACGACATTGTGGATCGAGGGTTCATCGTCAATCAGGAGTATCTTTGCTGCCGGCACTTTCGATTCCTTCCGAATAGGTTTGCTTATCCATTTTACATACAAACAGGGACCGGCGGAACGGCCGATCCCTGAAGTTGGGCAAGCTAGATGTGATTACTCAAACATTTCAATAAAAGTTCCATGCCAGGTGTGGAGGAAAACCTGCCCGCTGAAGCCGTTTACGCTGAGCATCCCGGTCAGCTGACCATCCTTTATGATATCGATAGTGTAGTAGCCATAGAACGGGTCGGCATCTTCGGCAGGCTTATAGCCGGGGTACTGCTGATCCAGGTACTGCTGTGCAGCCTGAAGCGCTTTTTCAGGGGTTACCGTCATAGTTGCCGAGACAGCACCGGGGGCGGTGTTATAACCGCCCATCATGCCGCGGCCGCCCATCATTCCACCAGTACCACCCATCATCCCATTCCCACTCATTTGACCGTATTTCAGATTCCACATCATGTTAGGGCCATATTCAGGGAAAACGGACAGGCTGGAGGGATCAACCAGTAATTCCATCGCGCCAATCCCGGTGCTCTTTTCGGTGATGCGAGCATAGGCGTTGTTATCGAAGATCATGATTTCTTTGATCTCAAGGTCGGAATTGTCCAGGCCTTTCAAATAACTTTCCACGGCCTGTTTGGCCTGATCAATCGTGAGCGGTGTCGTGTTGGCCGCACTACCGTTGGTATAACCACCCATCATATTGAAGCCATAGGCCATCATTCCATTGCTACCCATCATGTTCTGGCCATTTCCCATCATCGAATTACCTTGGTTGGTGAAATTCCGTCCCATCATGGTGGAGGGGCCAAAATTGGTCGACCCATAATTCGAACGTCCAACAAGCAAGCCTGCCCCAAAAATCAGAGCGCTAAGGATGACTCCGGCAATTACCACTAACGCGATACCTAACGATTTATTCATCAGTAATTTCTCCTAATCAAGCTGGTTTCTAACTTACATCCCCAGTATACAGGTCGAGGGTAAAGTGACCGTGAAGCATTTCTAAAGCTTTTGTAAAGATCTAGCCGGTTTCAAATGAAAATGTGGTTCAACAAGTCTATCAACATGATTGAACCACGTCCTGCTTTTCTTAGGAGCCTCGAAGGAAGAGCGGCACCGAATACCGTTATCCAATCACTACTGCGGAGTAACGGTGAATGCCATCACTACCTGCTCTTGAGACGATTTCCATGAAATTGGTCGGGCGGATCAGATCAGGATTATATGAAACCTCTGCCAGTCCATCGATGTGATCGACCAACGCGTCGGTCACCCCCAAGGAGCTTATCAACGCATTCCTTACTCGATTAGCGCAATTTGGGCAGTTTAAACCAGAGATAGCCAGGTAGGCTTGCAGAGTTTTTGCGTTTTCCTCAGCAGAGCTTATCTTTTGGTTCGGCGTAACTTAGCAGTGATCTTCCATTGTTTATATCCTTTCATAATAAACGATCCAAGAGCGCCATCCATATATCCCGAATATGAAATGGCGCTCTTTTCACGTAGGAGGAGGAGAAGAATAAACAAATAATACCGGGATGGAAACACGATCAACAGCGCTATCTCGCCCAACCACAGATAGGCTTTATTGCTTAGCCAGATTCGGGCAACTCGGCGCATGACAACCATATCTGGACTTCGTATCATTTTATGAAATTGTTTCTATCGTTATTCGAGTATGAAATGGAAAACACCTTGACCTTCAAACAAAAAAAGATCCTTCTGCCCATAGGAGCTGGATTAATCGGCGCAGTCCTGCTTACAGCACTCTACTTTGGGATTGTGTCCTGGGCCGAGAGCCCGGCCCACGCTGCTGAGTTTTTCTGGCAGGATCGTTGGATTGTGTTTCCCATCATCATCGGATTTGGGGTGCAGGCTGCCTTATATACCATTTTGAGATTAAGACTGTATTTGCCAGTAACAAAGCTAGGATCAGCTGTATTGTCGCGCTTTCCAGCCACAGGAACTAGCATGGGCGCCAGCGGAACCACCTCGACTGTGGCGATGGTGGCATGTTGCGCACACCATGTTACGGATGTGCTGCCGATCCTGGGATTGACCGCAGCAGCCACTTTTCTGGCAAAATACCGCCTGCTCTTTATGGGGGTGGGTCTGGGCACAACTCTTCTAGGCATCAGCTATATGGTCCATCTTATCCTTCGCGAAAGGCGAAAAGTAATGCCGTTACTGTTCGATGCCCTCCAGATAAAGGAACCATTATGAAACTTCGGTCAATTGTCATTATCGCTACGATCGCTGCTTCTATACTCACCGCTTGTACCGGACAAAACCCATTACAGGCTCCAACGGCTGAGCCATCCATTCAATCCGGGTCAGCCCAGTCAGAACCCACGATTGTTCCAACCCAAGAAATTGTCGCAACCCAGGAAGTAGATATCTCCGCGAATCTGACAAAATCAGACGCTCAGGGCGCTGTGACAATGGAGATTACACCGATCAATTTAGGAAATCCCGGCGATGCTGTGATCTTTGAGGTCTTAATGGATACCCATTCGGTCGATCTCAGCATGGACCTTGCTCAACTCGCTGTTCTTTCCACAGATACCGGAAAAACCGTTCAGGCAACCTTATGGGATGCACCGCGGGGTGGTCACCACGTGGAAGGGAAGCTCTCATTCCCCTCTACTAAAGATGGATCTGCTTTGCTAGACGGCGCGAAGAGCGTCACAATCACCATCACCAATTTGGACGCCCCGTCGCGTGAGTTTACCTGGTCAGTTACAGGATAAAAGGAGGAACGAATGTCTAAAAAACATGCACTCATCATGGTCGCCTGCTGCTTGATTGCCCTGGGCGCAGCTGCTGCGGTTTTGCTTTTCAAGGTTCCATTCAACAACGTCTTTATCATCCTGATGGTCTTGCTCTGCCCGCTGTCCCACCTTTTAATGATGGGCACAATGAAACATGGTGAGCATGAACACCATCAGGCTCCTGATAAATCTGTTTTGGCTCTGCCAAAAGAGCAGGAAAATATCTACAAATAGATGAACGGCAAGTCATCCGCCACTACCTCGAAAAAACGGACCTTTCCCATCCTCGGCTTTCTGCGGCTATCGGGAAACAAGAAATGGGATTATGTGATCCTGGGGATGGCTGGAATCGTTGTCTTGGCTTTCATATACTTCGGGATTCTTGGATTGAGCCGCGCCGGTCAGAAGCTCCAATATACTCCCGCAGACGTAGTGTATGGGAAAAAGATCCACGCCGTGCACGGAATGGACATCGATCGCAGCCCCCAGGTTCTTGAAACCATTCCTGCGAATCTGAGTGAGGAACCGGTGATCCGCGTCTCTGAGTCCTTCTTTGATTTCGGTGAAGTCAATGCTCATATGGTTTTGAGGCGCACATTTGTCATAGCTAACACCGGTCAATCTGCTTTGATCATCGAGCGCGCTTACACAACATGCGGCTGCACTATGGCAGATTTCACGGCAACCGAAATTCCACCTGGAAAAGTTGTGTTGATGACCCTGCAATTTGATCCAGGCTTTCATGAGATGCGCGGAACGACGGTGCGTCGTGGCGTGCTGATCGAGACCAACGACCCTAATCATCCCATTCAGGAAATCTGGGTTCAGGCATCCGTTCGGTGAATTGGTTGTGATTTCCCCATTGGAAATTGTCGTGACAACATCTCCCATGATTTCCCGCCGTGAATTCCTGAAGAAAGCAGCAGGGGGATTGGCTGCAATGGCCATGACCCCTTCCCAAAAGTGGCTCTCCCAGATTTCATTTCCGCACGAAGAAAGATTGGGTAGGGTAACCGTTGGAATGGCAGAAGTCAAAGCCAAACCTGATGCAGACAGCCCTACAATAGCAAAAGTCTATGAGGATGCCGTTGTTCCCTGGTTGCGTGAAGTGGTGGGACGCCGGCCCTATCGGAGGAACCAGCGCTGGGTAGAGACTCCTCAGGGATATATCTGGACACCTTATCTCCAGCCAGTAAGAAATCTACCCAATACACCGATTAACAAATTGCCCGAAACCAGTCTAGGGCTCGGAATGTGGGCCGAGGTAACCCAACCGTATGTCGATCTATCCCTGGCAAACCCACCAGCTCGTTCGCCCTGGTTGAAGGAAGACCAAACCCCTCGTTTATTCTACTCCCAGGTCTTTTGGATCGACCAGATCAGGAAAGCCGATGATGGTCAGATCTGGTATCGGGTGAACGAGCGTTATGGTTATGGAGATATTTTCTGGGCCAGGGCCGAGGCGTTCCGCCCAATGACCAACGAAGAAGTTGCGCCTATTCATCCAGAGGTGGAAAACAAACGAATTGTCGTTAACATTGCTCGTCAGACAATTTCTTGCTTTGAGGGAAACGCGGAAGTCCATTTCGCTCTGGTCTCTACTGGGATCCGGTTCGATATGTATGGGAACCGGACCGAGAACTGGGAAACGCCATTAGGTCTGAGACCCATCTGGCGTAAATTGATTTCGGTCCATATGTCTGGGGGTTCAACTGGTGGCGGGTATGATCTCCCAGGGGTGAGTTGGACGAGTTTATTTGAGGGCAACGGGGTAGCGATCCATTCCACTTTTTGGCATAACAACTTCGGGGAGGAAATGTCGCATGGATGTGTGAATGCTGCTCCTGAAGACGCCAAGTGGATTTTCCGGTGGACAAACCCGGTAGTCGCATACGATCCGGGTGATTTAACGGTTGGTATGCCAGGGGGAACTCTGGTGGATGTCGTGGAAAGCTAATCAAGAAAAGGAATACCAATCCGGAGCCAATGAACAATCCTATTGATACCCCAAGTAAAGAAAAACCTGAGACAAAGTGGCGTTACCGGATAACAGCGTTTATTGCCTTCGCCTTACTAGCTGCATTGCTAGGCCTGGTTGGATGGGGATTGGTGAGAGCTCAACGAGGCCAGGTTCAGAATGGCATGGCACCAGATTTCACGCTGACTACTTTTGATAACCAGCAGGTATCTCTGAAAGAACTGCGCGGCAAGGTGATTGTGCTCAATTTCTGGGCTTCCTGGTGTCAGCCGTGTCGATTGGAGGCGGCCTATCTCGAACAAACCTGGCGGAAGTACAAAGATCAGGGCGTCGTGTTCATTGGCGTGGATTACGTCGATACAGAGCCGAATGCATTGGCTTATCTGAAAGAATTCGATATCACCTATTTCAATGGGCCAGATCTTGGCACCCGTATCTCACAAGCTTATGGGATCAAAGGAGTGCCGGAGACCTTTTATATCGCGAAAAACGGTGAGTTGCGCGGCGTCAAAATTGGCCCCCTCGAAACCCCTGAACTGGAACAAAAGATAGAAGAGCTATTAGCTGAGGATGAGAATTGAGCGCATGAATGAATTTGGGTTTTCGCGAAAAAGAAGATGATTGGTAATGTCGGTAATCCAGAATTTTTATTTTTACCTATACGGTGCATGTTCATAAAGCTATGGAAGCAGATTGACCTTTTCTCCTTACAATATCCATGACACCTCCCGGAATTAATGTTCGGGAGGTGTTGTGATTTAAGGGATAGAAAAGGAGAAGACCTTCTGGTATTTTTGATCTAGAGCAAGACAAAAAAGCAGGAGGTCTTCTATGGAAGACAATACGATAAAAGGCAGAGAGGGTCAAGTATCTGAACGGAATTCAACAGTGCTAAGTGGCCTGTGTTATCAATATGTGAAGCCATTGCTAAAAAAGATGAACGAGGGGCTAGACCGGCGGCTGGTGAAGACGTTCATCGACCTGATGTTGGTGATGGTGATCTTGCGCAATCGGCATCAAGGGCTACTACTGAGTGAGTTAGGCGGGCAGTTGATGGGGGGAGGGCGAGCGACAGCAGGGACGAAGCGGATCCACAATCTGATCGCCAGTCCGGGCTGGAAAGCGCAAGACGTAGAGAAATACCTATGGGAAAAAGCGGACGAAGGGGTGAACGAACGCTTGAACCCCCGGGATGAGGTCTATGTGATCTGGGATGAAAGCGTGATTGAAAAGGCAGAAAGCCTGAAAGCAGAACGGCTGTGTGCGGTGAGATCGAGTAAAGCACGCCGCTTGAGCCGGATCAAGCCCGGTTATTACAACCCACCCACGGGGCGCCCCGTCTTTGTACCCGGAATGAACTGGTTACAAATCCTGGTAACTGGGCTGAAAGGAGCACCTGCCTTAGCCCACATCCGCTTTTGGACAACCCGAGGCAACGCCAAGACGACCAAACGAGAAGAAGAACACCTGGTGCTACGAGATGTGGCCAAACGGTGGGGCAACCTGGTGATCCACCTTTGGGACCGCGGTTTTGCCGGGGCTCCTTGGCTCGGATTGGCCATTCTCTATAAAGTTCGGTTCATTGTGCGCTGGCAGAAAAACTTCAAACTGATTGTCCCGGATGGTCGGATACTCAAGGCTTGGGAGTGTTCGCGGGGGAAACGTTCTCTGGATCACCGCATGATTTATGATGCCCGTCGCCGCTGTGACCGTAAGACTGGCATCGTTTTTCTGCCGGTTCGCGCCCCAGATTATCCCAACTTCCCTCTTACCCTGGTGGTCTCTCGGCCGGGAAAAGGGCGCAAACCCTGGTATCTGATTACCAATGAGCCCATTTACTCCCCAGATGATGCTTGGCGCATCGTCCTGGGTTACAACCGCCGTTGGCAGGTCGAGGTTTCTATCCGCTACAGTAAATCCGAACTCGCTTTTGAGAGCCCTCGCCTCCTCTCCTGGGAACGCCGTGCTAAACTCTTCGCCATTGCGTCCCTCGTCCAGGCTTTCCTTTTCTCGCTTTTGCGCGATCTGTTACGTCCTTTGGCTTCCTGGCTTATCGATCATTGGTGTCATAGAACCAGCAAGCGGAGCCGCTCTACTGCAGCTCCGCTTTACCGTTTACGTCTCGCTTTGAGCCTCTTATGGCTCGCTTTTCGCCCACCTTCCCTTCCAAGATTAATTTAGGGAGGTGTCATGTTTTATATCTTGAACTCGGACGGTATTACTTAGAAGTGGGTGTGGTGGTCACCATATTCCTGGGAGAAGTCGCCAGGCTACAGTCCTGGCATAACAGGCATAACCGGAAATCCACCTCTCTTCACGGAGAATCCGCACACTTTGGATTATTGTCAGTGCAACAAGCAGGATGATATCTACCACCAGATTTGTAGAACTAAACAAGAGAGCCCCCCGGAAAATGAGTTCTCCCAGATACATCGGGTGCCTGATAAACCGATAAGGTCCCCGGCTGGTCAGGCCCCGATCCGCCGGCGCGATCCCGAATCGCTTTCCTAGAGTTGTTAGGGACCATAAAATCAGGCCATAGCCTGCCAGACCCGGCAAGAGCAAATACCAGGGCGAAGAACCGCTGTGGACAGCGGTCGGCAACAGCGCCGCGATCATTCCCAGCCATAACCCAACCCGATCGTACTTCTTCGCCGGCTCGCGCCTGGCATAGAACCAGGCCAGCAGCAGGTTGTGAAACGCGTACAACCAGGCCAGGATGGATGGGTTCTGCCAGGCGGCAACTCCGGCGATGATCGCGGCGAAGGCGAAGAAAGCAAATCCTAACCGGTCCCGAATAGTATCTCTCAGCATCACATGCTCCCCAGGCCGGACACGATCGGCCACCCGATCACCACCAATAGGGTCGCCAGGAATGGCAGGAAGTAAAAGATCACCATCGGGATCACCAGTTCCGATCCCACTTTCTCGGCTCGCTGTTCTGCTGCGCCGATGTAATCCGCGGCGATGCTGGTGGCCAGCTGTCCCATCAATTCCTGCTGGGCGGTTCCCCGCCGGATAAACTCCAACTGTACAGCCATACCGATCAGCTCCGGGAGTTGGGTTTCCTGCGCCTCCCGTTGCATCTGCTCGATCAAATTTCTTCCCTGCGCCATTTGCAGTACTTTCCGCATCCACTTGCCAACCATGCTTTGCGCCTGGGCAGTTCGGCGGAGTGCTTCTTCCATGGAAACGTTCGCCGACATCTGTGCTGACACGAGCTGCACGTATTCCGGCAGCTGGGCGATAAACTGCCGGCGCGTTCGCCGGGCCACGCCCCCCATGCGCATCGCCGGAAACTGAAATCCCACAACGGCCCCGACCAGAGCAAATACCGGCTCGCCGATCGCCACCATACCGAGACCTAAGCCGGCTACCGCCAGGGCAAAACGCAGCGAAGTGAATTGAATTTCGTTCCAGTCTCCCCATTGGTCACCCACTTGCGCCCAATAGAGATCAGCCCGCGTTTTACGCAGAAAACCCGCGGGAGTCCAGCGCGAAACCGGTTTGTCCAATACGGAAAGAGATCTGCGCCAGCCAGATTGCGGAGCAGAATAGTCGGGTGAAAGCGTTTCAGCCAGCCGGCCGGTGGGTATGCTTGGCGCCCATTCCAGGGTCAGGTAGATCACCAACGCAAAACTGGCGATCCCGGTGAGGAATATCAAGGCTTGCATTTAGACAGCCTCCATGATCATCGAGCGAATGATTAGATAACCGGCCACCATAGCACCCATGGCCAGGCCAATCACGATCTGCACCGGGAGTTGGGTGAGCGATTCGCGTACCATTGGGTCAGAACTGAGATACGCCAGGATCAATCCCAGCACCGCTGGTAAAACCTTGGCTGATACCAGAGAATCCCCTGCCTTGGCCTGTGCCCGGTTGCGGGCCATCAGAATCTGCTGGACGCGGGTAGAGATATCCATCAAGACCTGGGTATAAGATCGCCCGCCGGCTTCCGTAAATCCTTCCAGCAGCTGCGCGAGATTGGCCAGCGAAACGGAAGGCGACCTAGCAGCCAGGCTGTGCAGAGCATCCAACCGATCTTTCACCCGCATCTCGGTGGCGGTCAGGATGAGTTCGGGAGTCAGTGGATTGTTCTTCTCCAGCGCCAGCGACTCTCCCACCTGCTGCAATACATCCGGCACCGAGCCGCCAGCCAACAGCCCCGCCGAAATGCGCCCTATGGCAATCGGCAGCTGCTGATCAATCATTCGCCCGCGGCTTTTGACTTTATCGTCCAACCAGGCATTCGGGACGTAGAACGCAATCCCACCGACGACCAACGCCGGAAGCCCAGGCAAAAACACCCACATGCCAGCTAACCCGGCCAGACCAGCAGCGCCGCACAGCAACCGGAACGTGACTGGACGCAGCTTCAGGCCGGCGGCCAGCAGCTTATAGTCCAGGGATTTCGGATTCAGGCCGGCCAGCGTGCGCACCGAATCGGCGGAGTAGAGATCGGATAACTTTCCGGTCTTGACCTGGTTGGGATACAAAAAGAACAGAACCAATGTAGTGCACAGCAGCCCGATCACGGGAATTATGAATATCATCTGCTTGTCTCCTCAATCCTGGCTGTTGCGGGAGTGCAGCTCCCCCAGCTTTTCCCAGGCCGGATTACCTACCGGTGATTGCTCGTTGTAGCGAAAAATGGGCTCGAACCATACGTCCCCGCTTTTGAGTTCCTTGGAAACGTTGGCGACTTGCACTACCCGGCGAATTTCGTGGCGGATGCCAATCTGGACCAATAGATCGAACGCATCGGCGATCATCTGGTTGGCTTCATGTGCCCGCACGCCGGCGTCTGCCCCCATCACGGTAGCCAAACGCCTGGCAGCTTCGCGCGGGCTGTCGGCGTGAAAGGTACAGGCTCCACTGTGGCCGGTCATCAGCGCGCGAAACAGGCTCATTGCCGCTGCCCCATCGCGCACCTCGCCGATGATCAGGTAATCCGGCGACATACGCATGGCGTCGTCCACACCATCGGCCAGCTTATAGGGCCGCACCTCCGTCCCGACCGCCTGTGGACGTGCCTCAACCGTTTGCACGGTTTGCCGGTCGATCCAGATCTCCTCCGGATCTTCGATCTTGACGATGCGCCAGCCGCCCGGCAGGAAGTTGCACAACGCGCTAAGCAGGGTGGTCTTCCCGGTGCGCGTACCCCCGGAAATCAGGATGCGCTGGCCGTCTTCCATCGCCTGGCGCAGCAGATCCATCATTTCCGCGCTCATCACCCCGCGCTCCAGCAGCCATTCCGGTCTGACTGGTTTTTGCTCGTACAGGCGGATGTTGATGCAAGGATTCCGCCCGGGTGGGACCACTACCGGATGCAAGGCCTTGATGCGCCCACCTCCCGGATTGTGAGGAGTGGCGGGCAGCTTGGCGTTGATCGAAGGGTTGGTTTCGTTGAGGGTCTTATTCTGCGGTCCTAGCAGGCGGTCCAAGACACGCCAAATTTCTCCCGCTTCTGGTTGCAGATCCACCGTTTCCCAGCGCACCGAACCTTTCTTCATCACCTGGATCAGGCCGGACGAATAGATGCCGATCTCGGAAAGATCCGTCCGCGCCGGCGGCAGCAGCAGGTCGAGGAAACCCAGACCCACAATTCGCCGGGTCAGGTCCTCCGCAATCTGTGCTTCAAC
>Ga0351922_1033_pt1 | contig 23677 bp, 26 predicted proteins | sample BONcelT113001C10_FD_206862 | JGI IMG/M metagenome (GOLD analysis project Ga0351922, IMG submission 206862) | Enriched cells from coal bed in the Powder River Basin, Montana, United States - BONCAT cells T11 rep2 HSBNCT.T11.300.1.C10 ... | reverse complement strand
CAGACCAGGAGTAACGATTGGGGAACTTGGCACAGCAGTAGCAAAAGAGATCGAATTGATGTATGAATGATGAATGAGTCTGCCAAAGAGCAGTTCAAGTGGAAATTCTGGCACATTGCGGTAATCCTGAACGGAGTGATCTTTTTCTTTGCCCTCGGTGTGATTGCTATCTTTCTTTTCCCTCCGGTGTGGCGGATGCCAGGGTCTGTTACCTGTCTTGTTATCGCACTGATCCTTGCAGTCATCTTCAGAAGACAATACCTGAAGACGAAAGAATGGCTTGATCAAAACGCGTAAGTGTGGGGCCTTTATGCTCAAGAAAATCAAAGGGGATATTGAACTGATAGGAAGGCACCTTGAAGTCCTTTCTACTGTTGCAGGGCATCAACCCATTGGGATTATTAAATTATCTGAAATTCTCAAATGTCCCCAGCACCGGATTCGGTACTCACTCCGGGTTCTTGAAGGACTTGGGTATATCCGCGCCTCCCCTACGGGGGCTGTCGCTACCGGGAAGGCAAATGAGTTATTCTCTAATCTTGATGCAGATATTGACGAAATAATTGCATTATTCAGAGGAATGAAATCTCTTACCTGGCATGATGGGGAATAACAAATCGCAATGTTTATATTGAATTATGCTCAACATTATAGAGCACCTCTGAGCCGCCATAACTCAGTTGGTAGAGTGACTGGCTGTTAACCAGTATGTCACAGGTTCGAGTCCTGTTGGCGGCGTATTCTTTTTCGGGCCTGTAGCTTAGTGGTTAGAGCGCCCGGCTCATAACCGGGCGGTCATGCGTTCGAATCGCATCAGGCCCATCCTTATTTACCTGGTATTTTAAATGATATTCTGATGCTTTGTCCTGTCTGTGGGATTGATCATATTATTCCCGCATCTGATTTGATATCACGAAGAAAAACTCTGTTCTCTCCATGTTCTGATTGCTGCTCTGAAGTTTTCGACAAGAGGAGCCCTCCTGTGAAAGAGCCTGGAGAGGTATGTTCATGTGGGAAGGCGTTTATCGATGATGTTTTTGTCCGCCTATATCACTGTCTCATCGATGCTGGTTTGTTATCCGGCAATGAGCCACTCTCTGCTGTTGGAACACCGCTTATAGATCCTGGTCTCTATCTCCGCGCTCCTCCCCATCTTCCTCTACGAAGTTTGTTGATCATATCTTCTGTTTTTGATGCTGATACTGCTCAACGAGCATATCGCACAATCCCTCATATCTCCGGAATCCTTTCTGATTGCCAGAAGCCTCCAGGTATTGGTGATACCTGGGGCGATAGTGAGCCTGTGTGGTCAGAACATACTTTGTTATGTGGGTGTGACGTTCGTGCAGATCTGTTCTCAACTTCACGTGGGCCTGTTGCAATTTACAAAAAACAGGGTTCTGCACATATTGAGTTTCCTCACGGCCTTGATCCAAAAATCCGTTCACTTGAGTCAGCGATTCGCACTGTCCACCCGGATTTGATGGTTGATGCCTGCTCTGGATCTGGAACTCTGGGCATCAGTAGTATGCGCCTAGGGGTTGATCATGTTATCCTCAACGATCCCTGGTATGCTGCCGCATTCTTTTCAGGGTTTAATCTGATGGTTAATCATGATATTCTTGGTCTTAATGAATGCACCATCTGCTACGATTTTTCGGACTTTTCCTGCAAGCCGGTTCGAAAAACTTCATTGCTTGTAGCAGAAGGATTTGGCGATAATAAGCATATTGAGGTTTTCCAGGGGATGATGGAGTCTCTCCCTCCCCGGGTTTCATCCGGGCGGATTCTCACTGCTTATGATCCCTTTGACAAGGGTGTGTCTGATCAGAATCAATCTCTTTTATCCTTCTGGCATAAAGAGGTCGGAGGGGAAGTTTTTATTCCATAGTTCTTCGCATTATATTGGGGACTAGCCCGGGTGGATCGGCGTCACTTGTAACCTGAAATCGCCGGTATGCAGGGGGCGAAGTTCGAGGAAGGCTTACACGTACAGCCTGAATCCTCCACGTTCTTAACGAAGAAACCCTGTCCTGTGAGGTCGATGGCCAGGAATCAGACCTTCGGAGGAAGGAACGACCTGTTGTCGCGGGTATCGGTTCAGGCCCGGAAGGGAGCAGACTTACCGTGAACATTCGGCGCCCATGGGGTTGCGGGGCGGAGGAGAGAACCAGGGGTGAAGGCTGCAACGGTCTGTCGACCGAGAACGTGTCCCTATTTTTTTAAGGATTCTTATGGCTAAAGTCACAATCATTGGTGCGACCGGCAGGGTTGGTCAATATGCAGCACTTTCGATATCACGGATTCCTTATGTGCGGGAGATTCAGTTATATGGCAGAGAAGGTTCAGAGGGTGTTCTTGATGGAATATCCCGTGATCTGATTGATTCATTTGCTGCATCCGGAACTGATATTCTAGTGCACTGGAGCTGTGATCTTGCTGATATGTGTGGTTCTGATGTGGTGATCATTACCGCAGGTGTAGCACGCAGACCAGATCAGGATCGTCTTGATCTCGCCCAGGAAAATGCACGCATTGTGGCTGGTTTATCTGAGAATGTTAAGAGGTATGCGCCTGATGCCCTGATTATGATGGTGACAAATCCGGTTGACATCATGACATCGGTTGCTCTTCGGTATTCGGGGAAAAAGCCTCATGAAGTCTTTGGACTAGGCACCCATCTTGATTCTATGCGCCTGAAATCCCTTATTGCGTCGTTCTTTCAAGTACATGTTAGTGAAGTTCACACTCGCATCATTGGTGAGCATGGAGAGAGCATGGTACCTCTCTGGTCAGCAACGACTATTGGTGGAATTCAGATTTCAAATCTCCCGACGTTTGGCAACCTCCCGATAGAAGAAATTATGGGAAAAGTCAGAACATCAGGGCAGCAGATCATTGCTGGCAAAGGTGCTACGGTCTGGGGTCCGGGAGAGGCTATAGCGACGATCATTAAGACTATTCTTGGAAACGAGAACCGGATTCTTACTCTGACTGCATACATTAAAAGTGAAGTTCACAATATCGGAGATGTGTGTATTGGAGTTCCTGCCCGGATTAACCGGAGTGGTGTTTTCCCGGTGACGATAAGGCTTGATCCCCTTGAAGTATATGCATTCCAGGCTTCTGTTGAGCGAATACGCGGTCTTACCGGTCAGGTTCTAAACAGCCTTGCTCCATCTGATGCTTCTCATCAGAGAAAAGAGTAAAAAAAGAACGGTTTATACGAGCGTTGATCCGATGATCTCTGCACGTTCAATTCCGGCAATACCGTTTAGTGCTGCCTCTGCTGCATCAGTCTGTCCTTCAGCATCCGGAACAACGGTAACAACTTTTAATGCCACAAGTCCGAATCCGATTGGCTCTTCCTGTATATCCTGCACTCTCGCAAGTGTGCTACGGATTAATTTTTTAAGTTCTTCCCTGTCTACATCCGGGGATTCAGGCATGACTTTAATAATCAGTGCCACATCGCCCATATTTCAAGGCCCCCGATAGCCGCATGTCTGGCAGACAAACTCAACACTCTGTTCCCGGCAGCGATAACAACGGCTGATACCGGCGCCACAGGCTGGACAACCAAATTTAGTTGATCCCTGCTCTGCCATCGGCCCGTTGCATGAGGTGCAATTCTCTTGACTCATATTCGGATATCTCCAAAGGTCCTTATGTTATTCTTTCTTGATCCTCTTAAATTATAATGCCAAACCTGGTACCAATTACTGGTGTATCACGAAGAGCCTGTGCAATTCTCTCTGGTATTGTTCCATTTATTATTAATCCGGATATGGAGTTCTCGAGAATAAAAGGTATGAAGCAGGGATCTAGGTCATTGGTCTTTACCGGTGCGTTAATTCTATCCAGAGGCTTCTCCATTGCGCGTATCTGATCAAGTGATTTTAAAATCAACAGATCAGCAGATAACTGGTGTGCAACAAAAGCACTTATCGTATCAGAGGTTACATCCCAGGAATGTGGCAGGGTATCATGGAGTCGCAGGAACTGATAAGGAAGAAATACACGTGGCTCTTCTCCGAATTTGGGGATATCTGTGGTTTCAATTCCAAATGAAGAGAGATACCAGCCATACTGCTCCATCCCGGCAATCGCCATCCAGTGAGCTGCCGTTCCCTCGACCTGGGTTGCTCTGACTGCATCAGCAAACCCCCCTCCTCCGGGTATAATAAGAGTCGTCCGGTTTTCATCCAGTATTGTGGAAATTATTTCTCTGGCATGAGGGTACAGGCTGCCTCCGATTTTGATAATTAGTGGTTTGTTCATGTGAAGTACTTTTCAGCAGATTCATTTATGGTTGCCTGTAAACCCTCCTGAATGCGAGTGCTCTCCATATTTGTCACCTTGTTATTCTGTATGTCATGTGCTTCTTCTTTTCAGATAACAGAGGTATATCCTGACACGTTTCTGGACGGCGATGCAGATGAGTATGTAATCATTAACGGAACCGGCGCTCTTGCATCACTTGAGCTGACTGACGGAGAGGGCACAATCCGATTTCCTCCCGGATCGGTTTCAGGAGGTTCAATTACGATTGCACATGCTGCTGAATCCTTCAGAGCGGTGACTGGTTCGTATCCTGATTATGAGTTGATGGGAGGGTGCCCAATGGTTGCTCAGCCTCTCATTAGTGGGAGGTTTCAACTTGCTAATAAGAAGGATGAACTCATACTCAAGCAAGATGGTCAGGTCATTCAGACAATAAACTGGCCTGGATCGTTCAAACCCCGCAGTGGCCAGATCCATTACCTTTCTGATGGTATGTGGGATCAACGGGTGCTGATGTCCGGAGCGAGCCGGTTTGAACCGGCAACATTCAAATCCGTATCAGGAATTGCATTTGTTTCTCCGGACTGCTCCCGCTCTGTATTTAAAGAAGCGATAATTTCTGCATCAAGAGAGATTCTTGTAAATATATACGAATTTACTGATTATGAATTTGCAGATCTTCTTTGCCAAGCAGCGGCACGTGGGGTTAAGGTCGTTGTTCTTATCGAAGGAGGGCCGGTAGGCGGTATCTCTTCAGAAGAAAAGGGTGTTATTGCCAGACTTTTTTCCCAAGGAATTCAGGTCATTGCAATGACGGGGACGAAAGAGAACCACCCTCCCTATCGATATAATCACGCAAAATACCTGGTTATTGACCGGGAACGACTACTTCTGACGACGGAAAATTTTAAGGAACACTCCTTTCCTCCATCCGGACTAGCAGGAAACCGGGGATGGGGTGTCGTTTTAAACTCTCCAGAATTAGCAGCATATTTTTACCGCATTTTTAATGCAGATATTACTGGTAAGGGAGTTTCGCCGGTTTATGGGGAAAAATATGAATTTTCTCCATATGTCGCAGATTCATACCATACGGTCTTTGAACCGGTATCATTCACTGCTTCATCAGTTACTCCGGTTATTGCTCCTGATACCTGTTCTCTGATTGAACCATTTATCAATAATGCAAGCCGCCGTCTCCTGATAACAGAAGCATACATCAAACATTGGTCTGAGGGGAAACCCAATCCGTATCTTCAGGCTGCAATTAATGCATCAAGACGCGGGGTAGATGTCAGGATTCTCCTTGACTCCTATTATTATAACACTGAAGGTCCGGCAGACAACGATGAGATGGCAGATGAGATAAACTCCATCGCAGATCGTGAAAATCTCCCTCTTAATGCACGGTTAATCGACCTTTCTGGTTCTGGTCTTTTAAAATTACATGCAAAAGGGGTCATCGCAGATGATGCAGTCTTTATTTCAAGTATTAACTGGAATGAAAATTCCCCTGTCTTCAATCGTGAGGCCGGACTTATAATTGAGGATGCTACCATAGCTGGATACTTTTCTTCTGTCTTCGAACTTGACTGGGAGGGGGGCAGTGCTACTTCATATGGACAACCTGCACAGGCAGACAATAGTATGAAACTCGTAGCAGCAGCTGGTGCTATTTTTTTTGTTCTTATTCTTTATTGGGCACGTCATCGTCACCGATGAAAAGAAGAGATGAGGGGGGTTTAGAGATACTCTGCAAGAAATACAAAAATCAGGTAATAGAGCGCTACGAAGAGCATCAGGACTCCTGCTCCCCGGTTGATAATCCCATGATACCGGGTTAAGAAGGAGACTGCCTGCTTATTTGCATCAATAGAGAGTGCAGAAAGAACAAGAAGCGGTGTAGCCATCCCTATTCCGAAGATTACAAAATTAACAAAATTTGCCAGAAAATCAATGGTGGTTGTAGAGAGCGCAAAGAGGAGAATGATGGAGGTAGGATTACAGGGAAGGGCTACCAAACCGAAGAATGCACCAAAAAGTGCTGCAGTAATCCAAGGCGTTTTAGCTTGAGGGGAATGTACTGACGGAAACACTCTCCCGATATCCACCCCTAATATCATTCCAATGCTCATGACTGCAAGGATGATGTATACAACAGGTCCTAAATAGCCGATAACGAGTCCGGTAGATACTTGTAGGAATGAAACAAAAACCGCTCCAAAAAGAAGCATCGCACCGATTACTCCTGATGTTACTGCAGCTCCAAGCATCAGAGTAGAGACTCTCTTGCGCTGCGCTGTCTGTCCCGCAAGAAATGCGAGATATCCAGGGTAAAGGGGAAGGACGCACATTGCACCAAGGGGAGTATATAACCCTGCTAAAAAGGAGAGAATCCAGGTATCCAGACTGAAATCCATCATCATCCACAGAGACTGAAGAGTGCATCTTTGAGTGTCTGCTCTCTAAAAAGACCTCCACTTGACCCCATTTTCGTAATTGTCTTATTGCAAATTACCACAGTCTGGGGAAGATCTGTGAAAAAATTCACTCCGAATGTGTCGATCAGACTGTTACTCAGTTCTTTGGGTGCTGCTGCATATCTACCGGGAAATTTGTTTTTTTCGATATGACGTTTAACAAGGTCCTGATTTTCGTTTGGATCCAGGTCAATCCCGATGATAGTAAATGCATCCGGGTCAGCAGCATAAAGGCGTTCTGTCTCGCGAAGTTGCATCAGACATGCAGAGCACCATACCGCAAAGGTATGGAGAATTACTGGTTTGCCTGTGCCTGCAATTTCATCAATGGTGAACCGCTCACCACTGACTGCATCGGTCATGGAAATTTTTGTCCATGCCATAGGAGATTCAGCTGACTCTGCGGTGTTTATTTCAGGATTTGTGACTTCCTGGTTGACCTCTGTCAATTGTTCTGATGAGACTGGTGCAGTTATCAGAATGAATACGATACAGAGCCCGGTGATCAGAATCTGCTGATATCGGGTTACGTGCATATACAAGCATCAGTTGTACTAGTCAATATACTTCCTTGGATCAACTCCATTTACCAGCAATGCTATTGGTATGATAAGGCAACTTTTTGGGATGTTTGGAAAACAGGAACGGATTGCAGTCCTCATTATGACAGTTGTTCTGATTATCTGTGGCGTTGCTACCGTAACTCTTGAAAGCATAGGTAAGGAGCCCTTTGCACAAAATTATACTGCACAATCTCCTGAAGGTTCATTGGTTATTCTTCAGGGAGTTGTTCAGGAAGTAACGCCCCTGAGTTCAGGCACGTTTAATCTCCTCACCATTAATGGCATACCAGTTTTTCTGACACAGAAAGCTGCAAAGATACAGGTAACGCAAGGATCTCTTGTCTCACTTTGTGGTATCGTGCAGACATATAAAGGAAAAAAAGAGGTGGTTGTCTCTGATCCTGAAGATATCAGGATTATCGCTGAATCTCAAGAGAAAAATCTGCGTTTCTGACGGTATGGGTGAGCATGCCAAGGCTGATTCTCTCAACTCCAAGAGCGGCAAACTCTGATATCATATCCGGGGTTATGCCCCCTGATAGTTCGATTTTCACACACTCCCTGAGTCCTTCATTATTGAGCTGATCCAGTGTCTCCCGTATCTGGTCCGCTTTCATATTATCAAGAAGAATAATGTCTGCTCCGGCACGCGCAGCTTGAACCGCTTCATCTGCAGATTCTGCTTCAGCCTCAATCAGGTGGTAAAGGCTGGCAGATTTTGCCCTTCTAATCGCTTCATCCAGAGTAAGGATGGTGCGATGAGTATCTTTAATCAGAATTGCATCTGAAAGTGAGGAGCGGTGAGGATCTGCTCCACCAATTATTGCTGCCTTTTTATCTATCAGTCGAAGACCTGGTGCGGTCTTTCGCGTTGCAGTCACCCGGCAACATGAATTTACCGCGGCGATTTTTCCCTGAATTTCCCGTGTTTTTGTAGCAATACCGCTCATCCTTCCTAAAAGATTTAATGCGGTGCGTTCAACAAGCAAAATGGCATGAACACTTCCTGACAGCGTGAGGATTCGGGTGCCCTTTTGAATTGATATTCCATCACTCAATGTGCTGTCGGTCTTAACCCCATAATGAGTAAATAGTGCAGTTATTTCTGATAGTCCGGCAAGAATAAGATCTTCTTTGGCAATAATATACGCATTACAACTCATTGCGGGAAGGATGGATTCGGTGGTTATGTCTCCAAATGGTGCATCTTCCTCAACAAACGCAACAAGCCGGGTGAGTGGGATATCAGGGTATTTCATCACAATGATGCTTCCAGCATGAGATCCAGAGAAATCCGTGCTTTTTGAAGGACATCTTCCTCAACTGTCACTTCTCCAATGAGATTTTGCAGGCACTGCAAGAGATCAACACTTGTAGTCATTCTCATATCTTTGCAGACTGCGTTTTCATAAGAATAAAATGTCTTGTTTGGAAATAATGTTTTAAGGCGAAAAATCATCCCTTCTTCGGTAAAGACATGCCAGGTTTCCTCTTCACTCTCCTCAATGATTTTTATCATTTTACCAGTGGATGCAACGATGTCAGCTGCCCTTTGAATAGGTGCAGTGCATTCGGGGTGTGCAATTATTTTTCCTCCAATTTTCCGTGCTTTCAGGATATCTTCATTTGTGAATGATTGATGGACATAGCAGTGCCCTGTTGCTGGAATCGGAATTATTTCCTTATCTGGTAATTGTTTTCTGACAAATCCCGCGAGATTTGAATCCGGGCCAAATAGAATCCGGGAATGAGGAAGGGATCGAACAACCTGAACAGCATTACCTGATGTACAGACAATATCTGCTGCTGCCTTACATGCTGCTGAACTGTTAATATAAACGACAACTGCTGCATCAGGGTGATTTCTGCGCTCTTCTTCTATCTGGTGGGGGGTAAGAAAGTCAGCAAGTGGACAACCTGCTTCAATCTTTGGAATAAACACTCTTTTTCCTGGATTGAGTATCTTGGCAGTCTCGGCCATGAAGGTAACACCGCAGACGATGAGTATGTCAGCACTGGTGTCACGTGCAGCAAGAGCGAGTTCAAGGCTGTCCCCCACTAGATCTGCAGCTCTCTGTATATCCTGTGACTGGTAATTATGGGCGAGAATGATTGCATTAAGATTTTTTTTAACTTTGAATATTTTGTTGGGTAACTCTTCTGCATTCATGCCCCAATCACCAGCGGGCTATCAATATTTTTCAGAAGAGAAAGTACTGAAAGGGCTGCAAGATAACTTGTAGCAGGGTTATCTGGTGAAGGGAGATTGGTAATCTTCGTATAACTATCCCCAAATTCCCCTTTTACAAATATTTCATGAATATTTTTATCTACTGCCGGATCAGCCCATAATTCCACATCTACTTCGTGATTACTGGCAAGAGAGAGTGCAACAGACACATTTATGTTTTTTGGAAATTGTTTGACACATTCATTCGCCTTTCCCCTGAAGGCCAGGGTTCGGCTGTTTACACTCATACCCAGGCTTTCAGGGCTCTTTGTGGTCCGCAGTAGAATACTTTCGATATAACTTATCTGACCAACCTTAAGGTTATCAAGTCCCATTATCGCCCCGCTTGGGATGTGTATTTTTGTGATATTCTCCTGTGCAGTTGAGATCAGGTGCTCCCTGAACGCTACATCTGCAAGGGCTCCAACACTCAGTATTACCAAATCCTTTCCATTTTCAATGACTTTCAGAGCATATGCCCGGACCGCTGCGATGGATGCAGCCTCAACACAGATATCAAATCCCGCTGATAAAAAATCATCAAAATCAGAATATGGCTCTGCTCCCGTCAATGCTCCGAGTTCCTTTGCATGGTCAGTAATCTGGTCAAACACTGCAATAACCTCAAAACCATCCTGATGCGTTGCGATGATCCTGCCAACGTTTCCACAGCCCAGGAGCCCTATTCTGACCATTTCCTACATATTTGCTGATAAGAATTTATCAGCTTTGCCTTATGATCCCCTTCGTGAGATGATCCTATTTCATCTGAAGCAGAATAGTTACTAATGTATCTGCCGCTCCAAAACGTCCCTTCTCTTTCATGGGTTTCTGATCTTGCTAATTTGAAGATTTGCATCCTTACCTTTGGGTGTACATATAATGAGGGTGATTCTCATTGGCTTTCTGCTATTCTGACTCATTTGGGGTATCAGATTCTGGCTGATCCAACTGAAGCCGATGTAATTATTCTAAATACCTGCATTGTTATCGAAAAGACTGAGCGCAAGATGGTCAGGCTTATCCGTGACTATCTTCATCGCGGTAAGGATGTTGTTGTAACTGGTTGTCTTCCTTGTGCGAGGCGTGAAATCCTGGATGAATTTCCACAAGTCAGGACAATCTTTCCTCATGAGATCCATCAGGCATCACATGGGTTTTCTCTCTCTACAGCCGGGCCAATTGCTGTGATCCAAATTGGTCCCGGGTGCCTTGGGACATGCAGATATTGTATCACCCGTAATGCCCGGGGGCGGATCAAAAGCCTTCCTATCGATGTAATACTCTCTCGAATCCGGGAAGCAGTAGATGGGGGCGCGGTAGAGATCCGTCTTACTGGTCAGGACCTGAGCGCATATGGATGTGATCGTAATGGTCCACAACTCCCCTCACTTCTCAAAGGTATTACTCAGATACCTGGATTCTATCGAGTTCGCCTTGGAATGATGAATCCGGCAACGCTGATTCCTATCGCTGGTAATGTGGCGGAGATTATCAGAGATGAACATTTTTTTTCATTTGTCCATCTTCCCGTGCAGTCAGGATCTGACAATGTTCTTACGTTAATGGAGCGGGGATATACGACATCTCAATATCTCGATTTAATAGGCCTGTTTCGTGAAATGATTCCGGATATTACTATAGCAACTGATTTTATTGCCGGTTTTGTCGGGGAGCGGGAAGAAGATTTCAAAGATACCTGCATTCTGTTAAAAAATATCAGACCTGGCATGGTTAATGTAACCCGGTATTCATTTCGTCCGGGCTCTACCGCAAGCCGGGATCATGAACTTCCAGACCGAATTCGCAAAGATCGCTCCCGTGAACTGGTTCGTATTGGATATGAAATCCTGAAAGAAGAAAAACAAAAGATGGTGGGTCGTATTTGCAAGGTAATCATTACTGAAAAGGTAAAGGCCGGAACTGTAATGGCCAGGACTGAATCTTATCTGGGTGTGGTAATTTGTGATGATTTGGAGGTTGGGAAGAAGTATCTGGCTCACATTACTGGTGAGCGGACTCATTATCTGACCGGCAAAGTCATCTCCGCTGATTTATAATCTGGTGTAAAACAGAGGTTTTTTCCCCCGACCGGGAGACGAATATCAACACACTGGTGAATATATGGAAGATGTAGTAATAACTGGATATAATCGGCTGATTGAACTGATTCGTGAGACTGATCAGTCAATTGACTGTAATGCTCAAGTGATTCGATCGCGCGATGCGGAACTTCTGGGCCGCATGGGGGAAATTACAGCACCGGTAATCAAGAATGTAGGCATCACGATTCTTGAAAAGGGGAAAAAGGATAATCAGGGTGAGATTTATGATGCGAAGCATTATGGATCCCGGGTATTTATTCTGGGTAAAAGCAATGAGCTGGCCCCATATCGGCCCGATGATATGAATCGCCCGGTTATTGATCAGTTTTGTCTGCTCAGTGAAGATGGAAAATTTTATGAAGTGATGTACAGTATGGACGATCTGGTAATCGATTCGTATCTTGGTGAACTCACTCCACATCAGGTGCTTGATCTATACGGATATGATGCAGTTTACATGTTGTATAAAGGGATGAAACAATATCTTGAAGGTCAGGATGCTTTGATGAGTGGTCTTGATGTCACTGTGCAGTTTCTTATGAAATCAACAGAACAGTAAATTAAATAGAAAGGGGTGATAATCACGCCTATTTTTCTTTCCATCCAAATAATGGGAAAACAGGTCTGAGTGGGTCTGACTCGTCAGCATATCCTGAAAGTCTGAATATTTTTTCAGTCCGTGTTCCATCTTTTTTTTCCCAAGACACTGCTGCCTTTCCTTCACGCATACATTCAGGGAGCATATACTGATGGCTGGTATCTGGTAGCAGATCCCCTGCATCATAGGAAGTCCCGTCTGGAATTATCCGGACTTTAATTTTTTCTGCAGAACCTGTGCCAATGTTTTCTATCAGAATGGTTTGATCATCGCTCTGCAGAGAAGCGATTATTTCCGGATGAAGATGTTTTGCAGCATCTGCTGAAATTTCAAGAGAGAGAATTAATGTTGCTGCGATAATGGTTACAATACCTGCTGCTGAAGAATCAATAAAAAACCAGGTAAAAAATATCGCGACGATAGAAATTATGCCAGTTGGAATACTTTTGCTATGCACATATTCACTTTGTCGGGTTTCTTAAAAAAGATGAATGGGCCCGGTGCGATTCGAACGCACGACCTCCCGGTTATCAGCCGGGTGCACCACCTGTCTATGCTACGGGCCCAGAGGCTCTAATAAGGTTATTTTTCAACCCTATTAAATCTTTCGTAATTTGTGTGGATCCTTCTGAAGAACAGATCATGGTTCATATCTGGATGTGAGACGAAATTATGGTACTCAAATACCCGGAACAGAAAAGAAATGGATGTACTGTATCTCCTCGGAAATGAGGCAATTGCACATGGCTGCCTTGAAGCAGCCTTGGATACCGCATTTGGATACCCGGGCACCCCTTCATCGGAGGTTATTGATACCCTCCGTACAAGGCAGGAAAGCCAGCCCTATGTGGAATGGTCAGTGAATGAAAAAGTGGCATATGAGCAGGCATTAGCTTCATCCTGGTGTGGTATGCGTTCAATCGTTACAATGAAGCATGTGGGTCTGAATGTGGCGGCAGATCCTCTGATGACCTCAGCATACACCGGAGTTAAAGGGGGTTTTGTACTGCTTACTGCAGATGATCCCTTTGCACATTCATCTCAAAATGAGCAGGATTCCCGCTGTTATGCAGCATTTGCACGTATACCCTGCCTTGATCCATCATCAGTGCAGGAGGCTCATGATATGGTCCGGGATGCCTTTGCACTATCAGAAGAGTTTTCACTCCCGGTCTTGTTCCGCCCAACAACGCGCATCTGCCATTCGAAGAGTGATGTCAGTCTTGGTCCGGTACTGGTATCTGAACGTAAGGCAGTTTTTGAAAAAGATCCTTCTCAGTACGTGGTCATTCCCGCGCATACAAGGGTGCTCCACAAAAAACTCAATGAAAAGCAGCCTGCACTGAGGAGGAGATTGGTTGAACTTGGATATAATCGATGCATTGTTCGATCAAAGATCGCTGTTATTACGGGTGGGGTGGCCAGCGCATATGTTCAGGAAGTACTTGCTGATTCAGTCTCGATAATGCAGATTGGAGCGTATCCGATAGATGAACAATGGCTTGGTGACTTTGTCAGATCCCATGATACCATAATGGTCATAGAGGAACTTGCACCGGTTATTGAAGAGGTTGTAAGGCAGGTTTCCGGAGACATTCAGGTATTTGGGAAAAAATCAGGGCATGTACCCTATGAGGGTGAACTTTCTTTGGAACGGGTCTCTGCATATCTTGTGTCTGCACAGATTCCTGTTAAAAAAGAATATCCTAAACCTCTAAGTCCTGCTGCTCTTCCGGTCAGACCTCCGATATTGTGTGCCGGATGTATGCATCGCACCGCTATGTATGCAATAAAGAAGGTCTTTCGGGATGGAATATTTCCAAGCGATATCGGGTGTTATACTCTGGGTCTTCAGCTTGGGGTTGTGGATACTACAATCTGTATGGGGGCCTCGATTACCATCGCTTCCGGAATGGCTCAGGCTGGAGAAGAGCGCGATATAGTATGTACTATTGGTGACTCAACCTTCCTTCATACCGGAATTCAGGGCCTTCTTAACGCGGTATATAACGATGCCTGCATTACTGTGGTCATTCTGGACAATCGTGTTACCGCGATGACCGGGCATCAGCCCAATCCAACGACTGGTATTACTGCTTCTGGTGTTCAGATTCCTGCTGTTTCACTGGAGATGCTTTGTCGATCCTGTGGGGTGCGTTTTGTTGAAACCATCAGCCCATCAGATCTTGTACAATTTATCGGGGTGTTAAAGGAAGCGAAAGCGCAACCCGGTGTTAAGGTCGTTATCGCCAAGCAACCCTGTGTCATCACTGAACGACGTGCCAGGGTTAATCGGGGGAAATATGCGGTAAGCAATACCACCTGCATCGGATGTAAAGCATGTGTGAAATTCGGGTGCCCTGCAATAGAACTTCAAGGGGGTCTTGCCTACATTACTGATCTATGCTCCGGGTGTGGAGCGTGTGCCCAGATCTGCCCCGTTGCTGCTATTTCAAGGGAGGCAGATGAATGAGTTTTGATATTCTTATCGTGGGCATAGGTGGTCAGGGAACAATTCTCACCTCAAACATTATCGGAAGAGCATGTGTTATTGAGGGGGTGTCGGTGAGGGGTGCAGAAACCCATGGAATGGCGCAGCGAGGTGGGTCGGTTGAGACTCAAATCCGGATCGGTCAGGAATTTGGCCCTTTAATAGCTCCAGGGACTGCCGATCTCATCATCTCCTTTGATCTTATGGAAGCAGTACGTTCGTGTCATTATATCGGAGAAAAAGGCAAGATTTTAACGGCACGTGAATATGTCATTCCAACCTCGGTATTCATGCAGGATTACCCGCCGCCTGATGAACATATGCTGATATCGGGGCTCGGTGATCGTGACGTCAAGATAATTGACGCTCGCAGGTTAGCTGAAGAAGCAGGAAGTATTCTGACTCAGAATATTGTTCTGCTTGGTGCTGCTTCTTCCTGTATTCCGCTTCGGGAGTCTTCACTCCTGGAAGCGATACGTCTGACTGTTCCAAAGAAGACGGTTGAAATTAACCTTAAAGCCTTTGAACTGGGAAAAAATGCATCTATCTGTATCTGACTCTAATGTTCCCTTTTTTTAACGACTGGTGCACTGATGCGATGGCTTGTGCACCACTCTAAAAAGATATAAATATTGAAAGGATGAACAATATGATCATGTCTCAGAAGAATTTCGAGGCAGGGAGCGCCGGTGTTATGCACTCGGCAGGTCGCTTTCTCCTGCGATAAAAGTTGTACTGCAAAGAAGATCTCTGTTTTCGACACCACTCTCCGTGATGGGGAACAGACCCCCGGGGTATCATTCACAACTGCTGATAAGATTGAGATCGCACGGCAGCTGTCCGGAATCGGTGTCAGTATTATCGAAGCCGGTTTTCCTGCCTCCTCTGAAGAGGAGTATGTTACTGTTAAAGCAATTGCTGCCGAAAGTCTGGATGCTGTCGTGTGCGGACTGGCCCGGTCAGTAAAAGGTGATATTGATCGGTGCATCGATGCAGGTGTTGATATGGTGCATGTGTTTATTCCGACATCTGAAGTCCAGAGAACACATACCATCAGGAAAACTCATCGTGAAGTTGTAGAAATCACTGGCGATATTGTTGAATATGCCAGAGAACATGCGGATAAGGTTCTTTTCTCAGCGATGGATGCTACCCGGACTGATCTGCCTGATCTGATTGAGGTTTATAAAACTGCTGTCGGGGCTGGTGCAACGGCAATTAATGTCCCTGACACCGTAGGGATTGCAACACCATCATCCATGAATGCCCTCATAACCGCACTGCGTGAGCATGTTACCTGTACTATCGATGTTCATTGTCACAACGATTTTGGAATGGCTACCGCAAATACCATATCAGCGGTTGAAGCGGGTGCGGATCAGGTTCAGGTAACCGTAAATGGTATCGGTGAAAGGGCTGGAAATGCTGATCTGGCATGCACAACCATGATCATTGAGTCGATTTTTGGGTGTACTACCGGAATAGTGACTGAACGGCTGGTTGAAACCTCACGAATGGTGTCTCGTTTCTCTGGTCTCATGGTTCCACCAAACTGGCCGGTTACTGGTGACTATGCGTTTTCTCATGAGAGTGGTATTCATTCTCAAGGAGTGTTAGAGCACGCCAGTACTTTCGAGCCTGGTATTATGACTCCTGAAATGGTAGGTCACCGCCGTCGGCTGAAGCTGGGCAAACATGTAGGTCGTCATGCTGTCAGGGAGATGCTGAAACAGGTCCACATTGTTGTAGATGAATCTCAAATGGATGAGATCATAGCCCGGGTAAAACAGATTGCTTCGAAAGGGAAGAAGATCACCGAACAGGATCTCTATGAGATAGCAGAAACTGTAGGAGGATCAGGAGTATCTAGTCGGTACATTGATCTGGTAGATATTGCAATCATGACTGGGAATCATATGATTCCGACTGCGACCGTTCGCGCCCGTGTTGGGGGAACAGAGCAGGTATGTTGCAGCACTGGCAATGGTCCCGTAGATGCAGCAATTAAAGCTATGATTGGCACAGTTCCCAGACATGCAGAACTGAAAGAGTTTAACATCTCTGCAATATCTGAAGGGAGTGATGCAATCGCGCATGTATCTTTGGTAGTAGAAGATGAGAAAGGAAGACTGTTCGATGCTGCTGCGTCAGGAGATGACATTGTCCTGGCGTCTGCAGAGGCAATGGCAAACGCACTGAATATGGTATATCGCAATGGCACAGACAATAGTTGAGAAGATCTTCTCCAGGCGCTGCAAAAAAGAAGTATCAGCTGGTGAAGTGGTGATGGCCCCTGTTGACGGGGCTATGATGCATGATATCACCGGGCCACTGGCCATCGAGAAATTTTACGAGATGGGTGGAAGCCAGGTCTTTGATCCGTCAAAAGTGATCATGCTTTTTGATCACCAGACTCCTGCTGACTCTCTGAATGCTGCGGAAAATCAGAAGAAGATGCGTGAGTTTGGAAAAGAGCAGAAAATTCTGAATTATGACATCAGGGAAGGTGTCTGCCATCAGGTCACTCTTGAAAAGGGCAGGGTTTGTCCCGGTGACATTATCATTGGTGGTGACTCCCATACCTGCACCTATGGTGCGGTGGGTGCGTTTGCAACCGGAGTTGGATCCACTGATCTCGGGTTTGCGCTCAGGTACGGATGCCTGTACTTCCGTGTTCCTGAAAGTATCAGGGCAGATGTTTGTGGCCGCTTTGCACACCGGGTCAATGCCAAGGATCTGATCCTGAATATTATAAAGGACATTACGGTAGACGGAGCGACTTATCAGGCTGTTGAGTTTACCGGAGAGACTTTTTCATCGATGTCAATGCCCGGGAGGATGACCTGCTGTAATATGGCTATTGAAATGGGTGGAAAAGCAGGGATCGTACCTCCTGATAAGATCACTGAGGAATATTTGCGTGGACGAGTGTCCTGTGGTTTTTCAGATCTTAAAAGTGATAGCGAGGCTTCCTATTCATCCTGGCGCCACTATGATGTAACGGATCTTGTTCCCCAGGTTGCAGTGCCTCATAATGTGGATCAGGTTGTTGATGTCTGCGATGTTGCTGGCACACCGGTAGATCAGGTGTTTATTGGATCGTGCACGAATGGAAGATTTGAGGATCTTCAGGAAGCTGCTGAAGTTCTTGGTGATCGTTCCTTCTCAGAGGATGTGCGTGTTCTGATAATTCCGGCATCACGGCCTGAGTATCTGAAAGCACTCCGGGCAGGGCTCATTGAGAGGTTTGTAGAGGCGGGGGCACTGGTTGAGGCTCCTTGTTGTGGCCCGTGTATGGGTGGTTCCTTTGGGTTGATTGCATCAGGAGAGGTTTCGTTTTCGACATCTAACCGGAACTTCAAAGGTAGGCAGGGTTCGGTTGATGGAAAAGTTTACCTTGGATCTGCTGCAACTGCTGCTGCAACTGCAATTACCGGATCTATTTCTGATCCCCGGGAGGTGTGATACATGAGGGTCTGGAAGTTTGGAGATAATATTGACACCGATGCGATCATCCCGGGAAGGTTTCTGACGATAAATGATCCAAAAGGTCTTGCTGAACATGCGTTTGAGGGATTTCGTGATGATTTTGCCAGGCAGGTTCAGGAAGGTGATATGATTGTTGCAGGTCGTAACTTTGGGTGTGGTTCTTCACGTGAACACGCTCCGATGGCACTCACCGGTTCTGGTATTCGTATTGTGATAGCTGAATCCTTTGCCCGTATTTTTTATCGGAATAGTGTCAATGTCGGGCTTCTGCCGGTAATCTGCCCATCTACAGATAAGATAACTGAGCAGGATCAGATTGTAAGTCATCTTTCAGAGGGATATATCGAGGTTTCAGGAAAAAGGGTTGATATCGAGCCGGTTCCGGGGTTTCTCCAGCGAATTATTGATGCTGGCGGGCTGGTTGAATATGCAAAGCAGATTAAAGGTGAAGATTTGTGCATGAAGTAGCGGTAATAGGTGGGGATGGAATAGGTCCTGAAATCATAGCTACCGGTAGAACTGTTCTGGATGCGGCAAGTGAGAAGTTTGGGTTTGATATTGGGTGGACTGAGTTTGATATCGGGGCAGAGCGGTATCTGAAAACTGGTGAACTGGTCACAGAAGCAGAACTTGATGCTCTCTCTTCATACCCGGCAATTTACTTTGGTGCTATAGGCGATGACCGGGTAACTCCTGGAATTCTTGAGAAAGGAATCCTTCTCAATATCAGGTTTGCCTTTGATCAGTATGTAAACCTCAGACCGATAAAGATGCTTGCCGGTGCAACCACACCGTTAGCCGGTAAAGGACCTGAAGACATCGATTTTCTTGTTGTCAGGGAGAACACAGAAGATTTTTATGTTGGAATCGGGTCCAGGTTTTCCGGGAAAGAGAAGAAACAACTTGAGGTGGTCAGAAACCTCTACTCAGTAAAATTCGGGCTTGATGTTGAGAGCGATGCTGAGGAGATTGCATACCAGATTGGGGTTCTGACAAGGGAAGGTTCACGCCGGGTAATTGAATATGCGTTTGATGCAGCCAGGAAACGGGATAAGAAGGTGACATCCGTAGATAAAGCCAACGTTCTCTCTGACGTATATGGGCTCTGGCGTGATGTATTTCGGGATGTTGCATCTAAAAATCCTGACATCTCCACTGAATTCAATTATGTCGATGCTATTACCATGTGGTTTGTAAAGAATCCGGAATGGTTTGATGTTGTGGTCACTCCGAATATGTTTGGGGATATTATCACTGATCTTGGGGCAATGATCCAAGGAGGACTTGGTCTTGCACCTGGCGGCAATATCAATCCTGCAGGAACATCGATGTTTGAACCAATTCATGGTTCTGCACCAAAATATAAAGGGCAGAATGTGGCCAATCCTCTCGCGACTATCTGGGCTGGTGCAATGCTGTTAGATCACCTGGGAGAAGAAGAAGCAGGGGCTGCAATTGTCAGGGGTATTGAAGCTTCTATCAATAGTGGGATTGTGACTCGTGATATGGGTGGTAGCGCAACAACAAGTGGTGTTGGTTCCTGGATTGCAGACTGGATACGCAGATCAGAATAGGTACTATATCATTACCTAACTTTTTTCTTGATTATTGCTAGAAAATACGAAGGAATTTATAAAAAAAGAAACGGCTAATACGCTAAGGGGGAGATTTGAACTCCCGAGAGGCAAGCCTCACAAGATTTCCAATCTTGCGCCTTCCCAGACTAGACTACCTCAGCAAAGAATTGCCTTACTCTATTAGATCTTTTTACATTAAGCCTTATTGGTCTCAGCCGGGGGGACATGCCCTTTCCAGATGGCTGGATAGGCATCAGGTTCTGGGAAAATAATCCTTGGAGCCACAACAAGTCCTTTTTCACCAGGAACAACCCGACTGGAACTCATCAGCGCTTCCCCAAGGCCAATAAAATCTTCTGATTCGGTAAAGATTGCTACAGTATCTTCCATCTGGAATGAATCCACCCGGATGATACCTCTGGAAGATAAGCGCGCTCCATGACATATTGCTCCTGCAGCAGTTTCTTTGATGGTAACGGTGGGAATACCTGCAATTGAAGTTTTCATTGGGAGAATCATACGTGATATCATTTCAGTATTCCCTGATTTTGCATCTTCCAGTGCATCCCTGACTGAATGTAATGTATATATCTGATCTTCAGTAAACGATGAAGATCTGCTCCTGCGAAGTTCCTGCATATGTGCACCAACACCCAGAGCCAGGCCGATATGATGGCACAGTGATCTGATGTATGTTCCCGAATCACATCTTACCCGGAGGAGGACAAGTCGTTTATCTCTGCTTAATAGTTCAAGTTCCAGGATTTCTCTGATTCGAAGAGCACGTTTAACCGCACTTTTTCTGGGGGGGCGCTGGTATATTTTTCCTGTGAACTGGTGAATAATTTCTTCAAGATTCTGCTGGCTGACATCACCCTGAAGCCGCATCAGGCAGATGTATTCCTTCTCATCAAGATGCAATACAGAAGTAAGGCGAACTGCTTTGCCTAAAAGGACAACAAGAACTCCGGATACCTGAGGATCAAGAGTTCCGGTATGCCCTACCTGGGTTACACCAGTCATTTCCCTAACCCATGCTGCCACCTGATGGCTGCTAGGTCCGCGAGGTTTATCGATGAGAAGGATACCTCCTCCGTTTTGAAGTTCGACTACCGGTCTTGATTTTTCCGAAAGGGTGGTTGGTGTTTCTGGGTTTGTGGTCATATCAGGGGTTCATCATGAGATAGATGTTTAATTCATCAAGCGTTCCTTCCAGTGAACCGTCTCCGGAAACATCCGGCGAGAGACCTGCCGCTTCCATGACTGAAGCAGTTACATCGCCTATTGCGATAAGGATAAGATCTTCACGCCTGCGCCATATTGCAGTTTTGAATGAAAGGGCGCTGGTAAAGAGAACTGCTTCAGCGTCCCGAAGATCTAGTTCTTCATAGGTAGGAATGAGTGAATAGATTGTAAATTCAACAGGTTTTCCACCTGCTTGTGTAATTGCATTCAGGAGATCAGGGTTAGGGGCATCAGACCTTGGTATTCCTATTGTTTTCCCCGATATCCATTCACCAAGATATGGGACGAAGGCCCGGGAGTAAAACTCATGTAACACTTCACAGGGTATACCACAATTTCTCAATGCTTTTGCAGTCTGTGGGCCGATGGCTATTACTCGTGGAAGAGGGCACCTTCCCAGAAGCGGGCCGATGGTTCTTGCAGGAAGGGCACTGGTGAAGAAGAGACAATCGAATTTTTCCTCTTTAACCTGTTCGATAAAGATCTCGATCTGTTCCTGATCTAGTTCACTAATGAGTGGGGAGACCGGAAAACAATCGTGCCCCCGGCGCATGCACCTCTCCTGGTCATCCAATTCTTTCCCCTTTAACCTGGTTATTGCGATCTTCATGCCCTCGACTGACCTCCGGTCTGCAGACCTATATGCGGTTATTTTATGCTTCTCTTAACACTTAAATCCATGAGAATTTCATGATTCCACTTATCATCGGAATATTGATCGGTCTCTTGTCAGGAGTGATAAGTGGACTTATACCTGGTATCCATTCGAATACTATGGCAGGAATCATGCTGGGGGTGTCTCCTTTGATTCTCTCATATCTTGGACCTGAAGGGATGGCTGCGGCATTTATCTCACTCCTCATCGCCCATTCGTTTATCGAAATTCTTCCGTCAACCTTTTTTGGAATACCTGATAGCGGAACTGCATTATCTGTTCTCCCTGCTCATGCACTTACGATGGAAGGGAGTGGTGAAGAAGCTGTTCGTCTCTCGTCATTGGGAGGATTATACGGAATAATCATTGGCCTTCCTATATCAGTTGTGGCATTATTGTTACTTCCCGGATATCAGGGATACATTGACTGGTTTACCGGACCTGTTCTGATATTGATGATGGGTCTGATAATAATTGGTGAAGATTCTCCCCTTTGGGCGTTAGTGATATTTTTCTGTGCGGGTATTTTAGGCATCTTTTCTTTCAGATTTGAGTACCTTACCTGGTCATTTTTTGGGGGGAGTAGTATTCTCATGCCGCTTTTAACCGGGCTTTTTGGCTTATCGGTTATACTTACATCTTCGCAGGCACTAATTCCCAGGCAACGCTATAATGGTTTAAAAATTCAATCATCCGAAATTATTGGCGCTGCAATTCCGGGAACCTTCGCAGGTCTTCTTGTTGGCTGGCTTCCTGGTCTTTCAACTGCATCAGCGAATGCTGTGGTTAGTGCAGGAATCAGGTATGATCGGGATAAAAGGCAGTATCTGATTGCAACCGGTGCTGCAACCACTGCCAATGCAGTAATTGGTATAGCTGCTTTCTATGGGATTGAAAGAACAAGAAACGGGGTGATGGTTGCGCTGTCGTCATTAGATTTGCCTGCCTATCCTATACTTCTCACCGTCTGTGTTTGTGCTTCTCTTGTTGCATATATTATCACAGTCCGACTTGCCGGGTGTGCATCATTTTTTTCAGGTATTGATGGTAGATTGATTAATACTCTGGTTGGAGGATTTGTAATTTTCCTATGCGTTGCCTTTACCGGACCATTTGGATTGTTTATTCTTGCCTGTGCGACTGGTATTGGTCTGGTACCCCATCTTTTGAATCTTTCACGGGTTACCTGTATTGGTGCTGTTACCCTGCCGGTAATACTTTATTCTCTGGGATTTGGTGGATTTTGATGGATTTGATGGATAATAAGGTTTCTGAAACAAATTTAATGGTTAGTAAATACTGGTTTGGAGATTATTCTTCCGAAGGCTGGGTTGTTGCACCTTCTGATGCAAATTCCTTATTCGAGCGATTGAGCCATTATTCGTTGGATTTTATGATTTTACCCTCCTGGTCTGATGCTGTTTCGTGTGGGTTTTGCAGTGATCGGGGTGAGTATTATGAAATTCTTCGGGATGTCTGTATCCTATGGTCCCAGGATAAAATTAGATCATATCGTTTTTCTGATGAGGCGCGGTTGATTAAATTAGTACTGATTCTTCGTGAGACTGATCACATGATGGGCAGGGTTGCTGAACAGATTTCTTACTGCGATCTCTGCCTGATTTCTCTGAGCAATATCAATGTACAGGAAGTCTACGTTACTTACAATTGATGAGTATATTTCAGGCTTCGATGCATCAGCAGGGATGGGAATGACATTCTTTTTTCTCTCAACTACCTCAAGAAGACCGAAAAGGGGCTCAGGAGCAATCTCCACTGCATATATAATACCAGTATAATCAGCAAGAAAGGAGACCGTTGTCCCTGACGCTGCACCCAGGTATAGAAAATCATTCGTCTTATTGATATCAGGAACGACCCCCAGATAATATAATGCAGCAAGTTTACTCCGTTCCGGTGGCCATACACGCAGTTTTCCAAAGACCCGATCCCCCTTAAT
>Ga0351922_1025_pt1 | contig 26179 bp, 21 predicted proteins | sample BONcelT113001C10_FD_206862 | JGI IMG/M metagenome (GOLD analysis project Ga0351922, IMG submission 206862) | Enriched cells from coal bed in the Powder River Basin, Montana, United States - BONCAT cells T11 rep2 HSBNCT.T11.300.1.C10 ... | reverse complement strand
GTTTAACCGCAGGTAGGGGTTGATCTTCTTCTCCTCGCCAAGGGTCGAGAAGACGTGCTCGGGGTGGTATTGCCGCTGAAAGGCGGCGATCGACCGGTTGCCCGGTTCGAGCCGCCGGGCGAAGGCCAGCGAATCGCGGACATAGTCATGGCCGGCATAGACAACGGTTTCGTCGGGGAGGGCCATCAGTTTATTGACCGACTGGAAAAAACCTTCCAGGTCGCCGGAGAAACAGTTCCCGACCGTCCCGTTGAAGAGGGTGTCGCCCGAGAGCAGGGCACTGCCGATATAGAAGCAGCGGGAATCGTCGGTATGGCCTGGGGTGGCGATGACGCGGACCGTCCATCCCCCGAGGGCAATTTCGGCGCCTTCGGAAAGCGCCGCCCCGGTCAGAAGACGGGCGTCCGTGGCGGCCAGCAGGGCCGCGTTGCCGCTGGTGTGGTCGGCGTGGCTGTGGGTGTTGGCCACATGGCGAAGGGTGAGGCGCTTTTCCCGCAGCGTAGCGAGGATGGCGTCGCTGGCGCCGCCGTCGATGGCGATGGCGCTCTCCGGGCCGTAAACGAGATAGCCGAGATTATCGGCGCCGTAGCGGAACTGTTTGATCTTCAGCATGGGAACCCCTTTTTCGTCATCCCCTTCTTGCGGGGGAAATAGGAAGCTGTCCCTCGTTTTCCAAGAGTAGCCTTTTTATACCCCAGAAGCGACTTGATTGCCAAAGGTAAAAAGCCCGCCCGCGATGCTGCCGCTTGACATTATCGATAAATTTGAGATAGTGACCCCACTGGGACTTAGCGGTCCCGGATCAGAAGACGTGAATTCGTGATGTCATGAGCGTAAAATTTCACATTACTGGGACGTATATCAAAGATACCGGGCTGGTCATCGTCCTGGTTCTGCTGCTGGTCGCTTACTGGCGGGGGGAGGAATCGCTATTCATTCCCCTGGCCATCGCCATCCTGGTGCTGGTCTTGACCATTCCGGTGGTTCTCAAGCCTGTGGCCATGATATGGTACTACTTTTCTGTGGGCCTCGGCCATGTTTCCAGCCGGATCGTGCTGGCGGTGATCTTCTGGGGCGTGCTGCTCCCGGTGGGCCTGGTGAGACGGTGGATGGGGTTTGATCCCATGCAGCGGAAGGTGTGGAAGAAGGGTGCCCAATCCGTTTTTACCAAACGGAATCACCTTTTTACCGGTGATGATTTAAGGCGGCCCTATTGATTGATCGCTTCGGGTGATTTGATGGAACTGTTGAAAGATCTTTGGGGATTCATACGGGTCCGGAAAAAGTACTGGTTGCTTCCGATCATTATGATCATGCTGCTGCTGGGTGGGTTGATGGTTTTGTCCAGCGGATCGGCATTGGCGCCCTTCATCTATACGCTGTTCTAACACGTTGGAAAAGGTACCGATGCGCGCATGGGAAATGGGCGGCCCAATAAACCGGTTCTGCAGCATTCTTGGCGTTTTCCTGATGATCGCCGGGGTGGTATTGAACGAATGGGTGATCAAATATCTCTCCCGGGGCCAGGTCCATTTCGCCGAAATTGAAAAGCGTATTTTTCTGGTCCTGTTCGAGCTGGCGCTGGTGGTTCTGGGGTTCCTGATTTATCGCTACAAGAAGGTTGTTCTGCAGAATCTGCTTCTTGTGACGGGTTCGATTTTCCTCACCTTCGGAATATTGGAAATAGCGCTCCGTCTTCTGCCCGCCAATCTGGAAGCCGAGGCCCCCGTCTGGATTCCCTACGAGCAGAAGATGATCAACGCCCGGATCAACCAGGGCCACCAGGCCAGGGCGCTATTGAACCGCCATGGATTCAACGACCGAGAGCATGCCGTCAGAAAGCCTCCTGGGGTCAAACGGATTGCCGTTTTGGGGGATTCGTTCGTCTGGGGTGTCGGCGTCGAGCAACAGGTAATCTGGACGCACAAGCTGGAGCGGCTGCTCAACCAGAAAGGCATTCCAACCGAAATTCTCCACTGGGGGAAACCGGGATGGTCGACGCTCGATCAGTTCCGTTTCCTGAAAGCGGACGGGATTCGCTATGACTTTGACCTTCTCCTGGTCGGGTTGGTGACCAACGATCCGATGATGGACGAGAGCCTGAATATCAAAAGGTTCATTTATGACGGCGGCTTAATCGACAGAATCATCGTCCAACCCGTCAGCAGGTATCTCTTCCCCAACGCCATCTCCCTCTGGGTCGATCTCACCAACGGCTTTTTCGACGCCTATTTCGGTTACGGGTATGCAAACTGGATGGAGAAGGTCTATGAGGAAGACAATCTGAACCAGTATCAAGGGCTCTTAAAAGAGCTGGCCCGGTATTGCAAGGAGCGCGGCATCGAGCAGCTTTTTGTCATGACCCCGGAAAACCACCTTCCGGCGATCAAGGCGCGGTTCGATCGGATCGCCGTTCTGCTGCAGAACGCCGGAATCCCCTACCTCGATTTGTACCCGGTCATCCATTCGCAGCTGCACCACATTCCCAGCCGTAAATTGTGGGCGAATCCGGCGGACGGCCATCCCGGCGATGCGATCACCGAGCTCCTTGCCCAATCTGTGTATCAATATCTGGCCAACCGGCCGGATTTTCAGCCTATGGACCACGGGAGGCACTGACCCTGGAAAGACCTATGGAGAATTACTATCTGGGCATATCCGCCTTTTACCACGATAGCGCCGCGGTGTTGCTCCGCGGTGGGGAGATTGTCGCTGCCGCCCATGAAGAGCGCTTTACGCGGATCAAGCATGATCAGTCGTTTCCGATCCATGCAACCCGCTATGTGCTGAGTGAAGCGGGTCTTAGCATTCGGGATCTTACGGCCATCGCATTTTACGACAAACCATTTTTGAAATTTGAGCGTCTACTGGAAACGTACCACGCCTTTGCCCCGAAGGGTTTTCAAAGTTTCCTCTCGGCCATACCGATCTGGATCAAAGAAAAGCTCTTTATGCGGAATCTGCTCTGGGATGCCCTGCAAACCGTTGCTGGCGGAACCCTGGACAGAAAGCCGCCGCTTCTTTTTCCTGAGCATCACCTCTCTCATGCCGCCAGCGCCTTTTACCCCTCCCCATTCCATGATGCGGCGATATTGACGATCGACGGCGTCGGTGAGTGGGCGACAACGACCATCGGGATGGGGAGCCATAAAGGCATTGAAATGTTCAGTGAACTGGCCTTCCCCCATTCTCTGGGCCTGCTCTATTCAGCCTTCACTTACTATTGCGGCTTCAAGGTGAACAGTGGTGAGTACAAGCTGATGGGCCTTGCGCCCTACGGGATTCGCGATACCGACCGATTCAAGCGCTATAAAGAGGCCATTCTCGCCGAGTTGGTGGATGTTCGGGAGGACGGGTCTGTTCTGTTGAACATGGACTATTTCGATTTTGCCACCGGTTTGAGAATGTGTCGGGATGAGAAGTGGGAAAGTCTCTTTGGCGTTCCCCGGCGGACATCGGAAAGCGAATTGACGCAGCCCTTCATGGATATGGCCCTGGCCATCCAGGAGGTCACCGAAAAGGTTGTGGTACAGCTTGCCCGGACCGCAAGGCGAATGACGGGAAGCAAGAATCTGGTCATGGCCGGAGGCGTTGCCCTTAATTGCGTGGCCAATGCCAAGGTACAGAGGGCCGGCGTGTTTGATGCGATCTGGATACAGCCGGCGGCTGGCGATGCCGGGGGAGCCTTGGGCGCTGCCTTGGCTGCCTGCTATATCTGGAAGGGGGAGGAAAGACTTTCCAATGGCCGTTCAGACGCCATGAAAGGCGCCTTCCTGGGACCAGCATATGACGATCGGGAGATCGAACGCCTAAAATATAGATATCAGGCCACGTGGCATCATTTTTCAGCCTATGGTTGTCTCTGCGAGGAAACGGCGCGCCTCTTGTCGGAAGGGAAAGTCATCGGTTGGTTTCAGGGAAGAATGGAATGGGGACCCCGGGCTTTGGGAAACCGTAGCATTCTGGCCGATCCCCGAAACCCGGAAATGCAAAAGCGCCTGAACCTTAAGATCAAGTATAGAGAGAGTTTTCGACCATTTGCGCCGTCGGTGCTGGCGGAAGAGGTGGGGGAATACTTTGATTGCCTGACGGATTCCCCCTACATGTTGCTGGTCGCGCCCGTGAGTCAGCGGCACAGGCTGACGGTTGCCTCAGGCGATGCCATGGATATTCGTGACAGGCTCTACCAGCTACGTTCCGATATTCCCGCGGTGACGCATATGGATTTTTCCGCCCGGATTCAAACCGTTCATCGCGAAACCAACGAACGTTACTGGCTGTTGATCCAGGCTTTTAAGCAACGAACCGGTTACGGCCTTTTGGTCAACACGAGCTTTAACGTTCGGGGCGAGCCTATTGTCTGCTCTCCGGCCGATGCCTATCAGTGTTTCATGCGGACCGAGATGGATTACCTGGTTATCAATGATTGCCTGTTTGAAAAAAGCAGCCAACCCCGCTGGGAAGAAACGAAACGCTGGCAACAGGATTTTCTGCTGGATTGACGATCAGCCTCCAGATTCCGATGGTTAACGGCCGCGCCCGAGCAGAATGGCCGGGACCGTTTGGAGGATGATCTTGATATCCAGCCATAAGGACCAGTGGTCGATATAGTACATGTCCATGTTCATCCATTGATCGAAGGTAATATCGTTGCGGCCGGGCTGGATCTGCCAGATGCAAGTGATTCCGGGCTTCATGGATAGGCGGCGGCGTTGCCAAAGTTCGTATTTTTCCACTTCGGCGGGGGTGGGGGGTCTGGGCCCCACAATGCTCATCTCGCCCCGCAGCACATTGATGAACTGGGGAATCTCATCGATGCCGAATTTTCTCAGGAAGGTTCCGATGTAGGGAATAATGCGGGGGTCCTGCTTGATTTTGAAGACCGGGCCGTCGGCTTCGTTCCGCTCGATCAGAGTGTATTGCTGTTCTTCCGCACCCAGAACCATGGAGCGAAACTTGAAGAGGGGGAACTTCCGGCCGTCCTGACCGCTGCGGGTCTGCTTGAAAAAAACGGGTCCCGGTGAAAGGGCCTTGATCAGACAGGGGACCACCACGAACAGGGGCGAGGCGATGATGAGCGCAAAAAGGGCCAGAATATAATCGATGATGGATTTGATCACCAGGGCGTCCTGGTTTTTCTGCACCCGGCTGATGATGAGGGCGGGTTCGGACAGGAAATGCTCGATCTTGATGGAGTGAGCGGCATGGATGTTCATGAATTTTCGAATGTACCAGTAGGGAATAATGCGGACGGTGATCCCGAAGGTATTGATGAAGGACAGGTACCACTCGGAGTTTTCAATTTCGTTCAAGGGCATGGTAATGAGCACTTCGTCGATGACCTGATGAAGTAAAATGTCCTTCAGATCGTCCAGCGTTCCGATCACCTTGACGCCGTTGCCGACGGTTTTACCCACGTCTTCGCGGTTCACTTCGAGACAGCCGACGATTTTAATACTGGCGCTGTTTTCGTTACTGACCAGGCGGACGAGGTCCTGGGCGGCGGTGCGGCTTCCCAGGATGAGGAGATAGCGGTATGCATAGTCGTCCCGGTGCCGCGAAGCGAAAATCTTGTGGATCAACCAGCGGGCGGAGACAAGGACGATGAGATCCGCCACATAGAACATAAGGACCAGCAGACGACTGACATCGGTAATTTTGAAGATATACAGGCACAGCACCAGAATGACGGTGCAGACGGTGACCCATTTGGCGATCTCGAAGAACATCAGGCCGGTCAGCCTGGCGCCGTAACCATACTGGCGATTCATGAAATCCAGGGTGATATACCAGATGAACATGATCAACAGCAGCAACAGGTAGTAATCGGGGGCGGTGGTCAGACCTCCGAGGGGGTCGGGCAACAGGTTCCGCTTGATGGCGTATACGGCCACAAATACGATCGCTGAGAGAAACACATCCAGCGCGAGTTCCAGTCGTCTTACCATTCCTCTATCCTGATTCATGGGATGAACCATTCGGCGTCAGGCTTATTTGATACAGGCGGTCATGTTCGCCGCACACTGCATCCCAATTGAACTGTTCTGAAATCATGGCTATGGCCCGTATCTTGAAATCGTCGAGTTCCTGATCGGTCATGATTTCGATCCGCTCCAGGCACCGTGAGATTTCCTGAAGGTACCCCACCGGAAACGACAGCCCGGGGAGTGATTCCATGATTTCCGCGTGTGGACCTATCCGGCTTGTAGCACACATGATGCCGTAAGACAACGCCTCCAGCAGGGTAATCGGAAGGCCTTCCAGTTCCGAAGCGGCCACGAAAGCACGGGCGTTGGAAAGCAGTTCTTCTAGAACGTTTCCAAACTGATAGCCCGTAAAAATGACGGAGGAATGGTTCTCGGCCAATCTTTTCAAATCGTTCATATACTGACCCGAAGCGGCGTTGTCTCCCACCATCACCAGTGGGAAGCGCCGGGGCGCCGATAAATAGGCTTTGATCACATCTTCCATGCGTTTCTCCGGAACCATGCGGCCGACGCAAAGAAAGTATCCCCGCCGGGTCAGCTCCCATTGCTTGATCAGCTCTGGTGCTCGGGAGGGAAGGGGCTCAATGCCATTGGGAATATGGACCGCCTTGACGCCATGCTTCGCGGTGAAATAATTTTGCAGTTCCCGGGAAACCACAATCCGGTATTTTGCAAACCGGATTGCGCTGAGCTCACCGAGGTAAATCAGTCGGGATGCCAACCAAGGCCATTTTTTCCGTTGCCAGTCAAGTCCGTGGCCGTAATCCACCACCAACTTTAAGATGGACGGGATTTTCGTATTTTTTCGACCCATCCGATGGCTTCCTGGCCGAGTTATCGGCTTAGAAACGTCATGAGGGCCTCTGGTCGCCCTAAATGTACCGAATCATCTCGTGATGCGTCTTACTCGAAACAGATCTCTCCCTCCAGTCAGAAAATGATGCCTCAAAATCCACCGCTCTGCTCATTTAATTTCGACGAATACATATTGATCACCCATAAACGGGCGCCAACGCCATGATCCGACGCCTCGCCTCGATGTAGAGAGCAAAGGCGGGATGACCTTTTGTCAACCGGATGGTCAGGGAACGGGATCTCTCAACGATCCTGCCAGGAATGGTGATCAACGAATACCGTATCGCCTTCATCCGCCGGGATACCCAGGAACCTCCCAAAACCTGACGCTTCATGATCGTGTTGAGGTTCATCGCAAGAATCATGATCCACCACCAGGCGGCATTCTCGCCAAAATCACCCGACGGCAGCTGCCCTCCGGCAAAGTCCCCCTTCATCACTGAATGTGCTTCCTCCGACTTTCCGCAGCGCTCACGGTGCCAATGGATCAATCGCTCTCCATTCCAATCCATGTTAGTCACCAGAGAGAATAGCTTGTACCGCTGAAGATCCACCTGCACCGTCGGAAAGGGAAACTCCTGCTGCGGCATACCCGGAAGCTCCAGCGAGCCCAACGGCTCACGGATCGCAAGGTACCGATAAACCGGAGCATCCAGACGGTGACCGATTGCGTTCGGGATAAAACAAACCTCCGCCCACTCCTGATTCGTCTGAATCCTCTTGCCGTCAAACTCCCGATAAATCGGCTGCCAATCCCGCTGACTCACTTCCGTCGACACCGCCTTCTTGAACTCCGGCGTCACATCCGCCCCAACCGCAAACTCGATCCGGCCAAACCGGCGATCCTTCCCTTGCTCGCAATATCGCAAAAGGGAGTGCTGATAACCCGCCGTGTCCGAACGAAGACGAACCTGCTCAACGCCATCCGGTAACAAGGTCAAAGACTCCTTCAGAACCCGCAACTGCTCATACCCCGCCGGAACGTTCCCATCCCGAAACTCCGTATGCAACACCACCTGCTGTTCAGCCCACCAGGTGTTCAACGGCTGATAAGACTTGAACCCCTGATAGCTGAATAATGCATCCCGCTTGCACGTCTCCACTAATGTCGCGTCCTGATCCAAGGTCGCTGTCTTCTGCGGATTGCGTTTCTGCATGAAGGCCGCCATCCCTTGGTTCACCTTCGCCAAACCCCGCAAATGCTCATTCGGAACAGGGATAAACGCCTTCCCCAAAACTCGCTTCTTCTCTTGCTCTCGATCATGAAAAATAGATAAATACCGAAACACCGAACTTGGCGAGGGAACGCTCCTCTTTTGCTCCTTGCGCCAGCGACGCTCCTGCTCCCGCCGCTCACTCCGTTTCAGCCCCCACTGACCTACACGCCGCAGTATCCGGCAAAAACCCTCGTCCTTCTGAACTCTCCCAAGATCCTCTACGCAGTCCCCGCCCGCTATGTTCAGCAACATCAACGCTGATACCATCTGCGCATCTGTCCAGCCACGCTGCTTTACCTGTAGACGACTCCCTATGAGTTCCGGTAAACACATTGCCTTCATCAAATCCAGGTACACCGGAAGTCCCGCCAAACCCGTCATCCCCGTATCATGCTGCTCTTCTTCGTACTTGAATCCCAGAATCCCTTGTGACATACTCCCTTCACCTCGTTGATGATGGTTTTTGCATGCACAAAAACTCTATCACCCTGATTTATCAGGATCAACGAGGTTCTTTATTTTTCTTGGTGGTGGATCAAGGGTGGCAGGTAAAGAACACCTTCATCCGGGGCCGGAAGAGACGGGGAATCCAGCTGAAAAAACAAGGACCGATCCCGTGAATGTGGACGATGTCGGGATTTTTAAAAAGAATATGGATTACCGAAAAGAGCGTGTGCAAAAGGGCATCCGTGTATTTGAGATTCAAGGTGGGCAGCCGTTTGATCCGGAGGCCTTTGTAGGCGGTGATGCCCTTGGGCACATAGTAGCTGCGGGCATAAACGGTGATCTCATATCCCTTTTGCGCCAGACGGGAATAGAGGTTTTCACAGTGCTGTTCAACGCCACCCCAAGTGGCCGGGACGCCGCGGCATCCCGTGACCGCGATTTTTATTCCGGGGCGGGTCGGCGGGTCGGAGTTGGTGCGCATGGTTACCCCCAGAGCGCCTTCAATTGCGTGACGGTGTGATCGATGCTGAACTGCCGCCGGACATCCTGGTAGGCCTGAATACCGTACTGAGAGGCAGTGGCGGAATCGTTTAACAACAATGCGATGGCTTCCCCGAGTTTTTCGGGATTGCCGGGGGGGACCAGAAGCGAATTCTCCCGGTGTCTGAGGATGGCCCGGTTCCCGGGGATATCGGTGGCGACGATCGGTTTGGCCGCGGCCATGGCTTCGAGAAGCGCCAGAGAAGTGCCTTCCGAGATGGAGGGGAGGACAAACACCTCGGTCAAGGCCAGGAGGGCATGAACATCGCTTCTGCTGCCGAGAAAAGAGATGGCCTGCTGAACATTCAGGTCTCGACTGAGCTGTTCGAGGGGTTTCCTGAGGTCGCCGTCACCCGCCAGAAGCAATTTCAGGTTGTCGAACCGACGAAGCAGAAACGGCATGGCCTCCACCAGGTGCCGATGCCCTTTGGGCGGCATGAGCCTCCCGACCGAAGCGAGAAACCGTTGACCCGGCGAGGCGTTCAGGGAAGGCAGCAACCCCAGATCAGGCTTGGTGTCATGAATTGCCTCAACATCGATGCCGTTGATGACAATCCGGATTTTGGAAGGCGAAAGATGAAATACCTCCCGGAGCTTTTCTGCAACGTCATCCGATACCGCCACAACGTTGTCCGCCAGTTGGTAGAGGATCCGGGTTGCGGCAATCCGGAGGGCATTTCGCCAATTGCCGGCTTTTCGTTCCGGCAGGAGGGCCGGATAATGGACGGTGGAGAGTACCCGGTCCGCCCGGTACAGCCACCCGGCGAGAACGCCGGTGAATTCCGCATCGGAGAGGTGGCAATGCACCACATCCACCCCCTCCCGCCGGCAGAGAAGGATAATATCCCGAATGTTTCTATAAAAGTAAAGCGTGAAATCGCCGGGGCGAAAAATGGTCGGCCGGGGCCGGTTGAAGCAATAAACCGGCACGCCTTTCGCTACGATCCGCTGCTTTATGGTGGTATCGGGCTGAAGAACGCAAACGAGGGTTCGATAGGCGTCCCGCGGTGTTTTTTCCGCCAGCAGGACCAGCAATTCCTGAGCGCCCCCCACGTTCAACGCATCAATCACATGCAGTATCGTCTTCTGTTCGCGCGGCGTTTTAACCATTATCCCATGAGTCGGTAGAGTTGCTGTGGAACCGGATACTTACGGTCGTTGAATAGGGCCCCGATGGAGGTGATCCCCAGTTTTTGCAGCTTGTCGATGGCCAATTTGCTGACCTCCTGCCGGGAGTAACCATACCGGCAAACCAGAAGCGTCAGATCGACGGCTCGTGAGAATTCCACCATGACGGGGCTGCTGGTCAAGGGCTGACCGTCGATAATCGTCATGGCGAAATTGTTCCGGCAGAAATCCAAAAGGGTCAGGATGGGTTCGCGGGAGAGCATATTGCTGCCCACATTCTTCGGGACTTTTCCGGCGCCTGAGGGCAGCACGTAAAAGCCGGGGTATTCGGTTTGCACGATCAGCGGTGCGAGCGCTTTCCCCTCGGCCACAAATGAGTAGAGCCCGGGAAGGTTTTGCGTTTTTGCAATGGGCGTATGATTCAGGTTTGTATCGATATACAGAACCTTCATATTGTATTCCTTCGATAAAAACATGGCCAGATGATAGGAGATGAGGGTCACTCCCTCCTTTCGGGTGGCCCCGCAAAGCAGAAGTGTCTCGACCGTTTGTTGGGTTTCAACCAGGATATTGGCCCAACTGTCGGAGAGGGCATTGCGCATTTTGGCCAGAATCGCCGGGTAAGGGGTAGTCAGCTTGCCCAATGAAATCCTCGGGATGAATCGCGCTTTTACAGGTGTTGCCGCCGCCTGCGGCCGAGGTTCCCGCGTCTGCGGCTGCGGGGGGTGCTCCGGGGGTTGCTGGATGGCCGTTTGCGGTTTGCCGAGTCCATAATAAACTTCTTCAAAGGAAGCGACGCCGGCCGGTTTTTGCGGCTGGGCGAGAGGATCGGAGGGGATGGAATTCATCTGCTGCGGGTTCTGCTGGTTTGGCTCGGGTTGCAGGCGGCGCTGATCTGCGGCGGCACCCTTGTGTTTGGAATAGACATCTTCCCAAATAGTCATGATCTGCTCCTTCCCATCGAGAAAAAAGGAACGCCGGTTCCGGTGCGTCAAGGAGGGGCATTCTCTTGTAGCCCAGCGATGATTATCTTCTCGTAACCTGACTCTTGATCCCCTTCTTTTGCAATTCCTGGCTCAGGGATTCTGCCTCGGTCTTTTTTTCATAGGCGCCCAAATAGAGCCGAAAAAGGTTCCTGTCCTTTTGGATCACATAGGGGAAATGACCGGATTTTTTCAAGCGTTCGAATATATTTACAAAATCCGCCTCATTCGTAAATTCTCCCACGAGGCAGGCGTAGTCGATTTTTTGGACCGCCGCGTGGGGCAGTGTGTACGTGGTGATCGTTTTTCTAGCATCCTCCTCCGTTGAGAAAAAACCGATATAAATTCTCCACAAAAGCCCCATATCGCCCAAATCCGCCTTGACCAGGTAAGGGGACAATCCCTGTTGCCTGATTTCCGCCATCTCCTTGAGCGCCTGATCGATTTGCTGGTAACTGGAAGCGCGGATCGAAAAAGGATGCAAGACATCGGGGTCCTTGGCGGGTGGATTTAACGCCTCCGGTCGGGGGGGATGTGGTGGTATCGGTGTTTGAGCGGTTGATCTGTCGCTCATTTCGTCGCGCAGCGTTGGAATCTCGGAAACGGCCCGGTTCGATTCCATGTCTCCTGGTCGGGGAAACTCTTCCGTAGGAGGGAGGGACGGCGTTGTCAGGGTGAAGGATGCCAAACGGGAGAACATGCCGTTGTCAGACAGCAGCGATTGAAATATCACAGCCAGCAAGAGCAGCAGCAATACGACGATAGCCGTGACTTTGAGTGCAAATGCGAGTTGTTTCCCCGAAAGGAAGGCCGGCTTCTTGGGCTGGGCCGGCGGTTCGGTCTCGTATTCCTCCACGGCAACCTGCGGTATCGCCGTGAACGGTTGTTGCGGGGTATTCCCGGCGGGAAGTTCCTCTGAAAAGGAGATCTGATATTCCGTACTCACCGCGGGAGCTGAATTATTTTGAGGTTCGGCCTTCGTCTCCCCGATGCTCCCTTCAACGAGAGTCCGGGCTTCATCGACAACGAGAGTCGGGATGGAAATCAGTTTCTTCGAGGCGCCGATCAGCAGGCAGGTGTCGCAGATGTTATTGATCAGCCGGGGAACGCCGCCGCTGTATTCAAAGATCCTGGCGATCGTATCGTCGGGAAACGCGGGAATGCCGGTAGCGCCTGATCTCAGCAGGCGAAAATAGATATAATTTTTTGTATCTTCCAGGCTGAACTTGGCCAGGTGATACCTTCTTTTGATTCGCTGGTTGAGGGAACTCAACGCCGGGCTTTTCAGATCCTGCAGAAACAACGGGTGTCCGACAAAAATCATGATCACCGGAAAGAACTCATTGTGATTAAACGTCGATAGATACTTCAGCTTAGTCAGGATCGTCGTGTCCAGTTCATGGGCATCGTCAATGATCAGATAAAAGTGCGCATTGACCGTTTCCGCACGGAAGCGGTCATAGACCATGTCCTGAAGGATCTCTTCGTCTTCGGGAAGAGGGAAAATGCCCAGGCTGGTGGCCATTCGCCGCAGGATGCCGCCGAAACCTTCGTTGGCGGTGGGAATATATTCGACCCGGGTCATCCCCGTGTCCTTCAAAAACTTCACCAGCCGCAGGCATAGCAGGGTCTTACCCATCCCGTATTCGCCCGTCAGCACCAGAAAGGGTTCCTGGGTTTCAATCCCGAAGAGAAGATAGTACCAAGCCTCCTTATGTGTGTTTGAAACGAAAAAGGTACCCGTGTTGGGATGGGTGTTGAAGGGGTCTGTTTGCAAGCGATAATAATCTTTATACATGGCCACGAATGACCCTCATGGATGATGGGGTAGCCAAACCCGCACGAAGGGAAGGCGCATGCAGGCCATCCACTTTCATGGAGCGCGTGTACAGGCCGTCGGCCAGTCCCGCGAATAGGAAGGGTACCGCGTTGACGAAGATGTTGTTAGACGGTTCTACGAACAGGTTGTTGTTGAGATAAACACACCAGATCGCCAGAATCACGATGCGCAGATTGTTTCCCATGATCCCGTCCGGGGGGAGTTTGCCCGCCAACTGGTTCAGGCGCCGCAGGATGAGAACGATCATGAGCAGATAGAGCAGGAGACCCGGAGCGCCCAGTTCCGTTGCGATGCCCAGCAGATGGTTGTGTTGAAACTGCGAACCCGCTTCTTCGGCGACAAAAGGGGTTCGTCCCGTGTAGGAACGAAGGGAAGCGGGAATAAACTGGGCCAGGCCGACGCCCGTCAAAGGGTTTTCCGCAAACAGCGTGTAAGATTTTTCCAGCAAGGCCAAGCGGATATTGACCTCGGCCACCTGATAAACACCGCCTTCCCTTCTGTCTTCGGAGAGCAGGCGGGGGGCGTTGGCGACCGCCAGGATCAGCACCAGGGCCAGCGGCAGCGATATCAGCTTCCACTTGGAGAACGACGTCTTGTACCAGCCGAGGAAAATGAGCAGCGTGATCAGCAGGCCCAGATAGACGGAACGGGTCAGTGTGAAAAAAACCCCGGGGAAGAAAAGCAGAAGGGCCGCCTGGTAAAAAAATTTGCCGAACCCCTTCTTTGTTTGAAGGAGATGGAGACCGCTGATCAACCCGATGAGAATACCGACGCCGTTGAAGGCGGCGTTGAGAAAGGGACCCCGGGCCCGTTCAAGGTGCAGGAGTGATAACTCAGGATCATTGATATAGCTGGGAAACACATACTGGCGGAGATCGGAATATTCAAAAAAAGCGATTATGGCGAGATAGAGGCCGAAGTAAAAAAGGGCATGAAAAATAAGTATAGTATCGTTATTGTGGACGATATAATGTTTGGCATAGACGAAGACGACAAAGGGGAAAAGATAGCCGGAGATAAACACAAACCAGGGGGACGGAAAATCCGGTGAGGTCGGTAAAAAACCGGTTTGAAGCATCGAGTAGAGAGAGACCGTCACGAAGAGGCCCATGATGACCTCGATCGTGATGTTCTTCTGGAACTGGACCCTGCCCTGAAACAGACCTACGACCAAGGTGAACACAATGAGAAGGAACAGGAGTCGCTCAATGGAGATGTCAAAAAAACCGGGAAAGCGAAGTACATAAAAGTTGGCGCCGAAGACAGCGCTGGCGACAACCCAGGCGGCCAGAGCGGTGGTCGGCAGACTGGACCGCCCCTCCTCGGGGCGGCTCTGCGGATAACCCCTCCTGAACCACAGAAGTATGATGGCCAGGGAAGCAATTATGAGGATAATTTGTGGAAGGTACAAGAAACGCTACCTTTCAGTTTACGATTACAAGCTCGGTATGGAACCCAGTACCGGAACGTTGAGATGCCGTTCAATCTCAAAAATGTTTTTTAGGCGGTGGTCGAAGTGATCAACGGTTAATGCAGCGGCAATCCCCAAGAATACACCTGAAATGAGGCCGCCCAAAACCAACAGAATTCGGTTTGGCTTAAATGGCTTGATCGGAATCGTGGGCTTATCGATCAGTGTCAAAAATTGCTTGTCCTGATTCATGGACTGGGCAAGCCGCGCCTGTTCCATTTGGTTGCTGGATCGCGCATAGGCATCCTTGGCAAGATTGAACTCCTGGAGCAGGCTTTGATAGGTTGCTTTTTCGCGAGCGACGGTTTGTATACGCTCCCTGAGGTCATGAATCGTTTTTTCCAATTGGCCGATTCTGGCCCGGATGCTTTGTGCGGTGATTTTTTGCGCAGAGACCGTTCTTTTGAGTTCCTTCTTGAGAGAATCGACGCTGAGTGTAAGTTCTTGTTCGATCTGCTTCATCGGTTCGAAATTTTCCTGAAACTGCGGCCTCATTTCGTTCAACTGAATCTGCAGTTGGGCCACCTTGTTTTTAAAAACAGTGATGGCACGTCCCGTCACCTCCATCTCCGGGAGGACCACGGGAATGCCACTCTGATTACTCTCCCGATCCAGGGAGGCGATCGAGGCCTGCAGACCGGCCAGCTCCGTTTGAAGCTCATGGTAACTTCGAAGGAATTGGGTCAACAGTGCATTGGGTCCCACCTCGGCATTGGTTCTTCCTTCCCCGAGGTTCAGAATTTCAAGCAGGGCAAGGGCCTGTTTTGTTTCAAAGTCTCGGACTTTATTTTCTTTTTTTGTCATATCCGTTTTAAGGATTTCGGTTTGTTCCTCAAAAAAGGAATGGGAAAAATCGGTTTTGGTCTGTGCTATCTCCCTATAGGTTGCCACATAGTGTCGGGTGATGGACGAGGCGACCTTGGCTGCGTAATCCGGGTTGTTGTCCGTAAATTCGATGATGAATACGTTGGAGCCTTCAAAGGTTTCACCGCCCGGCGGGACGACATCTGTATTCGCCCGGAGTTCGTTGATTCGTTTGGTGATCAGTGACTCCCTGCTGATTCCCGGGTTGAGTTCACGAACAACCTTTGCCAGGACACGGTTGGACAGCGCCAGTTCCTTTTGATCCTGAAGAGATCGTCGCATCCGGTTCCGGTAATCAAAGGAACTTTCCTGCTGCAAGGGATCGAAGGTTTGCGGAATGATCAGTGAAAATTTGGCCGTGGAGCGATAGACAGGCGGAAGCGTTACCGCCAGGACGAGAGACAGGATGAAAACAGTCAGAAACACCAGGATGATCAGGCGCAACCGGTAAAACAGGATAAAGACAAACTCTCGAAACAGGTTCTGCATAAGGATACCGCCCTATTCCCTCGGCCCTACAAGGGGGTTTAAGTTATAACTGGCGCCTAAACTGGTCGTAAAAGGCAATACGGCGTAAATACCCCTGGTGAAGATTTGCTCGATGGTGTCGAGACTCTCTTCAATTCGTGTCTTGGGCACATAGATAATATCGCCCGGCTTCATCTTGATGTTCGTCAGGGCAATGCCAGTCCGTAAAGCTGAACGAATATCCACCTTGAAGGCAATGGGCCTTTCCAGGCCTTCATTGCGAAATACGACGACTTCTTCAAGTTCCGCGCTTCTCCTGAATCCTCCAGAAATCGTCAGGGCATTGAGTACATTCGGAACCGATGCAATGTCATACGCCCCCGGCCTTTCTACTTCACCCAGAATATAAAGCTTGGGATGGTGAATTTCCAGAAGGATTAATGTAATGTTAAGGTTACGAACATGCCCGGCGTAGCTTTCATTGATCATTTTTTCGACCTGGGCGACGGTGAATCCCTGCACCTGCATGCCGCCAATAATCGGAAAGGAAATGCGGCCATCCGGGGCAACCGGAGCGATCTTGCTCTGTCCCCGGGCCGCCGTGGTGATCGCTTTCTTCAGTTCATCGATCTTGACATTGAATGCCTCAAGCGCGACGGTAATATTCGGTTCCGTGATGTATCTTCTATATGATCGATTCAATATCGCGGCGAGCTCCATCGGAGTCTTGGATTCAACCGGCACATCGCCGATGATCGGCAGGGTAACCTTGCCGTCGGATCGAACAAGCACCGATGAACTGAACTGGGGGTGGAAAGGGAAATTAATACTGATCCTGTCCTGGACCTCAAGGCGATAATCGTCCGCGGTCTTTTCATATTTGAGATGATAAACGATTTCCAGGACATCCCCGGGCCCCATTCGGTATTCCGGGATATAGGGGACGGCGATGTTATTGATGATCTGGTAGCCCGGATGCAACGCGGCCTTCTCCGGAGTCACTGTCAGCCGTGTTTCCAAATCCTTAAGTAGGGCGGCATCTTGGGCGGTCTTGACGTGAGCGTCGAACTGAGACGGGTCATCAGGCGTATGGGCGCAGGATGATAAAAAAAACAGCCACACGAACACAACCAGCGCCAGAGCGCCGAAAGGGTTAAGAATCCGTTCCTTTGCAAATATCATCACTGCTCCTGCCCTAAATACCTTCAAACCGCTGCTCAAAAAACAGCAAAAAGGACGGTGGTAACCAATCCCTTTGTCATTCAGGGTTGGAAATTGGAAAGATATATTCATACTCGTAAGGTTTTTCACCCTTTTTCCGTGCAGCGTTCAATCCGTTAACGATCTTTCTCTTGGTGACCTCCGTGGGGTCGGTCAAGTAACGCTCGGTTTGGCTGATGATCTTGGTACTTAGATTGGCCAAACGTGCCAACTCCGTAATGGTGAGCCCCTCTGCAATACGCCGTATTTTCAGAAGATTGTTGTTCATGTGAGAAACCTTCCTGATAAGTCTATTATTTTAAGATATCTCCCAGAATCTTCCAGAATATTCCAGTTTTGTTGAGGATATATAAAAAAAATTAAATGTCAAGCATATTTTTCAGATTTGTGACCATTTTCTCTTGACAATAGAATGGTTCGTTCATATACTCGCCACCAACAAAAGGCTGGTTGTGTAATCCAGGAAGGAGGAGGGTTACCCAAACCACATAATTAAGGAAGGCTTTGCGATGACGGAAGCAGTGCTGGTTACCGGAGGTGCCGGCTATGTCGGCAGTCACACCTGCAAGGCACTTGCAGCGCTGGGTTATTTACCCGTCTCGCTGGACAATCTTGTGCGTGGTCACCGGTGGGCTGTGCGATGGGGTCCCCTCGTCGAAAGCGGGATCACCGATACGTCAGCATTGGATCACATATTTACCGAGTATCGACCGAAAGCCGTCATCCACTTTGCCGCTTATGCTTATGTCGGCGAATCTGTTGAGAGCCCGGCCATGTATTACCAGAACAATGTGGCCGGATCGATGGCGCTTTTGGAGGCGATGCGTCGGCATGGCTGTGGAAACATTATATTTTCAAGCAGCTGCACGACCTATGGCATCCCCTGCCAGGTTCCAATATCCGAGGACCATCCGCAATTTCCAATCAATCCCTATGGCCGCAGCAAGCTCATGATGGAGCAGATCATCCGGGACTATGGCAGTGCCTACGGTATCCGTCACGCGATTTTACGCTATTTCAACGCCGCCGGGGCGGATCCAGAAGGGAAAATCGGTGAAGACCATGATCCCGAAACCCATTTGATCCCTATCGTGCTGCAAACCGTGTGGGGGCAACGGCAGGATATGGAGGTCTTCGGGAGCGACTATGGCACCCCGGACGGTACGGCGATACGGGATTATGTGCACGTGACGGATTTGGGCGTAGCCCATGTCCTGGCCTTGAAATACCTGACGGGTGTCGGCCAGAGCTTGTGTGCAAACCTGGGAACGGGGCAAGGGTATTCGGTGCTGGAGGTCATTGAGGCGGTTCGGCAGGTCACGGGTAAGCCGGTGGCCTACCGAACGGTCGGCAGGCGCCCGGGAGATCCCCCGGCGCTGGTGGCCAAGGCAGACCTTGCCTATTCGCTGTTGGGTTGGAAGCCCGGGTTCATCGATATCAAGGAGACCATTTCAACGGCCTGGAATTGGTGCCAAGCCCAGAAGAACAAAGAGGGGCCGTAACGGCTATGCGATTATTTTCGCGTTGTGTTTCGATTGGAATCCTCATGATCCTGGGGCTCTGGTTTGCCCCTGGTGGCTTAGTCGCGCAAGATCTTCTCGAGGGCACGGAATTCTCAAAGAAATACCTTGTTCAACTCTCCGGGACGGTCATGAACGAAACCTTCTCCGGGGCCCTGGCCCTGTTGACCCTGATGCCGCCGGCCCCCGGGGCTATCAACCCTTACCAGCTTACCATTGACGGATTTCCCAAGACAAATTCCCGTAACAGTTTGTTTTGGAATTCCGAGTATTCAGAAATGACGGCGATTGCGAACGAGATCACCTGCGATATCAAGCGAACCTTCGTCAAGCCGGTGCCGATGTACTTCGTTTTTATGAGTCCGGAGCTTCTCCGGCACACCGGCGCACTGGAATTGCTCGGCGATGAAGGGAAAAAATATGCAGAAAAAACGGCTCTTCCCACCCTTGTCAATGCCCGGGCGGGGAGACTGAAGCTTCGGATCCACTCCAATTCGGTTTCGGGAACGGTGTGGATGAAAGGATACGATCCGGTTGAAAAGGCCTTTGTCCAGTACAGTGCGAAAATTTATGGTAAAAGGACTTATAAACTGGAGCCGAAGCAGGAACTGAAAAAATGATGCGCCTCTTGAAACGAACCATCCTGGCCGTCCTGTCGATAGGCCTGATTGCGAGTGCATCCGGTGCGGAAAGCAGAAAAGTGTCATGGCACCCCGTTGGCTATGGTGGCGGTGGTCGGTTCACGGTTGTGGCCGTAGATCCCTCGAATCCTCAAATCATTTACGTCGGATCGGATGTGGCCGGGATTTTCAGGAGCCGCGATGGCGGAAACCAATTTGAACTGAAGGGAAAGGGGCTGGAGGGCTTTGCCGTCGCGGATATCGCCGTCAACCCGGCAGCCCCCCATCAGGTGGTTGCCCTGACCGACGATGGTTTGTACTACAGCCTCGATCAAGCCGATACCTGGCTTCGCCTGTCCGGCGAAACCCGCTACGCCTCGCGTTTTTTTGGAAGCACCTTACTCCTCTTCACCCGCTATTCACTTTGGGTGGGAACCGATGCCAAGGGGCTTTTCAGGCTGGCCCTGGAGAATTTGAAAGCTCCTCCCCAGTCCGTCAGGGGACTGGAGACGGTGAAGGTCAATGGGTTGGCCGTCTACGACGGATATCTCCATGCCGGAACCTCCCGCGGCGTCTATCGTCTCGAGGGGCAAGGCTGGAAACAGCACCTGAAGGGGTTCATGCCGGATTCCGTGGAGATCACGGATATCGCTGCTTCGCAAAAAACCCTCTACGCCGTGGAAAAGCAGAAGGGACTTTTTCGGTGGAACGAGACGGCGGGTGTCTGGGAGAATCGGCCGGTCTCTGGTCAGCCTCAGGCCAAAGGCTATAAGTCCCTCTTTGTTCATCCGGGCAAACCGGGTCTGGTCCTGCTTGGTTCGCACCCGGAAAGCTGGCCGCATTTGCTTTACAAGACCGAGGACGGCGGATCGACCTGGAAAACGATTCAGACTTTTCAGGACTATCGAACCGAGGACGGCGGATCGACCTGGAAATCTATCCGTCCCTTTCAAACAGATCCTCAGGCGCCGGTCAACTGGACCAATACACTGGCCGGTGTTGAAAAAATGGCCCATGTCCCCGGAACGTCCGCGGCGCTCTTCATGACGGACTGGTGGAACCTCTGGCGGACATCCGACGCCGGGGAACACTGGCTTCAAAAACATCGCGGGCTTCAAAACACCTGCATCAATGACTTGAAGATTCACCCACGCAACACCAACATCCTCTATCTATGCGCCGCGGACAATGGGCTGATGATCTCCGAAGATGCGGGGAAGACTTGGCGACGGGCCATGAATGGTGTCGCCGACGGCCACGCCCAGGAAATCGAAATCTCGTCCCGCGATTCCTCGCGGATGGTCCTGCTGATGAATCCGTGGAACAAAAAGGGGCGGGTCCATCTCTACGAGTCGCGAAACGCCGGGGCAACCTGGAGGGATATCGGGTTTTCGCTACCTCTGGAAGCCCTTCCGAAGAAGGGATACGTGGATGGACTGGCAACCAACGTGGAGCTGGACCCCCTTTCCGAGGAGACGATTTATGTGGGAACCAATGGATATGGCGTGTATAAAACGGTAAACGGAGGGAAAAAATGGACTCCGATGAATCAGGGCCTGGACACCCCTTATATCAAAGGGCCGGGGGCATTGCGCGTTCACCCGCAATCGCCAAGGACGCTGTTTGCCAGCACACAGGCCGGCGGGGTATACAAATCCACCGATGGCGCCGGCTCCTGGCAGCGTGTGACCCGGGGAGAGCGATTTACCTTTGGAATGGCCATCGATCCCAAGACGCCATCCCGGATTCTGGCGGGCTCCACCGGCAACACGCTCCTTCTCTCCAGCGACGAAGGAAAAAATTGGCAGGAGATCAAGATTCCCCTGACCGCTTCTGCGGCTGCCGCTTCGCAGACGGCCATTTATGCCGTAGCCTTTCACCCAAAGCGCGCGGGACTTGTTCTGGCGGGCACGCTTCGCTATGACGTCCGGGCCACCCAAGGGCTTTTCGCGAGCACCGACGGTGCGCGGACATTTCGCCAGATCCCCATGGATATTCCGAAGGTGAACATCAATGTGATCACCTTGACGGAGCAAGAACCGACCGCGGGGTATGTCGGGTTTAACGGGACCGGTGTTTTTCGGGTAGAGCTGGGGGACAACCCTTAAATGCAGATCGTATTCTGTAACAAATACTTTTTTTTGAATGGCGGCGTCGAAAAATATCTCTATGACGTGATGAATTACTTGGCGGCGAGAGGGCATCAGACCATTCCCTTCAGCGTCCGCTACGCCGCCACCTGGCCTTCCCCCTATCAGGACTACTTTCTGGCGCCTCCCGGCGATCCCGAACAGGCGCTTTGGGCAAATATCCGGTTTTCTCCTGCCAACATTCTCCGTTTTCTCGATCGCAGCACTTATTCTTTTGAAGCCCGAATCAAATTGAGTCGGCTGCTCAGGGCGGTTCAGGGGGCGGATATCGCATACATTCTGAATATCTACAACTACATGTCGCCGAGCATCATCCATACCTTCCGACGGCATCGCATTCCGGTGGTGATGCAGATCGGCGATTACAATTTGCTGTGTCCGAGCTATTCCCTGCTGCGCGACGGAAAGCCCTGCTCCCTGTGCGTGAGGGGACAGTATTATCACGGCATCCGGTATCGCTGCGTCAAGAACAATCTGGCGGCATCGACAGTTCGGGTCGCTGCCATGTACATGCAGCGTTTGCTCGGGATATACAAGCTGGTGGATGCCTTCGTGGTGCCCTGTGAATTTATGAGAAACAAACTCATCGAAGGGGGGATCTCCGAAAAGCAGCTGCATCTGCTGCCCTATCCGGTGGAAAGAAGACAGGTCAAAAGGCGAAAACCGGGAGACCGGGAAGGGGAGGGAAGAAGAGACGGGGAAAGGAGGAGCGAGAGCAGGATACAGGTGCTCCAATACCCGATTGAAAGAACGACCGAGCCGGATAAGACCTGGCACAAAAAAAACTATATCGTCTCCTTTGGCAGGCTCTCTTACGAGAAAGGGCTCGATACCCTGATCGGCGCCTTTCAAAAACTCAACCCACCGGTCGATCTTTATATCATCGGCAGGAGTTATGACGGCGAAGAGGAACGCCTGAAACGGCTCATCGAGCCGCATGCGCGAGACCGCATCCATTTTCTGGGATTTCAGTCTGGACAAACCCTGATGCGCTGGATCGCCGAGGCCCTGTTCAGTGTCGTGCCCAGTCGGTGGTACGACAATGCGCCGATCAGCGTTTATGAAAGCTTTCTCAATGCAACACCCGTCCTGGCGTCCCGTATCGGGGGGATTCCCGAACAGGTCCAGGAAGGGGTCACCGGACGGCTGTTTGAACCAGACGATTGCGATGATCTGGCGCAAAAAATGGACCAGATGCTCGCCAATAAGGATCAATTGGTCCGGATGGGCCTGGCGGGTCAGGCCGATGTCACGGAAAAGCTGAACATCAAGGTCCAAATGGACAGCCTGGTAAACCTTTTTGAAAACGTCATCGCTCATTACGACCGGAGATAGCACGCATGCCCGATATCCCCAAAACCCGTGTCGCCGTCGTCGTTTCCCATCTGACCGTCGGCGGCGCCGAACAACTGCTCCTGGAGTTGTTGCGTCATATCGATCGGCAAAAATTGGACATCCACATCTTCTTTTTGAGAAAACCGGGTATTTTGGGAAAAGAGGTCCTCGATCTGGGATTTCCGGTAACCACCGATATTATCCGCTCCAAGTTCGATTTGACGGGAATTTTCAGGCTGGCGCGGCTGTTGAAGGACTTTGAAACCGATGTTGTTTTCTTGATCAATCATCTCAATACCCTCTTTTTCGGGGTGCTGGCGGCGAAACTCGCCGGCGTCCGGAAGTGTATCAACTGGGAAAACGAGACGTTCAAAAAATATCCCTATCACCAGTTGACCATGGTTGGCCGCCGGATTCTGCATCTTGGGATCGATCATGTCGTCGCTGCCGCCAAAGGGCATGCCGATTACATCGCCAGCGAAGAAAAGGTTCCCCGCCGGAAGATCCGGACCATTTACAACGGTGTCGATCCTCGTCGGTTTCAATCGCAGCTGAGCCCCCAGGAAGCCCGAATCCGTCTGGGCATCCCCCCGGAAAGTCCCGTTGTCAGCATTATTGCCGCACTTCGCCCGGACAAGGCCCACCATGTCTTTTTGCAGGCGGCCAGTAGGGTCGTGGAGGCCGTGGCCGAAAGCCATTTCCTGATCATCGGAGATGGTCCCCGGCGGTCGTTTCTGGAGGACCTTGCCGCCGAACTGAAGCTGGAGGAACGGGTTCATTTCCTGGGATTTCAACGTCAGTTGGGCGATATCCTGGCCGCGGTGAACGTCAATTGTCTTTCCTCCTATCCGCAGCAGGAAACCCTGTCAGTTGCGGCCATCGAAGCGATGTCTGCCGGCATACCCATGGTCTGTACCGATGTCGGTTTTATGCATGAGATCGTCATTCCCGATGAAACAGGCTTTCTGGTTCCCGTAGATGACCCGGAGGCGCTGGCCCAGAAGCTTATCCTGTTGCTGCAAAATGCCAAGCTACAGAAGCAGATGAGTCGTAATGCGATGCAGATGGTCCATGCCAGTCTTAGCAGTGATCAAATGGCCAGGGCTTTCGAGGCGCTGATAGGCTCTCCGGCAGCGGGAAAAGGGGTCAGTTGATGGGTGATTCAGTGGATGCCGGCATCTATGAACAATCCGTTTGCGGCGAACCTGAAACGGCTCTGCGCCTGCTTTGTGCTTTCTTGAACGATGCAGGGCGAGGGCTGAAATGAAAAGGGATCCCCGCGCATTGCTGCTGGTCGACTGGGTGCCGGAAAAGGGATCTTTGCTGCTCGAATCCCTGCGAAAGAATGGCTTGGACTGCGACATTATGGGGATCCATTTTCACCAGTCCCAGTGGACGCCTGTAAGAAAAATATTTTCGCATTGGCCCAAATGCCTATGGGGCAGTCTGAAAGCGTTTAACATTCGCAATGATTATGATTATATCATCGTTTGGCAGCAAGTAATGGGCATGTTCCTGGGATTGCTCAAACGCATTACATTTTCTCAATCTCCCAAAATCTTTATCTTGACAGCCGTCATTGTTGAAAGACACAACCCCATTCTGGAGAGAATGCGCCGGCGATTTGTCGCGTTATCATTAAAAGGGGTTAATAAAATTGGATATATGTCAAACGGCTATAAACGGTTGATCCAGGAACGGTTCAATTTGTCGGAAGACCAGTCGGTTCACTTGCCCTTCCCGCTGGTCTTTGAAAAAACCCCTGAGTTTAGTGGTTTTAAACCGGACAGTTATCTCTATTCCGTGGGCCTAAGTTACCGGGATTTTGCAACCTTGATGGCGGCGGCAAAAAAAAGTGAAAAGCGGTTTGTTGTTGCCACGACAGATACTTTCTTCAAGAACAGGGATATTCCTGATAATGTAACCGTGTATCGTAATGCATTCGGGAAGGTTGCGGACGATCTGATGGAGCGGGCGGCAGCGGTCATCCTGCCCTTGGAGAGAACATCTTCCCCCGCAGCGGAGGCGACTCTGATCAGCGCCATGTGTTATGGAAAACCGGTCATCATTACGAAAACCATTACGACGGAAGAATATATCACAGATGGCCTCGACGGTTTACTTGTACCATGGAAGAATCCTGATGCAATTTTAGATGCCATAAACTTTCTCTTTTCCAATCCTGAAAAAGCCGCTGAAATCGGCCGGAGGGCCAGGCAAACGGTTCTGACAACCCACACCATGGAAAGGTATTCAAAAAAAATCGTTGACATTATTCAGAGTGATTTGCGAGGCAACTCAGCATAATGATATCTCAGCTAAAAATATTAATCCTGATCAATTGGAAGGAAGCAGGGGAATGGCCTTTTCTCCGTTTTCTCAGAAATACTGTACAGCATGTCGAATTTCTGCAGCCTCTATCGTTCAACCATCCGATGCTCAGCCGTTTGAATCGCCTGTCAAAGTATTTATCGGAATTTTACGTCCCGTACCAAGCATTGATCAGGAGAAAACGTTTCGATGTGATCATCTCCTGGCAAATGCGCATCGGCATCTCCTATGGTCTTCTGAAAAGAATCACTAATCCCGGAAAACCGCCGATCCATGTCATCCAGGATTTTCATATCGATTTAACACAGAAGGGATGGTGGTATCGCATTAAGATCGCATTGCTGAAACTGGCCATTCCCGGGATTGACTTTTTCTTCTGTACATCTTCGGAAGAGGAGAAGATTTACAGTGAATTATTTGGTATTCCGAGAAGTCGGATTGCATTCTTGCCCTTAATCCCCCCGTTGTCCTATTGTGAGGAACCGGCTAGCCCCATAAAAGATTACATTTTCTCCTACGGAAACAGCGACCGCGATTTCGATACCTTGGTTCGGGCGGTTGCCTCCTTGAACATCAATACCTATATATTGTCTGCACGTTATCAGCCCCGTCACCCTATCCCGGAGAATGTTACCATCATAAGGGACCGGATTTCGGAGAAGGAACTTATCCAGTGGATAGCGTTCAGTCGAATCGTCGTTTTACCGCTGCAGGATTACCGAATTTCTGCGGGACAACTCAGTATGCTGGAGGTGATGGCCTTGGCCAGACCGCTGATCATCACGGCGAATATGGCCACGAAGGAATACGCCGATCATCAGCAGACAGCCCTGTTTTTCGATGCGGGAAACGACGAGGCGTTAGCGGAACACATTGGGTACCTATGGAATCACCGGGAGGTCGCAGAACAGATTGGGCAACAAGCTCGGAAGGATGCCGTGAAATTGAACGATCGCCGAATGATTGTCTTCGAAAGAATATTTGAATGTTGCGTGATTGAGATTGAGAAAGGAGTATAACGATGCAATCTCGGAAAACCCTCATTGCCGCAATATGCGGGATTCTGATCCTGGCGTTTCCTCTTAGAGGACATTCCATTACAACGCTGAGCATCCAGTTTCAGGACACCCTTCGCCTGATCAGTCTGGACATGCCGCGAAAAGAGGTCATTGAAACACTCGGCTCCCCGGACATCATCAAAA
>Ga0351922_1014_pt1 | contig 37049 bp, 21 predicted proteins | sample BONcelT113001C10_FD_206862 | JGI IMG/M metagenome (GOLD analysis project Ga0351922, IMG submission 206862) | Enriched cells from coal bed in the Powder River Basin, Montana, United States - BONCAT cells T11 rep2 HSBNCT.T11.300.1.C10 ... | reverse complement strand
TAGATTACAGCACCGGAAAGGCTGTGCTTCAGTTATTGTGCGATATCAACAAGACAACGGGCAAAACCGTCGTCATCATCACCCATAACCAGCCCATCGCGGAAATCGCCCACCGGGTCTTCCGCCTGCGCAGTGGGGAAATCGTCGATACTCACACAAATGCGGCGCCATTGACGCCGGGAGAAATTGAATGGTAAAGCAAAATGACAATCTGGGGCGGGTGATCTAGGATGTCCGTCTTGAATAAAATGCTCTTGCGGGATATCCTGCGGGCGAAAGGCCAGTTTGTCGCGGCGGCAGCGGTGATCTTTGTCGGGATGACCCTGTATGTGGCCGTCAATATGTCGTACCGCAACTTGAATACCTCGGTGGAGGACTATTATCGCACTTATCACTTTATGGACTACTTGGTGGAGGGCCGCAGTATCACCCGGGATGCCGCCCGCAAAGTCGAGGCTATTCCCGGAGTCAAGGAAGCCCAGCCCCGCTATTCGTATGATGTGGCCATGGTGATGACCCCTGAGCGCAAGGCGACGGTACGGATTATCTCGCTGCCGCCGCAAGGCAAGCTGAAGGTCAACCAGCTCGTTTATATCAGCGGCGGGCCACCTCAGGTGACGGGGGAACACCAGTGTGCAGTCACGGCCACTTTGATGATATTGTTGAGAGAAGCGTCGTCATAGGAACGCTGGCTAAATTCCTCCAAGGCCGCGGCAAAAAGCTCCGGCATTTGCTGCAAAGGGTTATGCGCAAGACTTCCCATTGCTCGCCTAACCACCTCTTGTTGATGCATAATATCCGCCTCCCCCACTTTTATTATACCGACCGGTTAAACCAACCGGTATAATATTACTACTCTTTGACTGGCTGGTCAAGACAAATCGCTTAGTCCACTACATCGGCCCTAATCGACACTGCCAAACTTACACGATATCCAGTCTAAAGGTCATAAATCAGCTTTAGTGGTCGGGACTCATTCAATTTTTATAAAATTCTGCTAAAATTTAAGCGCTTAAAAAATAAGGAGGTGTTGATATTGTTTTTCAAAAAAACAATGGTAGCCCTATCTATACTGGCGATGATGGCTTTTGCCTCGGCTTGCGGGCAAGGGGACGAAAATGGCAAGATGGCGGTTGAAGTCGATCCATACGCCATTGTGGAAGTTGATACTTCTGACATGACAATGGATACCATCGTTTACTCTGAAGGCAGCGAGTATTACGGCGAGATAGCAGACGGCAAAGCCAATGGCTACGGCACTTATAACAGTCCTTACGGCGACACCTATGTAGGCTATTTTAAAGACGATCTCAAGCACGGCCAGGGCACCTTTACCTGGGCTAACGGAGATGTATATGCAGGAGAGTGGAAGGACAATAAATGGAATGGCTATGGAACCCTAACCAAAGCCGATGGCACTGTCGAAAAAGGCGTATGGCAAGATTTTGATTTAGTTGAACCCGCCGAATAAAAAATCCGTTTATATTCTAAATTTAAGCAAAATAGGGAGAGGCATCTTTAACTGCGCCTCTCCTTGTTCACTTTAATCAGCCACTCCGTTTTTAATTGTTTAGCGATAGAGTAACCAACACGACAACAACGTTTCATGTTCAGCAGCACCCGCTACCACAATCACAGCTTGGCGCAGTCCCCTTGGCCCACCCATTAAGAACGGCATATGCACAGCCCGGCCCTGTCCGCAGACTAATGGCTGAAAAGGCACAGTTCATCTGGCAAGCCCCACATTCCAAACAGTCGTCCGGCCGGACCAGCCGAGCGATATCTTCCTCGAGTGCGATGACATTCCGCGGGCAGACATCCAAGCATGCCCCACATCCCGTACATTTTATTTCATCAATGGCAATCGTTGCCACACCCTTGATATAGTGCATTTCAAACCTCCTAAAAACGCCAGACAATGGTCAGCAAAAGGCCCACTGTCAGCATCGTCATTAATAAAGGAAAATACCTTTTCAGCTCTTTCTCCACACCGGATAACGAGGTGAAAGGAGTCGATCCTGTAAATAAAACCAGATAAACAGCGCACAGGGCCGGCACCAGCAACACATAAGCCATGCCTTGCCATAAATTTGGCCCAAAACCGAGGGTCGGCAACAAATATTCAATCAAAAACCACGCCCAAAGCAGCCCCAGGACAAAGCCCTTTTGACAAAAAGCCCGGCCGGGAAGTACCGGCAAAAGTAGCGGGCCCAGCAAACAGCCGGCCATTATCGTACTCCCGTACACGATAAATTCGGCGATACCAAAAGGCTTAGCCATCACAAGGTTTAACAAAAACATCAGACCAAAAACCGGCAAAGCCACCTTCAAGGCGGGCACCAATTCCATCGGACACAGAGCAATTCGCTCTCTCACCGGAAAATCTACCTGACGCATTTTTCCCGTAGCTTGTCCGCCATTGGTGAGGTATTCCGGCAAATCTCCGGCCCGCACCGGTCCAAAAGAGCACTTAAAGCCAGTCGCCTGCTGCACCCGATGTGCCGCCACCCCCGGCGCCCCCAGTTGAGGCAAGATTAGCTGGCGATGGTCTACTTGCCCGGCTAGACCAGTGCCATCCACCCGCTCGATCAATTCCTGAGTCCCAAAGGTCCCTTTGCCAGCGGCACACCAGACATTGACGCCCTTGGTATCTAAGACCAAAACCCAAGCAGCGATGCCATCTAAATGCCGGCGCAGGATATCAAAGGTCATTTTATAATTTGCCGTCACAACCACCGGAGACTGCCGATCCGGACTATTAAGGGCATATAGTCCCGGCTCCACCTTAAAATTCATCCGGCCAATCCCCCACCGGGCCTTCCAGCGACCTAGGATATCCCCCAGGCTAAGACGGGAATTAACCGCTATCGCCTTCTTCCGGTTCGATCCGCCACAACAACATGGGCTTGCCTGCGCCGCAGCTGGAGCTACACAACACTCTGACATCTTGATCTTCCTTTCTTAACAACACTTATCACGATCGATGGATTCCAGTAGCAACACCAAGCTGTCCACCACCTGCTGGCGTTTATCGGCAGGAAGACGCTGAAACACCTCCTGATAATAACCCTGCATATCCGTTTCGATTTTCTGCCATAGAGCTTTGCCTTGGGGAGTCAGCTCAATAGCGATAAACCTCCGATCACCTTGGTCTGATTGACGCTGCGCCAACCCACCCTTGACCAGATTATTGACAGTCCGACTAGTGGTACTTGTGTCTAATTCCAACAGCGCCGCCAACTCCCGCAGCGAAAGCCCCGGCGCCCGGCCGATTTCCACCAAGGCGTGGCACTGCGCCATCGTCACACCACAACAGCTCATCTCTGATTCTTTTAGGGCTCCAATGCGTCGCTCCAAAAGCCGCATCTTTTCTCTTAAGGCTTGACTAGTAGCTTTCATTCTTATCACCCATGATGATTGTATCATGCAATACTTGCATATTGCAACTATATGACTAAAAATGCTCCTATATTGCGGTCAAATAATCTCGGCTACCCCTCCCGAACTATTTGAGTATTTAAGGTTGACGCTTGCAAGCTGTGGCCACCGACACGCCCGACTGTTAAGCTGTACACTGCTAAGCCCGAAGAGCAGAATAGCCATGCCATGAGGAGGATGGCAACAACGCTTCTTTCTGGCGACAAAAAGGTTAAGCGCATTACAATCATTTATATATTTTATAGGTATTGCTATATTTTATATTTTATGTTATTATAAAATCGGATAACTGTTGAGGAGGGATAGATGATGCGAACAAGTGCAATCGCGGCCTTGTCTTTAATCTGGGTTTTGCTCATTGCCCCTCTTGCTGTGGCCCAGACTGCTGAGGATATCTCATTTTATGTCGACGGTCAGCTAAAGCAGGAGATAAAACCGGTGCTCGTCGACAATATGACCTACCTTCCGGTAATCGATGCTATTCAATACCTCGATGCGGTTTTCATCGCCAGCAAAACCCCGGGCCGCTTTGCCATCCGCAAAGGCGCCCTGTATACACAAATGACCGTCAACGAGAGCAGGATTGTCGTCAACAGCAAAGAAGTTCCGATTAACTATCCTCCCGTGGAAATCAAGCAAGTGATCTACCTCCCTTTGCCCTTACTCCTGCAATGCACCGCTTTCAATGGCTCCGCCGAACAAAATATTGCCGGCCGTCAGGTCAATCTTTATACTCCGCGCTTCAAGCGTCAAGACGAGCTGGCCGAGGGCAGCCTCGCCGTAGTCTCCCCGGAGCAACGGCCGTCGACGCGGCCGGACCAGATTGTCAAGGCAGCCGCTCTGGATAAAAGCCAGTACATCTTCGGCGAACCGGTACGCCTCAAGGTTTATCTGGGAAAATTCACTGCAAACTCTACTGTCAAAACCCAGCTGTGGTACACCACCAACATTATGACCGGTGTATTCGACGAGGGTGGTATCATGCAGCTGCACCGGACCAAGGTCGAGTACCTGCAACCAAGCATGTCCGGCAACCTGGTCACCTTCTCCTTTATGCCGTCAAAGCCGGGCAACTATACTATTCATCTGCACAGCCGGGACCACGCCAACTTTTTAAGCTACAACTTCAGCGTCAACTACCCGCCACCTGATTACAAAATCGTCGAGATGATTATCTCCGACAGCGGCGCGCTCAAAGGAACGGATGCAGATCGGCCCTTTAACGACCCCTACGTCTTCAAGAGCGGCAGCAACGTCTATTGCCACCTCCGCTTTGACAAACCGGCCACTCGCTGGAGCATGATCAAGGTGACCTGGGCCCGCTATTACGGTGGCTCCCAGGGACGCATCGTCTATTTCCAGCAGATTTTTTTCGGTGACGGCACCAGCCGCCAGGTAGCCTACCCATTGAAGCAGGCCAAGAGTCTGATTTCTCTCGATCAGCATCTTCTCGGCAAGCCATCGGAAATGGACGGAACCTGGCTGGTCGAGGTGCAACTTGGCAAGCTGGCCTCCAGTGAAGTCATTCGTCAATTCAAGATTGGCTCCTCGGCCTTTCCCACTGTGGGCAGACCCGACGACATTTAAAAGGCCTCTCAGGTAACATCGAGCACACTTACTTGTTTTATTCAGCCTGCGCCGCTAGTCCTTCCCGGTCAATCAGACCGGAGTTCTGCAAAAGCCTCCGAATTATTCCCGCGGTTTCAGCCCTGGTTAGGTTTGCTTTTGGCGCCAGGGTCTTTTCGTTACGCCCGCTCACTACTCCGGTTTTCAAGCAAGTCACCGCCGAACCCTGAGCGTAAGCAGCAGTATCGGCTCCATCTGTGTAGCTATGCAGCAGCATTGCAGCCTCCCCGCTGGCAAGGTTCGCCTTTAATCCCGTCAACTTCATCGCCCGGGCGATCATCGACATCGCTTGCTCCCGGCTGATTCTGGCTTGCGGGCGGAAAAGTCCGTCGTCAAAACCAGAAATAATGCCCATTGCCGTAGCTGTCTTGACACTAGGAGCGTACCAGGCATCGTCGGGAACATCCGGATAAGGATTTTCCCCCACCCCCCGCGCCAGGCCAAGGGCGCGCACGATAAAGACCGCAAATTCCGCCCGGGTCACAGGGCGGTCCGGGGCAAAATTGTTGTCCCCGATGCCCATCACTACCAAGCGGGAGCACATGTCGTTAACGGCCTTTTGCGCCCAGTGGCCCCGCACATCGTTCATTTCCTGGGGATTCCAGATAAGGGCAAAGGTCCCCGGCTGCAGAGCGTGGATTCTGGCATAGTATTTGCCGTTAAGAATAATCACCTCTGTCGGAACGTGGATCATCCCTCCGGCCAGATCGACCCGCACCGCCGTCGTGATTCGTTGCCCTTCAGGAATTTCCATCAGGAAAGTGCGGTAGCTGTCAAACCCGGGCAGTCCAGCAGTGAATTCCTCTGGAGTGCCAATGAGTATATCATCCCACTCATCAGTTATAACTGAGATGATAGAGTCCGCGTCGTCGCTACTAGGGCCAGGGCCCGGGCCCGGAGGGCCGGGCGGCGGATCATCAGGACCCGGTGGCGGATCGACAGGGGCAGTGGTATCCACTATCTGAAAGCTACTAAATTTGTTTATAGGAATTTCCACCCCGTATGGCATTCCATCGCGATAGATCAATGTCCCGCCAATTAGCTGAGTGCTTCCGTCACTGTGGCGCACATAGACCTTAAGATTCGCTTCAACGATTGGATCGGGAACATCATCACCAAAGGGAATCGTGACGTAAGTAGTCTGCCCGGTGTAATTGGTGTCGATAACCCAAGGCAATCCTAGGGTCCTAGCGTTGTCCGCATCGCCGGTACGCTGCAAGGCTTCACTTCGCAATTCCTTTGTCTCAGACGCACCCTCAGCAAGGGGCACCAACCGAAAATACAAATCAGTTCCCGTATCACTTAATGATGACATCCCGGCAGTAGGTATCCGCAATTGTCCTGCAGGGGTATCAATCACCAGCTGGGCAAACCTCTCGGACAAGGAGTAAACAGCCCCGGCAGGAATTTCTACTGCATTTTCCCCGGCTCCTCCCTCCCCAAAGCTGACGGTGAGCATCCTCTTGTCGGCAGGAACATCCGTGCCCAAATTGTCGCTGATAATTTCGATGCTATTAGCATCTAAATTGACGTAATCAATGGTCGTGCCGTCGTTTAGCTCCGTATTGTAAACTACAAATATATCCCCGGCCTCGCCAGCTGTAACCGTGACGTTACTGCCTAAATCCTCCCGGGTCTGAGTTTTTTCATCCCCGATTTTGCGAACTACCAATAAATATGTTTTGGTAGCGGAATAGCCACCCTTGCTAATTGTCGCCGTGAGAATGACATTTTTATTTTGCTCTTGCCGATTAATCTCTGCTTCCTGTTTGCCATCGCTGCCGACACTGCCAATACGAACCACTGATTGGTTGCTGGAGCTCCAGGAAATGGATGTTTCGTAGTTGCCTGTCCGGAGCATCCAGAAATTCTCGGTGACGCTCTCCCATGTATCATTTTCGCCAAAATCAAAAGCCTCATCGATGGTCAGCTCCCGGGCCGCCTGCTTGACGGACTCCTCATCGCTGAGCTTGACAATTTTCACCTCAAAGACCTTCTGCCTTGTCTCCCCAGTGACAGGGTGGGTCAAGGTGGCCGTTATCGTCACCCATTTATCTGCTTCATCTGGAGCTGGCCGAGTGACGCGACCTGTGTTGGAGGCATAGGCTGAATTGTCGGAAACCCAAGTGACCTGAGTGCCTGTTGCCCCCCGGGGAGTAAAGTACATGGCTTGAGTGACACTACTTGAAGTATCTCCAGTAGCATACTCAATTTCTATCTGGTCAAAATCATAATCCAGATTAACGGTGCCTGACTGGGTAGCTTCCATTATCGTCACCGTAAAGGTGCGAAGAGCAAACAAAGTAATCCCCCGGGTAGGTGAGGCCTTACTCACCTTGGCGGTAAGGGTCACAGGAGTGCTGCCTATAGCCAAGGGCGTAACCGTTCCAGAAGTGCTGACAACAGCAGGATTGCTGCTGACCCAGGTTATGATACATCCATTAGGTCCTGTCGTTGGCAGCAACAGGTCGCTCATAACGTGATCGGCATCCTCAGCCAGCCCATAGCCAAGACCAAGGCTCTCCACATCGCCACGAATCTGGGCGATGACGTTGTCATTAACTACAGGTTGAACCTTAAGGGTGAATGTTTTTGTTAAAGAAGTGAAGCCAGCCTTACTAATCGTCGCTGTGAGGACGGCAGGTTGCTCCCCGCTTGCCACATCCGGGCGGGTAACAATCCCTTGAGTGCTGACCCTTGCAGGTGCGTCGCTTTCCCAGGTGATGGTGCTGCCATTTGCACCCCTAACGGGCAAGGTAACGTGAGCTGTAACACGATCTGCATTGTCTGTTCCGTAATAGCCAATGGCTAGAGCTGCCTGATCTAGGCTGACAACATCACCGCCACCACTGGTGGTCTTGCTGACCCGCAGGTTGAAATTTTTTGTCTGGGTAATGCCCGCACCCCGGCTTATTGTGGCTGTCAAAATGACATCCCGCCCAGAATCAGTGGGCCGTGTTACTACCCCAGCTGTTTGACTAGCAACATTGATAATTGATGGATTGCTACTAGACCAGACTACGGTTGTCCCAATATTTTCCGCCGCTATCTGGGAAATTAATTGTATCTCGCCAGTAACTGCCTGGGATGTGTCCCCAGGGGTCAGCTGGATATCCACGGTATCATAAACCTCTTGAACTGCGGTGTATGGATTTCGCTCCAAGGCCTTTATAGTCATGGGGAAATCCCGAGTAAGGGTGGCCGCCGGATCGTCCGGATCAGCCAAAGTGGCTGTTAAAACCACCGCTAAATCCGCCGCGCCAATGGCCGGCCGTTGGATCTCCCCGACAAACCGCCCAGACACAGGATCGAGAGTCTCCGGGACAACGATGGCGGCGGGGCTGGCTGTCCAGGTAAAGCGTGAGCCATGCAAAGTCCCGACCCTGGTCATGGTGATATTGTCGGTGACGCTGACGGCACTGTCGCCGGAGACATAATACACCTTAGCCGCCAAAGCATCATCCCGCAAAGCCTGTAAGGCATCTGCCCCGGCTTGGGCCAGCACCGTCTGCCCGGCAAATATCTTGGTACTGGTGATGCCGTTTTTATCAATAGTAGCCGTCAGAGTGACAACAGCATCGGCAGCACCACTGGCTGGACGGCTCACAATACCATTGCTGGCGATGGCTCCGGGGGTGGACACCCAGGTAACCGTTCCTCCCGAGATGCTGACAGCTGCCAGGGTGACATTGCGGGTGATGGAGTCGGCGCTATCCCCGGACTGATAGCCAATCGTCAGGGCATCGTAGTCCAGATTCAAAATTTTGGCGTCGTAGTTGACAGTGAAGGTCTGATTGCTGCTATTGCCGGCGGCATCCACCGCAGTCACTGTATAATTGCCGGCGTCGTAGGCGATAAAACCACTGACTACACTGCGATTTGTTCCCCCTGGGAACTGCACAGTTATCGCCCCGGAGGTGCAAGTGATTGTAGCTCCATCCATGTATCTTCCATTAACATCCTTTGCCCCGGAGATAGTGATAACCGGAGACGTGAAATCTAGGGTGACCTGACTTGGCAGATTAGCGGTCCCTTCATAAGGTGTCGCTATGTTCCCGGCCATGTCTGTAGTAACAATACTGAAAGCTGCTACTGTCCCATCTAGGGCATCCAGCGTCCCATCTATCGGCAAGGTCAACTGAGCTTGCCAGCTGGTCTTCTCCGCGTTTTGGGGTGTGGCGGCAACGGCGATACCGGCAATGGTGACATTGGTCGCGACTACCATCTCATTGGTGGTAAAAGCCAGGGTCAATGCGTCACCCTTCCGCCCAAAGGTCGCTTTCCCCGGGTTGTTGGAAAGGAGGCCGTTGGTCGCCACAACTGCCGGTGTATTATCGACAACGACAGCATCGCTCAGGCCAGTTTCCACAGCGGGATTGCCAATAGCGTCGGTGGCTGTACCCTCCATCAATTTAATTTTAACGGTCCCTTCACCCATTAGGTTGGACAGGGTGATTTTCCGGCGCAGGGGGTTATCATCGTCATCTGCGGCTACCGCCACATAGGCATTAGCCGTCCCGGTAGTGGTCAGGGTAACATGTTTTTTATTCAGCACAATGCGCCCGGTGGCATCGGCGGCGTATTCCACCACATAGCTGACGGTACTCCCCGCTCGGACCGGAGTAGTGCTGGGGCCGGAGACAATTGACACCGCCGGCCCGACATTTTTGACGGTTAGCTTGTGAGTACTGGCCACAGACATATTTCCTGCAGCATCAACAATGTACAAATAGTAGTCCCCATTTACCGTGGGAGCATTGATCACCTTGGAGCTGCCGTGAGTCGAGGTAATCGTCGTGCTGTTGGCGGCTTCCTGGGCATACCCTGCCGGAGCAAAGCGGAGGCTGTCACTGTCCAAGCCATCGGTATGCTCATTGGACGGATGGAGTAAATTCACCTTGGCCCCGCCGACCACAGTGAGGTCCGCGGCAAAGAGTTGATTCTGCCAATCCGGAGTCAGGGCATCAAACCGAAACGAGGCATTACCCACTGTAGCCGGTGATTCGTTGCCGATACCATCATCCGCCGCCGAGGCTAAAATGCGAATCCCAATGGTCCCCTCGGAACGGATCCCCGCCGGGATGAGAATATTAATAATGCGACTAAGTGGCACATCGTGTGCTACGTCAGCATCTACATTTACAATCGTCACCGCGTTATTTATCGCTACCTTGTCTATTTCACGGATTTTATTGCCGTTATAGACCAGCTCAACCTTGCTTTTATCGTTGGCGTTAACTCCCGTCAAAGTATAGTCATCCCGGTCAAAGCTGAGGGTATAGGAGACCGTCTCTCCGGTTTTAGCCATATACGCAGTAGGAGCCGAAATGTTCAGCTTGATCGGTGAATTGTCAAAGATAATACTGGCTGTTTGGGTAGCGCTGACGTTGCCGACCGCGTCCCGATAGCGGATGTATATCGTGTGCTGGCCTAGACGATCTTCAATTATCCAGCTTTTCTCTCCGGCGACATAGGTGTCCCAGCTGACATCATCCGTCCCGGCGTTATTTTTAAAATCGTCCCGATTACTGATTTGCATCTCTTTGGGGATAGCGGCATTCTCTGCCCCGTTACCGGAGCCACCGCTGTCGGTGGCCCCAATACCCTGGAGCTTGATAACCGTATCGTTGGTATAGCCTGGCTTGCCACTTTCAGCGTCCTTGGGACCAGCGGTAAATGTCCCGGCTCCCACTGGAGCAGTCCGGTCAATCTTCACCAAACGTGTTCCTATCAAGCTGACATTCCCCACATTGTCTGTGGTCCTGGCAAAGATGGTGGTAGTTCCTGCGGCAGTAATAGCAAAGCCAGCGGAGTATTCCTGCCAATCGGCTACAGTGGCTCCGCTGAGCCTATATTCCGTCCGGGCAACGCCGGCTCCGGCATCGGTCCCTGAGGTGATGGTCACGGGCACGCTGGCGGCCTTGGTCCAGTTGCTGTCGGCGGTGACCGTCGGTGTAGTGGGAGCTGTGTTATCGATAGTCAAAAGATAGCCCCAGACCACGCTGCCGGAACCGTCCTGGAGCTGGTCGTTATAGGCAATCGTCACTGAACTGTAGTTACCCTGGGCTAAAGTGCTGACATCAAAGGTAAGGGACCATGGGACTTCTTCCGGGGTGGCCTCTACATTTGCGGACATAGCAATAGCACCGACAGTGGCGTTAATGGTGACGACATCGCTATTGGCATCACGGAGGGTGCCGCTTAGGGTCAGGGTGTTAAAGCCAGGCTTAGAAGAGCGCATCACACTTCCTTCCGGGCTGGTGACTGTCATCGCCGGCTTTACGTTGGCTCTGGCCGAAACCAGATTGCTGTATTCCGCGACTAATCCGTCACCGTTCCTGGCCCGGCAACGGTAGGTATATTTCGAAGTCCCCGCGACTCCGCTGTGCTGGGGAGTATTGGTCCCGTTCCAATCGTCCAGTACCTGCCAGGTTGAAACTACTTCCGGGTCATCGACAGCATCTGTAGTAAATTCCACCTGATACTGAGTCCCCGCCGGATTGCCCTCGGGGAAAATTGTCAGGTTATTGGTATCCACCACGTTGCTGACGCCCAACCGCGGAACCGTGGCATTGGTATAACCCGTAGCCACCGCGCTGGGTAAGGATACCCCGCTGGTATTCCTTGCTACCACATAATAACTATAAGAAGTGTTGGTCAACAACCCTGAGGTCTCAAATCGCAGATTTTCGGTATTGTCCAGCAGCAAAGTGTAGGCTCCATCACTGGACTTTTTGCCGTACAGGTTGTAGCCACTGGCTCCCTGGACGGCACTCCAAACCACGGTTAGCTTGTCCGTATCCGTGCCCACGACAGCGATGACCGGGACCTGGGGCTGCCCGGGGGCCGTAAACCCGATGACTTCGGATGAATAAGCTGTAGGGATACTGTTGCCATTAAGTGCCTTAATCCGGTATCGATAAGCCTGCCCGCCACTAAGACCACTATCTGTGTAATTTTGGGTTAGCTCTGCTCCCGCCTCTAAACTAACCTCATCAAGGGGCGTCCAAAGGACGCCGTCTTGCGATTGCTCGAGAGCATAGACAGTCCCCGGAGGGTTGCCGTTTTTACCGATGGAAAGTGTAATGGAATCATTCCCACCGCCAGCCACGCTAAGTGTAGGAATGGCGGCGCTAGTGTACTTCCACTGTTTTTCACTAATATCTGAACGGCCGTTATAGGCATTCTTTGCCACAAGAAAAATTTCTTTTTCCACATTAACTGCTTGTCCGGTCACCAAAGCCGTCGTGACGTTACCAACATCTGACACGACATTTCCCGCTCCAGCGAATACCTCATAGGCGCTGGCTCCGACCGAGGCTCCCCAGCCGACCTGAAGCTGTCCACCTTGCTCTGCTCCTGCTGGAGCTTGGGCTGTAATCGGGGTTGGTGCCGGGGGACCTGCCTGGAGACCGGCAGTACTCCACACGGTCGGAATCTGGTCTCCGTTAAACCCCCTGATGCGCAGCTGATAAATCTTGTCCCCGGATAATCCACTGACTACTTCCAGCAAACTGGCGTTACCGTCGGTTACAATGTCCCGGACTTTACTCCAGCTACTACTGCCGATTTCCGCCCGCTCCAGGGTGTACTGGATACCGGCCGGGTTGCCATTGTTGCTGATTGTCACCGAGGCATTAGCTCCCAGAACGCTCACCTGTGTAAAAGTCGGCGGGTTGACACTGGTGTACTTTTTAATTTCCGTCGGGTCTGAATCCCCCATGTCATTTTGAGTTATCACCTTAATCGTGTGCTGAGAGTTAGTCTCCATCCCTCCCACAGCAAAACCATTGCTAGTAGTGTAGGGTTGATTATCTTTATAGATCGACCCATCCAAGTAGACATCCGCAACCTCCGCCTGCTCGGAGACGATCCCCCCAGGCGTGGCAAACTGCAGAATATGTGTATCCGAAGGCACCGCCGCCAGATCCAGCACCGGCTTGGCCGGCCAGGTATGGACATGCATCGTCGCTTTCCCCATCATTTTCCCGTTGGCATGGTTATTCCGGGTCATATCTCCCGCCGGACGAATCTCGAAGGTATAGTTCCGATCCCGGGTATCTGGACGGGCAGGATGGGCGGTTACCTTAGTCTGGGCAATCCGCCGGGCCACCAAGGTGACCACCCGCTGGTCGACAATGCTGTGGGCCACCGACACGGCGTCAATATCCACCCACCCCGTTGATATTATCGGCTCATTGGCTTTTTGATGCACCCCGGCGACAATCTCCACCACGTAGCTACTGCTGCTAGGCAAGTTTATCGGCGTCCCAAGGTAGATCCAACCGCTTGGTAGCGATCCTCCCGTACCTTCCCCAGCCCCTGGCACATAAGAATGGGTGCTCTCAGACCGCAAATACTTAACCAACTGCCTAGCGCCACTATTCGTATCTTTTAGATAAATATAAAAATCACTGGAACTACCCGTTGCCGTGCCTAAAAACAGTGCGCTGGCGCGGAAAAACAAGGACAGCTTGTCACCTTGCCGTCCCGTGAAGGCTTCGCTTGTCAGGCCTGCACCATGAATTACCCCCTCGCTTTGCAGCGGCAAGATAAAACCATTGACGCCAGCTTCGCCATACCTGCTCCCACGAGGCACCATACTGGAGGCCAGCCATTCCCCCACCCCGACAATCTGAGTTTTATAGGATGGATCCTTGACCTGGGCATCCCCCGGCACGCTAATCCGGTCGTTATTTTGTGTCCAGCTTTTGAGCTTTCGCTCGAGGAGTCCATTATACTGATCTGCGTCCGGGTTGGGATCCCGCTCTTCAAAATTGCCGTTGGGAATATAAGACCAGAAATGCACCTGCAACGGTCGACCGTTCTTGCCGTTGCTCACCTCGTCCACAGTGCCGATTCTGGCCTTGCTGCCCCCCTGCCCCAGGTAGACCGCATCCCCTTCACGACTGATGGCATTGTAGGCCGTGGGGTCGGCATCAGAGTTGATATCTATGTCACTATTTGGGATGGAGATATCCGGCCGGACAATCAAAGAGCCGCCGGGCAGATTGTCTCCGGTTATCTGCACATCATCGTCAATGATTACCGGGGTGGTTACCCCACTCCGGGGGTGATTAAAGGTTGCCTCATCGTCGACCCCGGTAATTGTCAAGGCTTCGGCCATGGCAGATAGAGGGGCTCCCAATGTCACTGCTGTGATTAAAACTACCGTGGTTAATCCACGACAAACCGCGTTCTTCATTGTCGCCACCTCCTATTGTTGCCCTGTAACCGTAATTGTTAAATCTTTTTCCGTATAGATACCATCCTGGCCGATGGTCACCGTCAACACAACTGTGATATCGGATGCACCTCGGTTGACAACTCCTGCACTGGAAACAACTTCGGGCTTGTCGCTACTCCAGGACAGACTGCTACCGTTGCTTCCTTCGGTGGGAAGACTTAGGTTCTGCCTAACCGAAGCTGCACTGTCTCCGTAGGCAAAAATGTAATCGGCACTCAATGTGTCCTCGGCGATGGCTTCTAGCAAATCCACTTCCCGGGACTTAACTGTCAGGGTGAACATTTTTGTCGCTGTATTCTCAGTATCCTCAATAGTGGCCGTCAGTGTTACAACGGCATCTCTCCCTGTGCGGGTTACTTTACCGTCACTGGCGATGGCTGCCGGGTTATTACTGTTCCAGCTGATGATACTTTGCCCGCTCTGCCCTTGGGTAGGAAGGATAACACTCTGGGTGACACTTTCTGCCCGATCATTGAGACGATATCCCACGGCAAGGGCAGCTACATCTCCGGCAAACCCGGGAACAGCTTCACCTTTTTTCACCGTTACGGCAAAGGTGCGGATTGCCGAACCTTCGCCGTTATTTACAGTCGCTGTCAAGGTAACGCTCTTGTCTTCCTCCGCATCCCGAGTGACTAGACCGCTGCTACCAGCGATGCTGATAACGCTTTCGTCACTGCTACTCCAACTGATGCTACTGCCATTAACCGGGGCAAAAAGCAACCCTAGATTCTGAGTGACGCTGGCAGCACTATCGCCATCAGCATAGCTGACCGAGGCAAAGGCACTGTCGGCATCGGCCTTTTGCTGAGGCGTCAGCTGAACCACTACTGCCCCCTGGGCCTTGATTGTCAGCGTAAACTGGGCAGTGGCAGCCTCATCTGTCACCAGCATATCCGTTGTCTTGGTATACAATACGGGGCGCTCCGCCTCATCCTTCAAGGTAAAGCTTGAATCCACCGTAGTTGATTCCTGGGTATCGGCAAAAGCGGTTACTCGTTGATAGTCATAGGACGTCGCCGCACCGCTACGGGTGTAGTATGGGCCTCCAGCGTTAAAAGCAGCCTCGTCCGCTGGGATAGGCGCTTCCACGTAGCCGGTATAGAGAATGCCTGGCGGTGTACTGATGCCGCCATATGTAGTAATTTCTGTATAAATATCTGGCTCTTCGTCGTTTCGACTGAAGTATGGTTTTCCTAGGTCAAAGGCTGTTTCATTTTTCGGAACATCGCATTCCTGATGATTTCCATCTCCCTTTTGATACAGGCTGACAGCCGCTGGAGAGGTGGTAGTTGTCTGCTTTATCACGGCGATAGCCCCGGGGGTAACTGTAGTGTAGACATCACCGGTTTTTTCATAATAGACCTTGCCATCGGCAAAAACACAAACTCCCCCGGTTATTTCCAGAATATCTTCAAAATCGCTGTCCTCGGTATACCTGTCACTGCTTGTAGTCAGCTGATACCCAACATTGGCGGTGAGCTCGACGGTAAGATCCGGTTGACCCACTGCTGGCCGGGTAATGACGACGGGGTAGCGGTCACCTTCTAAGCCACCGATGGTAATGGCGCTGCTGCTGGTGCTCCAGGTTACCGGGGCGCTGTTACTTCCCACGGCCCCTAGGGCAAAATCGGCGGTGACGCTCTGGGCGTTGTCCCCGGCGGCATAGTAGATTACCGCTGTGCTAGCTTCGTCGCTGTAGCTTTCCTCCGCTCCGGCGGGGGCTTTTTTGACGGTTAGATTAAATTCTTTGGTCTTTGTGTTCGTGGCGCTGGCATTGCGAATGGTAGCCGTCAAGGTAACGTTCGTGTCGGCATCGGCTCCCCGGGTAATAGCCCCTCCGGAGCTAATGACGGCCTCGTCACTGCTGGACCAGGCTACCGCTGAACCAGCACTGCCTACCAGAGGCAGAGTCAAATTGCGGGTAACATAGTCGGCTCGGTCACCAGCGGCATAGCCGATGGTTACGGTTTCAGCATCCGACTCAACGTCCACATAGGTCTGGTCAATGGTAAACTGGCGGGTGGAAGTCAAGCCAACGATGTTAGTTGCGGAGGCTGTAAACACCCCGCCACCACTGACAGTCCCCCCGCTAAGGGGATGGGTGGTTACCCCGGTGGTATTATTAACAAAAGCAGCCTCCATCGGGTCATCGGCGCTAAACACCACGTCCCCGGCGTATACTCCATCTACCAATGGGTCGGCTAAAGTCCCCGTTATCGTAATCACCGGCGGAGTAATATCGATGGTTGTGCGCTTGCCACCCCCGGCGACCTGTGTTACCGGCAAGGCAAGATTACCTGCTAGGTCCATGGGGGCGATGCTAAAAGCCACCGCCCCGCCACTGGTGACGCTGTTGGGGACTGTATAGACTGCCCGCCACTGGGTCTTTTCGCCGTTTTGCGCTGTGGCGGCGACGGGGGCTCCATTTATGCTAACGCCGACCTCCTGCAAGGCTTCATTGGCGATGAAATCGAGGGTAATGGCGTCACCGTGCTTAGCGTAATTGGCTTTATCAAGCAGAGTGCTAGCCGAGTTGTTTGAGGCCATCCCGACAAAGCTCAAGGTCGGGGCGGTATTATCCACATTGACGACGGGGCTTTCCGCCGATCCCGTGGCTTTGTTGCCGAAAATATCAAGGGCCGACCCGGGTGCAATCTGAATGCCAATAGTGCCATCTCCCATAATATTCGTTAAATCTATCCGACGCTGCATCGGCTCGCCATGAACTGCGGACACAGCCACGTAGGCGTTGGCATACCCGGTACTGACGATACCGACATCCTCCTGCTGAAGGTCGATGGTGATATCCGCACCCTCATAGGCCTTGGCGTAGGTAGCGATATAATAGATATCGCTGCCCCGCTGGACATTTTTAATGCTGGGCTCGCTGATGGTCACCGTTGGGCCTTCGTTCTGGACGGTGACCTTATGCGCTGACGCTGCCGATACGTTGCCAGCCGGGTCGACAATGTACAGGTAGTAGTCGCCGCTTTGAATCGGCAGATTGATTACGGCCGATTCCCCATGGGTCGAGGTAATCGTCACCCCGTTGGCTGGATCGGTGCCATTGTAACCGGCAGGAGCCAAACGAATGCTGTCCCCCGGGTATCCCCCCGTACAGTCCACTGATGCCTTGGCAAGCTCGACCTTCTCTCCGCCCTTACGGAGCAATGAATCAGGCAAGAGCTGGTCTTGATGGGTAGGCGGCTTGCTATCGACAGTAAAGGAAAAGTTGGCGGGAACCTCCCCAGAAACATTGCCACTAGGGTCGGTAGCTGCTCCTTGCAGTATCTTAACGCCTACATTTCCTTCAACAGTAAGTCCCGAAGGAACAGTTATGTTAATCCGACGGGTGGTGGTCCCGGTGAAGGTTACCGTCATCGCCGCCTGTAAGTCCGCGAGGTGCGCCACCATATCACCATCGGCTGTCAATTCAATTTTGGCCTTGTCGGCGGCATTAACTCCCGCCAGCGTGGAGGTGGCATCATTTAACGTCAAATCATAGGACACTATTCCGCTCCGGACAAAGGTGGCCGACGGTGCTGACAAGGAAATTATTGGAGAACTCATATCCAAAGTTACGGTATCAACACTATAGGGCAGGCTGACATTACCCACCTCGTCCTTGAAACGGATATACACCGGCATTGAGCTTTCTTCCTGGGCACTATCTCCGGCTAAAAGCAACCAACGCTCCAGACTGGTGGCGTAAGTTAACCAACCGTCGCTATCGCTGAAATTATTGTCATTTCTGATTTGCATCGACACAGGCGTGGTCACGCCAAGGCGGCCTCCGGTGTCTGTCGCGAGAATGCCTAGGTTGACCTGCTGGGATGCGGTATTGCCACTTGCTCCGATCCGGGCGGTGATGGCAAGACTGCCGGTGGGCAGGACTTTATCAATTTTAACCAGCTGGGTTGTCAAGCTGCTGATATTGCCGGCTTTGTCCCGGGTCCGGGCGGTGACAGTAGTAGTGCCGGTATTGGTGATGTCAATTTCATTGTAATTGCTGCCGTCGGCGAAGTTTGTCCAACCCAGTGTCGTTGCTCCCGACAGCATGTATTCCGAGCGCCATGTGCCGGCAGCGTTAGCTCCGCCGTCCACACCGTTGACGATGGTGACCGGCACGCTGTGCCGGGTCCAGCCGCTAACTTCATCGGTTAGGGCCGGATTAATGGCTGGGGCACTAGGGGCGACCCGATCAACATAAAGGGTATTCCCCCAGGTCGTATTACCCCTACTGTTGTCGCGACTTAAGCCGTCGTTGCCGGAAACTGTAATACCTGTGTAAGCATCATCAGCAATGTTATCGCCAACCATATCCCAAGTCAAACTCCAGGGCTTGGGATTGCTCGATACATCGGTGATGGTTGTGCTTCTTGCTTTCCCGTAGATGGTAGCGCTAACCGTCACCTGACTGGAATCGTTGAAGCCATCAATACCACTGGTTTGGTCGCTGACCGTCCCACTTAAGGTAAAACTTTTGTATTCGGTTATCGCCGAACGGTAACTGGTAGCTGTAGTGACAGTCAGCACCGGCGTGGAATTTATCTTGCTTGTGACCGTGGGGGACACTCCGGTTGTAACATTTTCCCCGTTTCGCGCCTGAACCCGATAATAATAGGTGGTGCCAGCGCTGAGTCCGGTATGGGTATGGGTTAAAGTGGTGCTCCAGTCCCGCAAGGTTTGCCAATTGTTACCGTCTGTCGAAACCTCGATCAGGTATTGGGTTGATGCAGGGTTGTCTCCAGGAGTAATCGTTAGATTGTTGTTCCCCTGATTCGGCGTCTGATTGCTAACAGTCAAGGTAGGCGCATTTGCAAGTGCGTAGCGATCGACCGGATCACTAAACGCCGAACGAGCATTAGCAGCGTCACTGACTTCCGAAAGAAGTCCAGCCCCTAAAGCCTGAACCTTATAGCTGTGCTGGGTATTTACCCCCGGGTCGATGTGGTTGTAGCTTGTTCCGGTCTGAGTGCCTCGGGAAACCCCATCGATATATACTTCATAAGCCGTAGCCCCGGTGACGGCAGACCAATTTACTTTCACCAAGCTACTGGAATTAGCCGTGGCGGTGATTACCGGGGCATCGATGGTTGTCGTGAAAGTGAGATTTACTCCGTAGGCAGTATTCAGGATATTCCGCACAAAAGCGCGATAGTGGTAGGTCTGCCCCGGCGTCAGCCCACTGATAACTGAGGAAAAGGCCGTCAGCGGAGCAGAACTCCCCCCACTACCAGTAGTGCCCTTGCTATTTCCCGTGGTAGGGTTGGCCGGAGTTGCTGTAGGTGCAGCAACATAAACCGCTCCTCTTTCCAAAATCGGCAGCAGTCCATCCGGGGCAGCGATAGCTCCGTTAACTGTGACGCCGGTATTGCTAAGCCCCGATTTGTCTTCCGAAGTCGTAACTGTGGGGTCCGAACCAAGGGTGGTAAAGGTACGATCTTCCCCATAACTGGTCCCCTTGGTATTCACGGCATAGGCCCGGTAATGATAGGTGGTCTTGGGAGCGAGGTCACTCACATCCACATTAAACTCACCGGTCCCTCCGGAGGCATGAGTAGACTTGCTGCCAGCCACTGTCGGGTTAAGCGAAGTTCCATAGCAGACCCCCCGGGAAGTTACGGGTGCCCCGTTTTCAGCACTAACATTCCCTTTCAAAGTGGCACTGTCCCCCCGCAGGTTAGAAACCGTGGCCGAGGTGGTTAGCGTCGGGGGACGACGGGTATCATAGGTGACATTAAATGTCTCATTAATAGCCGGAGGAGCACCGGCGGTTGCGTAAAGCTTGTCGTTAAATGTGTTAAGCTTTACAGTGGTATAGAGAACATCGTCCTGAACCGTTGCCTCATAGGTATGAGTCGCCGTATTCACCCCCGACTTATAAACAAATGTAACGGGAGTTGCACCCAAATATCCGCTGATATTTCGCTGATGCTTCATCGCCTTGGTAAAAGTGACGGTAACAGTCACTTTTCGATCATCGTCATGTGCCATTGTCGTCGGTGGGCTGATGGTGGAACTAGAATAAGCGGGTGCCACAATAGTAATTGAACCACTAAACCAGCCAGGGCTGCCGTCACCTGGATGCCATTCTGTCTTGCCGCTGTTTGTTGACTGCACTTGAGTATTGAAGGTATATGTACCCGGCGCCAAGTCAGTAAATGTTTTATTCCATAGATATCTATAATTGTTTGTATCTACCTTGTCGTAAAACGTCCCATCAGTTTGTGGGCTGTAGTCATTATCACGCTTTTCTATAATTGTGCTATCTTTATAAAAACGGTAATGACGACGAGTTGTATAGCGATTGCAGGTAAAATCCCAGCCAACATTAATTTCACCTTCATTAGCGGTTTCGTTAATCCATGCTTTTCCACTAACAGTACGGTCCTCATAAGTGTTATTCATCCCAAAATCTCCAGCCTCAGCCCGGTAAAATCGGCTACTGCCGAGAGGAAATGTTCCAGTGACCAGCAAAGCGACTAGCAGTACGCTGACTGATCTCTTCAATATTGTTTGCTTCATTTTCCCCACCACCTTTAATTGCAAATTTATTTTAATGCATTGTGACAAGCACACAAAATTCCCACCGTAGATTAACCCAATACTATTCTCTCATACGCATCTTTACAATTTCTTTACAAGCAAGGCCAATCAAGAGCTTTTTTAAAAGCGAGGCCCTGAATAAAGAAAGGAACCTGCTCACCCTCATGGTAAACAAGTTCCTCTGTTGAAGAATTATGTCACGGTTGCTTTCTTGCTTGCGCTTTCTAACCTAGACCCCCTCGGAGTAAATTGTTTCAATATTACTTGGAATAGTTTAGGCGTTTTGATCGCGCGTTGATTCAGAATAGTCGATTAGGCCCGCACATACACGAGTATCCGACTAATTTGCAATCAAATTGCAAATTAGTCGGATGCAGTGGTTCGACCCCTATGGATCAAAGTCGACTTGAAGCCCTTGAAGCCGCGTTCTATGATACGGGAAAGGGAAACGAAGGGGCGATGTCCAGGTCCGCCTTGAGCAAGGCTTGGAGTTCGAGGTAGATTTTCTTGGCGCCGGCCACGTTCTTTTGTGCGATCAGGCTATCGATGAGCAAGGCATAGGCTGGCTCGTAATAAATGTCGAGACGGATGGCCCGCCGAGCGATAGCTTCGGCCGCAGGGAAATCCTTGCACCGGGAATAAGCCTCGGCCATGGCCAGCAGCCCTTGGCGGAAATTGCCTGCGAAGTCCTCCCGCCAGCTATCCGCCCACGGGTAAGGACAATCCGCCAAAAGTTCGCCTCGGTACAACCGCGCGGCGACTACATACTCCTCCAAGGAAGTGTCCGGGAGGAGCGCTCGCCCGTTAAAATAGCGGGAAAACTCTTCGATGTCGATTTCGATTTCCTGACCACAAAAGCGGTAACGCCCCTTATCAGCAAAGAAGACATTGGACAGCCCTAGTTCTTGTAGAGTCTGGTGCAGATAAAAAGTGGCAGCGTGAAGCGCTTTAGCGGCTTTCGCCGGGTCGTCATCCGGCCACAGCTCGGCCAGGATGTAATCCCGGGTGACGACCTGGTCGTGGCTCAGAAGTAAAAAAGCCAACAGCTCTTTGGCCTTGGCGAGGCGAAAAGTAATCGAAAGAGAAGCAGCCTGGCCGGTGGCCGGCATTGTCTGGATATCAAAGCTACCCAAGAGACGAATCAAGATACGACCCCCCCGAGAGCGCCCGTCTTGATTTTCCTTACCTACAGCTAAGCGATCCAATGTAATCTTGAGCCGCTCGTCGGTCACGGGCTTGAGCAAATAATCCAAAGAAGCGAGGCGGAATGCCTCGACGGCGAAGCGGTCGTAAGCAGTGACAAAAACAATTTTGAGGGACGGTTGCAGCTGGACCAAGGAAGTAGCCAGCTCCAAGCCGCTTATTCCGGGCATCTGGATATCGAGAAAGGCGGCATCGGCGGTGTTCTCCTGAAACCAGGCCAAGGTGTCGCCGCCGTTGTCAAAAACGGCTGCGACAGAGACCGCGCGATAGTCGCCCAAAAGTCGGATCAGCATTTCCTGTCCGAGGATCTCATCGTCGACGACAACCACATTAAGCATTCTAAACCAACCTCCTCATTAATCCGCTACAAAGACGAAGGGATGGAAAAAACAACGACGGTCCCTTGCCCGAGGGTTGATTGCAGTTGTAATCCCGCCCCGAAGTGCCGGCGTAGCCGGGCATCGATATTGCGCAGGCCCACGCCCGCTTTGGCCCTGTCTCCCAAGGGGAAGCCATCGGCCCCCTGGATGAAGCCGCTGCCATCGTCGGCCACGCGAATAATCGTCCGGTCATTTTCCCGCCAGATGCTAAGCTCCACCCTGCCCTGACCCCGCTGGCTCATCAAGCCATGGCGGATAGCGTTTTCTACTAGAGGCTGAATTGTCAGGGAGGGAAGCATCGTCTCGACCCCTGCCTCGATATCCAGACAATACTCAATTTTCTCGCCAAACCGCGCCTTTTCGAGGGACAAGTAGGCATCGAGCAACTCCAGCTCGCTCCGCAGGGTGATTAACTCCGTGTCGGCGGAAAAATCAAAGCTAAACCGCAGGTAAGCGGAGAGGGAATCGAGCAGGGGCAGCGCGGATTTATCCCCGCGATGAATCAAGGCGGCAATCGAGTTTAGGGCATTAAACAAAAAATGAGGCTTGATCTGCGCCCGTAAAAAGGCCATCTCCTGCCGATGCAATTCCTCTTCGACCTGCTTGGCCTCGAGGAGGGCAAGATTGGCACTCTTGAGGCGCTGAGCCGTCAAGCGAATAGAGATACTTTGTGACAGGGCCATGACTGCGAGCAGAACCGGGAGAGCATAGGTGTTGTTGTTGCTGCCGGCAATCCCCAAGAGCCCCCGAGTTGCCATATAATCGATATAAATCGACGAGGCAAAGAGCACGACGGCGATGAAATAGGCGGCGGACAGCTCCCGGCGGCGCCAGACTGCTAAAGCAAGGAAAAAAATAAAGTAACCAGCATACAGAATTGTAACCATAAAATAAGCATTTATCAGGACCGTATAGACCCTAGCCGGAGTCATAAGCAATACCACATTGAGCACTATCATTAAAGGGATAAATATTGGCCAGTGTTTTCTTTTAATTTCCCCGGGAAACACTTGGGATAAAAAGAGATATAGCAAAGGAAAAACATTAAAGCTAAAGATATAATTGAAAAGAATGCGCCAGGTAAATGCTAGCTCGGGAAAAATATCCAAAGCAGCCGCTTCCCCGGTACTCATGCTGCGTACCGCAACAATCAGGCACATTAGTGCAAAGAAGGCCGTTTCTTTGTTCTTGCCGCCCTGAACCAAAAAAATAACGAAAAACAAAAAAGCAAAGGCACCGATCGCCCCGGCGACGAGGAAATCCATCGCCTTGCGGTGCAGGAGCATCGCCCTAAGTCTCTCCTCCGGGCCAAAGATGGGTGCCTCCCGAATCCCTCCCCGTGAATAGTTGAAATTAGAAACCAGCAGCGCTATGTGAATTTTTTCCTTCCCGGCAGCGATATCAAAGAGCATGGGGCGGTTTTCGAGGCTTTCGACGGTCGTGCTGGTGCCGACAACGCCGCACCCCCCCACTTCCTGGCCGTCAATAAAGAGCCGGTAGGCCGAGGTGATGTTGCCCAGATACAGGGCATACGCATTTTCCGGAGCCAGGCCTTTCACCGTCAGTTGATAAACTGCCATCCCCTCGGCAGGGAGTTTCTCTCCACGATAGGTGTACCTGGACCAAGGAGCCGGCACCATGCGCCATAGCGAGGCCTGTCCCTCGATCTGGGCCAGAGGTTCGACCAGATTCACCTCGCGCGGCTCGAGCCATAAGAAGCGCCACATCCCCCGCAGGGATACAATCGCCCCCGACTTTTCCGCTGCCGCTGCATAATCGACCACCCCAACGGCCTGCGGAGTGCCTTTGACGGGCTCGTCAGGATTAATCACGAAGCTTCCCCAAAAAGCCAAAACGAGCATCAGCAGGCCAATGGTTCCCCAGAAGCTGGCGTGCGCGCTGCCCCACCTCCCGACCCGCCGCAGATAATTTATCAATGACCCAACCCTCATGGCCCGATAATCCTCATCTCATCGGTTTTCTGATAGCGGCTGTGCCAGGACAGCGCCTCGTCCAGCAGATGCGGAGTATGAGCATAATTCGTGGCAACTTCGGCCCGACGGAAATAATCCCATAGCATTTCCCGATAATCCGGATGGGCGCAGTTGGCAATGATTACCTCGGCCCGTTCCCGGGGGCAGAGCCCCCGCACGTCTGCCAGCCCAATTTCGGTAACAAAGATGTCGGTGTCGTGCTCGGTATGATCGACATGGGAGACCATCGGGACTATCGCCGAGATGGCCCCGCCTTTTGCCGTTGATGAGGTGAAAAAACACGTCAGATAAGCGTTCCGGGCAAAATCCCCCGAACCACCGATGCCGTTCATCATCTTTGTCCCCATGATATGCGTCGAGTTGACGTTACCATAGATATCAAATTCGATAGCGGTGTTCATCGCAATGACACCGAGGCGCCGAGCGATTTCCGGACTATTAGAGATTTCTTGGGGACGGAGAAGCATTATCTGCCGATAGCGATCAATCCCCTGATAAAACCGCACCATCCCCTCCGGAGAAGGAGACAAGGATGTCCCGGAGGCAAATTTTAGCTTGCCGGCATCGGCCAGGTCCAGCATTCCGTCCTGAATGACCTCGGTATACACCTCGAGATCCGTAAAATCCGAAGCGACAAAACCGCTGATGACGGCATTGGCCACCGAACCCACTCCGGATTGAAGCGGAAGTAGCCCGCTGGGCATCCGTCCGGCACATATTTCCTTTTGCAAAAACTCGATAAAGATCCGGCTCATCGCGCGGGCATCCGCATCGATGGGGGCGAGGGGCCGCACATCGTCAGGGATGTCGCAGGGCACGATACACGCTATTTTATCCAGGCCACAGGGGATGTACGGAGTGCCGATCCGATCATCCACTCGGAGGAGTGGAATCGGCTGGCGATAAGGTGGGTCCAGGGGAATATAAACGTCATGCATCCCTTCCAGCGACAACGGCTGTGAGAGATTAATCTCGACAATGACGCAGTCGGCGCTCTGAACAAAGGAGGCGGAATTCCCCAGGGAGGTGGTAGGAATCAGATGACCCTCCGCAGTGATGGCGCAGGCCTCGATAATCGCCACGTCCACCTTGCCCCCCAGAAAACCATAGCGCGACATCTGCGCAGTCTGACTCAGGTGCAGGTCGCAGTACTTTACCCCCCCCGTATTAACGGAGCGGCGCAGGGTGTTGTCGGTTTGATAAGGAAGGCGTTTATTAATTCCGTTCACCTTAGCGAGGGCGCCGTCGAGTTCCTTCCCCACCGACGCCCCTGTCCACAGATTAATCTGAAAACACTCATCCTGGATGCGCCGCGCTAAAGCCATCGGAACCGCCTTGGGATATCCCGAAGGGGTGAATCCGCTGGTGGCGACGTTCATCCCTGGCTTGATCAGCCGGGCTGCCGCCTCCGGGGTAGCTATTTTCTCGTGTAGCTGCAAGCTGCGAATACGCTGAGTTATGTCCAAAGAATTTCATCTCCGTTTATTTATTGTCCCCTCAGAATCCGGCAAAAGATCATCTTGGCAATGTTGCACAAGTTCTAATCGGGTACACTATAAAAACCAGCATCTTCGCTGATCAGGACTTGCCGCGTCGCTTTCCTGGCACCCTGACCGTCCCGTACAACGATTTCCAGCCTCGCCGTTTGATCCAGCAGGCCCTCCGCTGCTCCCGGCGTCCAGTATATTTCTCCCTCCAGCGCAAGACTAGCAACATTGCCCACCTCGGCAAAAACTCCGCTAGTGGCGTCCCATGTGAAAAAAGCTCCTTGATCGGCTACATATTCAACATCAACCCCATCTCCCGGACACACTGGACTTAAACGCATCCCTGGTGCGCTGGACATGGTCCTGGCATACTGTTTTGGCCAGATCTCGACCCAAAGCTGGGCGTCCTGATAAAATTGCCGAAAGTTTTCGGCACTGGCAGCCGCTTCAGCCAAGGGCTGAACAAAGGTCGCGGCAAGATCCGAGCGATTAAAGCTGTATTCCGCCCTGTCCCCTCCTTGAACTTGAAACCTGACAATCGAAGCGTTGTCCACTAAAGCAAAAATGATAGCCGCATTGTGCTGCAGGCTACGGGATATTTCCTGTGGCGTGATTCCACTTTCCTGTAGGTCGTAAAAAACGGTCAGCTCGTAGGGCTCGTGATCTGTCTGGAGGGCAATACTGCCCCGATGCTCCGCGAGAGGGAGCTCCTGCAAGATGCCGGAAAGTTTACTCACATCACCAATATAGGCCTGGCGATATTGGAACAAAGCCTCGGCTTTATCTGTGTCCTCCGGTGCCACATTTTCCCCGGCGAAAAATCGGATGGCCAAACCAAGGACGATGAGCAAAACAGCCATCAATCCAAAAAATTTAAAAGAACCAAATCGCCTGCTCCTTATTTTCATCGCAATCACTCCATGCTTGTTCATTGATTTCATAAAAATTATAGCATAAAAAAAAGAGCCCGCAGGCTCTTAGTGCGAATTGTTTTCACTAGTCACTCAAGGTTTCCTTGACGACGCCAAAATCATATCCCTCGACTATTCCCCCGATATCCTTCATCTTGACCGTTGAAGGAACCTTCTTGGGAATACCGAAATCAGCGTAAAAAACTTCCAGGCTGACTCCCGACACTTCAGCTGCTTCCTTGATTGTCAACGAACCCTTGACTGCGGCGTAATCGGTTCCGCCGGAAGTGGTTTCTTTTGTGGATTCGGTATCTCTTTCTGATGACAATTCATCCGCGCCGGCCTCATCGTGAGCATCACCGCCGTAAACTGACTTGACGGCATCAAAATCATAACCGGGAACCTGCTCGGGGATATCTTTCATCAGTGTGGTTTTCTTTACTTCCAGCGGAATTTGCATTTTCGCATAAAATTCTTCTTCCTGGAGTCCGGTGGCGGCTGCCGCATCAGCGATGGACATATTCCCCTTCACTTCCCCCAGGGAAATGACCGTTCCCGCTGGCAATGAGGCTGGATTGTACTGCAAAGCTCCGGTCAGGTTACCCCCGATAACCAGCCCAAAAAAGAGGCCGACAGGCAGGACCACCGCCAAAATCGGTTTGATACGCCACTTGCCCCATGTGGCTTGTAACGTTCCCTTGACGGGGCAGTTAACCACACATGTCTGACAATTTAGGCATTCAGCTGACGTGACCTCGGCCATCGACATGACTTTTAGATTAACGGGGCAGACTCGATCACACAAACCGCAATTGCGGCAGGACTCTGGCGTTCTCTGCACCCGATAGGGACTAATTTTTCCGATAATCGCATAGAGGGCGCCGAGGGGGCAAAGATATTTGCAGAAAAAACGATCGTAAAGCAGCGAGCCGACGACAGCAACGGCAAGGAGAATCAATCCAACCGCGCTCTCTTCCCAAACCGCAGCAAGTCCTTCCGGCAGATGCGCATAGGCCACCCAAGGATCGTAAGGCGACATCCAAAGCGAGGCTGTCCACCAGGCCATGTAAATTGTTAGCACGAGAACAACATATTTACCGTAGCGTAGCCATCTATCGATGCCGGCGGGAATGACGAAGCGCTTCTTGAACAGCTTTCTTCCTAAGAAAGCAAAGAATTCCTGAATAGTCCCTAAAGGGCAAATCATCCCGCAAAAGCTGCGCCGGAAGATGATCGCCATGACTACCGTGACGGCAAACAAGAACATCGTGCCGGAAAAAACTTTCGGGATGTAAGCGCCATTGACGAAAAAATAGTGCAGGCTTTCCAGCCCGGCGAAGGGACATAGACCGTGCACAGACGGAGCCTTTGCTCCACCCAGGTAGGTATGTAAATAAACTCTAATTGTTAAGAATATAAGGACACCGACTAATATTAGACTCCGCAGCCATTGACTTTTTCGTTTCATTTTCTCTCACCTCTTAAGGTCTTTTAACCTGACCGGAAATAAAGCGAGCCGAGCAACGCGCCCCTAGTGAAAGAACGTTGCCCGGCCGCAAGGTTAGTTAGATCGCATTATTTGCTTTACTTGGTAGCCGCACCGTTACGCATACCGCGGCCGGCTTGCTGACCCGCTCCCTGACCTTTGCCCTGGCCCTGGCCAAAACTGACTCCGTATTTTTGCCCGATGGCGGCCGCTCCGTCGCCTGTGCAGCTGAGGCGGTTGGTTTCAATAGCCTTCAAGATTTCATCGGCTTGGGCCTGAGTGATCCGACCTTCTTTAACTCGCAGCTCTAAAACGGTTTTCTTTTGATCAAGACTCATCCCCTGTCCGGCGGCGAAAGCTGGTGCAGCTGAGCCTACCATCCCGAGAAATACGACTGCGGCGATAATTTTACTCCATCTTTTCATTTTATTGTCCTCCTCTTTCTTTAGCTTTTTTCTTGCTATGGTTATACTATAAATAAATTCTGTGACAAAAAAATGTCGAAAAACAAAAGTTTTAGTGACATTAATGTGTCATTAAAATGTCACAAATGATCTTCTTAAAAGTGTTATATTAGTTATATTAAAGGAAATGATTTTACTGGAGGCAACACAAATGGCTGTTAAAATACTAATCGCCGACGACTCCGAGGGGATTACCGAAATACTCGAAACTTATGCGCTCCGTGAAGGTTATGTTCCAAGCGTCGCCCACAATGGTGTCGATGCATTAGCTTTATTCATGGAGCAGGATTATGACCTTCTCCTCTTAGACGTGATGATGCCGGGCAAAGACGGCTTTACCCTGTGCCGGGAAATCCGGCAATCTTCGAATGTCCCGATTATCATGATCACTGCCAAAGGGGAAGACGGCGACCGGATCATGGGGCTCGACATCGGCGCGGACGACTACATCGTCAAGCCATTTAGCCCGGGGGAAGTGATGGCGCGGATTCGGGCCATCCTGCGCCGGATCGAACCACATCTGACCGAAGCCAAAGATATACTGGATTTTCCGGCATTGCGAATCAGCATCGCTGACTATCAAGTCCAGGTGGATGGGCAAGACGTCGGCCTGACAAAAAAAGAGATGGAGATTTTTTGGCTGCTTGCGGCAAGTCCCGGAAAGGTTTTTTCCCGGGACAATCTGCTTAACAGTATCTGGGGTTACGATTACTATGGCGATTCCAGAACTGTCGACACACATATCAAGCGACTCAGAGCCAAAATAATCTTGCGGGACGATTTGCCCTGGGATATCAAAACCATCTGGGGGGTCGGCTACAAATTCGAGGTGAGCCATGTTTAGGAAAAAATTAGCATGGCAAATGGGTGGCGGACTAACTGTCATCGTCTTGCTGTCATCCTTACTGACCGGAACCGTCTTCTTGCAGATGTTTCGCGATTACAGTTTCATGAGCCGGGAAGTAGCGATGCTCGAACGGGCACGGAGCATCAGCCAGATGCTCAGTGAAGTTTTTGAAAATGAAGGGAAAATGCGTGGGGTCGGAAATTTCGTCCGTTTCCTCGAACAGTTTGCCGAAGCTGACATCTGGGCAACCGATGCCCAAGGAAACCTAAGGACGATTGCCGTGACAGGTGCTGCCTCGGGGGTTACCCACAAGATCAATTCTGGCCCCTTGCCCGACGGCACCAAGGACATAATCGCCTCAGCTCTAGGGGGGATAGAAAGCACGACGGAAGATTTTGATGAATTGCTGGAGGAGGCTGTCCTCATTGTCGGCGTGCCCATTTATGGCGCTAATCTGGACATCATCGGTGTGGTGCTCTTGCGCTCCCCGGTCGTGGGCGTTAACAGCGCGATGCATGCGGCAACGCGAATTCTGCTAATCAGTTTAGCGGGGGCCTTCGCCGCGACATTGCTATTAAGCCTCATCTTTGCCTGGTTTTTTACCCGACCTTTGCTGACGATGAACAAAGTCGCTCTAGCCATGGCCGGTGGCAATTATCAGGTCAACACCGGCATCCACCGCCACGACGAGATCGGGCAGCTTAGCCAATCCCTCGATACCCTTGCCGCCACTCTAGATACTACTGTCGAGCAGCTCTTTCAGGAGAAAGGGAAACTCGAAGAGATTATCGGCAGTATCTCGGAAGGCATTATCGCATTTGATGCAAGCCAGGCGCCTATTAGTGTCAACCCTGCTTTTGCCTCCCTATTTTTTGAGGGGCAGGAACACACTTTGGCCAAGTTAGCGGAGCTTTTATCTTCCCTGGACTTAGATGAAGGGATCAGAGATGCTAGCTTAGGGCGTGCTGTCAGCCCGGTGCAAAGAGAATATAAGACCAAGATTTTAAGATTTACAGCCAATCCTATTTTTAGCCAAAACGGGGATGCCCAGGGCTGCGTCATGCTGGTACAAGACATTAGTGCCAGCGAACAACTGGAACAGCTGCGCCGGGATTTTGTCGCCAATGTTTCCCACGAATTCCGCACCCCGCTGACGATTATTCGCGGCTCTCTGGAAGCTCTTCTCGACCAGACCGTGACCAGCCCAAGTGAAATCGAGCGCTATCACCGGCGCATGGAACAAGAATGCCGAGGCCTCGAGCGCCTGATTTCCGACTTACTCGACCTTTCCAAACTGGAATCGGGCAAAATTGACTTGCTGAGGGAGCAAATTAACCTCAAAGAACTCTTTGCCGAAGTGAATGCCAGCATGCGTCCGTTAGCCTTGGCCAGCAAAATCCAGCTCACGATGCAATGCGATTCAACGATGCCACCATTGAATGGGGACTATTATCGACTGCGGCAATTACTGGTGATTTTCCTTGACAACGCGATTAAATATTCTTCCCCGGGTGGCTCTGTCGCTGCCCTTGCTGAGATGAGCGGCCGTTGTCTGCATATTATTATCCGCGATGACGGGAGAGGAATCGCACCAGAAGAAGTACCCCATATCTGGGACCGCTTCTATCAAATTGAAAAATCCCGCCACAACAAAGGGACGGGGCTAGGCCTTGCGATTGCCAAACACATTATTGACCTGCATCATGGCAGCATTGAGGTCAAAAGCCAGCCGGGCCTTGGCACAACTTTCACCTTGCATTTTAAGCTTGACGATCTTGATAGAGAGAATCAACCGGTATCGCCACTTTAGAGATATATGACGTAACGGAACATCAGCCAAAAATGGCTGAAGCTGCCGAGCAAAACAAAAATATGCCAGATTTCGTGAAAACCAAAGCCTAGGAATTTCCCCTTCGGTATTTTCAAAGCATAGATGACCGCTCCAAAGGTATAAAAAAGACCACCAGCCACCATCCAAGCTAAAGCGGCATGGGGCAACTCGCGCCAGAGCGGCAGAAAGGCAACGACCACCAGCCATCCCATCAAGATATAAAAAACTGTCGAAAGCCAGCGGGGAGCTCCGATCCAAAAAGCCTTCAAAAAGATGCCGCTGGCTGCCAAAAACCAAATCAACCCGAATAATGTCCATCCAAAAGCTCCCCGCAAGGGAACGAGGCAAATCGGAGTATAGGTACCGGCAATCAAGACGAAAATCATCATATGATCCAGTTTACGAAAAAAAGCCACCCCCTTGGGTGACAGCGGCAACAAATGATACAAGGTGCTGGCCGTATAAAGCAGAATGAGACAAACACCAAAAACAGTCATACTGACGACGTGCCAAGCTGTGGCATAAAGAGCGGAATAGACAATCAGGAGGACAAGGCCGCTAATTGCCAAGAGAGCTCCCGCCAAATGAGTAAAACCGCTGGCAGGCTCCCGTAGATATTTCTTTCGCACCGGCGACATTTCTTCATCAACCATCAGACGAGGCCTCCTCTAAAGCGCTTCCCGGGTCCTGTCCGCTTTCTTTCATCGAGCCAATTATACCATTACCCAATCAAGCCTGCCTAACCAAACGAAATCTGATACTCCGCCGCAAAAGTTTCTGACGGCTCGAGGCAAATCATCCCGGGCCGCTGCTGTAATTCTGGCGGAGCGTCCTCCGCGTCAGGCAAGCTGGTCCACGGCTCCAAACAAATAAAGGGGCCCGGGGCCGACCAGATAGCGAACACCGGGAAGTCTTCAAATTTAAACATCAGCTTATTCGCTCCCGCGACGTCGCGTAAAACGACTTGACGGCAATCAAGGTCACTAAAAATCAAAGCATCCTTGGCGAAAAGCTCTCCGGATAAAGGCATTGCCCCTCCTGCCAGAGGCACAATCCGGCTAGCCTTAACAAGCAAGCCATTCGCCGGATTAAGCAAGCGAGCCTCCACCGCATTGACGCCGGGCCACTCCAAAACCCACTGCTCAAGATCCATCCCGCAGTTAAAGGCGGGGTGCCCTCCGATAGAGAAATAAATGGGTTTCTGGTCCCGGTTGACGACCCGATACTGCACTACCAGGGTTTTCTTGTCGAGACGATAGGTGATGTGAAGGCAAAAACGAAAAGGATACAAAAGGTGGGTTTTCTGATCATCCTCCAAGGTAAAGGTCAAGCTGTCCGGCGTCTCTTCGGATACATGAAAAGCCCGGTCCCGGGCAAAACCATGCTTTGTCATTGGGTAGATTACCCCCGCATAATCATAAGAAGCGTCTTTAATCATTCCGATCATCGGGAACAAGACAGGAGAGGATTTACCCCAGTAAGTCGGATCCCTTTGCCACAGCCACTCCCGTCCACTGCTTTTATCCCTCAAGCTAGCAAGTTCTGCCCCCCCGGCTATTGACCGCCAGAGCGACACTTGCGTTTTCGAGCTTAAACATACTTCTCTCTTTTCTCAAGGCGAAAAATATTCGCCATGACACGCGCCACCATGATGGCTTCTGTTCAACTTGACTCGGAAGTTTTATCTTGAGCCTGGGCCGTCGCCAAAATCGTTAACATTTTTTCGTACGAAAAATCTTTGGCCAGTGCGCCAAGTTGCGCCCCTGCTGTGGCATCCTGCTCCATAATTAACTTGATAATACGATCCATTTCCTCGACAGCTCCCTTGCGCACATGCACTTCCAACTGCGCCGCTAGCGCCGGATCAATTAAAATAGTTCCCGCACCGGACAACGTATTATTTTCAACAACAACTTCTTCGTGATGAATATTCTCGTTCTCAAGCACCACCGGCAACTCGACAATGAAACGCGAACCCTGATTTTCCACGCTTTCGACCCGAATAGTACCCCCGAGCAACTCAGTGAAATTTTTACTGACAGCGAGCACGATTCCAGTTCCGATCTGCTTATGTCCATTTGAATCAGCTTGCTCAAAGTACTCAAAGATGCGTGTTAGGGCTTCTTTGGAAATGCCTGATCCGGTATCTTCGACGACGAGACGCAAATAATCGCCAGTATCTTGATAAGATTCGGCAGTGATTGTTATCCTTCCATGTTCAGTGAACTTTAGCGCATTTGCAATCAAATTAATCATAATCTGGCGCAGTTTTAATTCGTCAGATAAAAAATCCGCCGGCACACCCCGCTGCATAATTAATTTTAATGAAATCCCCTTTTTTTCGGCTTGTAGCGCAAACATATCGACGATGCCACCAAGCAGACGCAACAAATTGACATTCTGAATTTCCAACTGTGATTTGCCCGCCTCAATTTTTGACAAATCAAGAATCCCATTGATTATATTTAGCAGGTGCTCAGCGCTTTGCGTAATAATTTTAAGCTTGTCGCGCTGGGAGTCGGTTACTTCCTGAGATTGCGCCAATAATTCAGCATACCCCATAATTGCATTCAAGGGAGTGCGAATCTCATGGGAAACGTTAGCGACAAACATACTCTTGGTCTTATTAGCTTTTTCCGCTTCAATCCGGGCTCGCACCAAAGCCTCCTGAGTTTTACGACGCAGAGTGACATCTTCCTTGACAGCGACAAAATTGGTGATTTTCCCAGTCTCGTTATAAATCGGCGAAATTGAGGCATCCTCGTAATAAAGCGAGCCATCCTTTTTGCGATTAACAAAAGTGCCCCGCCAAGTTCGTCCGGCCAAGATAGTCTCCCAAAGCTTGACATAGAAAATACTCGGCATCCGACCCGAACTCAAAATTCGTGGATTTTGCCCAATCGCCTCTTGAGGGGTATACCCGGAAATGGTTTCAAAAATAGGATTGACATATTCAATGACTCCGTTGATATCTGTTGTGACAATGCAAACGGGGCTCTGCTCCACAGCCTGGGACTTCTTTTTCCGATCCAATTCATCTTGCTTGCGCCCAGTTATATCGGTAACTACAGCGACAAAAAAGAGTGGTTCGTTATTCTCGTCGCGCACAATTGACCCCATCAACTCGACCCAGATCAGCTCTCCGTCCTTTTTCACATAACGTTTTTCCATCTTATACGAAGCCAATTCCCCGCTAAGCAGAAGGCTAACATTAGCCAAATCCGCTTCTAGATCGTCAGGATATGTTATCTCCGCAAAAGTTTTGTTCTGCATTTCTTCTTGGGAATAGCCTACTATCTGACAAAAAGTTTGGTTGAGCATTAAAAACTCGCCTGTAAGAGAAATTTGCGCGATGCCGGCACCAGCCAAATTGTATATCTTCTCAAGCACAGCTTCGCTTTGGCGCAATTCATTGCGGGACTGATCTTTTATTTCAATGATTTGCTGCTCAAGTTGCAACTGCTCCAATTTTTTTCTAACGCTATTATCCCTTACTATAATCACCTGCACCAGTTCTTCGCCGATTTTTTCGCTACTAGCTTCGACCTCAGCCGAAAATGCCCCGCTTGCCCCTAAGAGGGTCAAGCTGACAGCCGAGGCGTCATTACACCAACAATGATCGCTGAAAAAAGCAGTTTTTTTGCCATCGTCCCCGATACATACAATAAACTCCCCTAATAATCCACTCAAAACCATTTCAGCAGGAAAGCCAAACATCACCTCGGCCGCAGCGTTCCAAAACGTTATTCGGCCCTCCTCGTCGGTAAAAATCATCGCATCATTGATTTTGTCCAGCATCCGCAAAAACCGTTGATAATCCGCCTGAGCTTCGAGCCCTGCTAAGAGATTTTCCCGCTGGTTTCGCGCCAATCCGAATGAAAACAGAGCGATGAAGGATAACCCAAATATAAACATTGCCCCGCCAACAGGCAGATACCAACCTAGCCAACCACTCTCGCCAAACGGGAGGGGCGTGCTACTCTCCATTGCATTATTGTCGTAGTACTTGTGGCCAAAGTAAAAAAAAGCCAGCATGAGAAGCAAAAAAAGTCCCGTGCCGGCAAAAAATTTTTTAAAAAAAGATGTCCATAGTACTTTATCAGTCTCTTTTTCCATAATTCACTCAGTCTCCATCTGATCTCTGATAGCCTCAAATCGCGGAGCTATCTCGCTAAACGCCTTGACAAGGCGAGGGTCGAGATGGCTTCCCGCTGAATCAAGGATAATATTTACACTTGTAGGATGATCGATGGCCTCTTTGTAGACCCTTTTTGATCTTAACGCATCGTAGACATCGACCAAAGCCATAATTCGACCGGAGAGAGGTATTTTGTCGCCGGCAACACCCTGAGGATAACCACTGCCATCCCATTTTTCGTGATGAGTAGCTGCAATTTCGATTCCCATTTTTAAAAATTTATTTGTTTGCGCTTTTTTATAGGCAAGAGTCAGGTATCTGGCTCCCACCTCCGCGTGCGTTTTCATCACTTCAAATTCTTCGAAAGTCAGCTTGCCTGGCTTCAGAAGAATCCTGTCAGGAATCGCAATCTTGCCGATATCGTGAAGCGGAGCAGCATTATAAATGTTCTCCATAAACTCGTCATCGATTAAATTAACGAAATCATCAGATAATCGTAGCCGCATCGCTAAAGCACGACACAAAAACTGTGTCCGCTCAATGTGCCTTCCTGTGTCATCATCCCGGGTTTCTGCTAACTTAGTGATCGTGACAATCATCGCCAAATGGCCGTCTGTAATCTCCTTGACTTGCTGCCGCACTATTCCCTGCAACTCTTCGTTCCGCTTGGTTATTTCCCCTTGGAGAAACTTATTTTCAAGATGAACCTTGACCCGGGCCAACACCTCCGCCGCCTGAAAAGGCTTGGGAATGTAATCGACGCCACCGGCCTCAAAGGCCTTGACCTTGTCGAAGGTGGCGCTGAGAGCGCTGATAAAAATAACGGGGGTGGAGTGAAAGTGCGGATCTTGCTTTAAACGGCGACAGACTTCGTAGCCATCCATGTCTGGCATCATGACGTCCAATAGAATTAGGTCTGGAGGATCCTGCATCGCACCGTCCAACGCCATTTGGCCATTGGGATAAGCGCGCAAATTGTAGCCTTCATTGCCCAGAATCGCAAGCAATAGCGTCAAATTCTCGGCGACATCATCCACAATCATAATCGTCGAATCTTGGTTTTTATGCAGCATCCATCTCGCCTCCAATCCGTCGGACATCTTAAATTAATAGCATAAAAGCACCATAATTATATGAATTGGCGACCGAAATAGCAATCTTAACGCCTTTATCAAGCACAAATATGCATCTTTAGTCCCATTTTAACTTTCTAGAGAGTTTATCCCTTCTACAGCTGAAATAGTGCGCCCGGGACCGAGCTCGACCCACAACATACCCATCAAAATCAAAGCCCCGCCCAAAATGGTCCGCATTCCCACTCGCAGCGTCATTTTTTTTGCGTTCATCAAAATTCTCCCCAACTAATAACGATGTGGCGCCACCCCGACTGGGCATAAATAGCAAAGCCTGGCTAAATCTTTCAGCAACAATTTTCGCAAGCCAGA
>Ga0351922_1005_pt1 | contig 90221 bp, 71 predicted proteins | sample BONcelT113001C10_FD_206862 | JGI IMG/M metagenome (GOLD analysis project Ga0351922, IMG submission 206862) | Enriched cells from coal bed in the Powder River Basin, Montana, United States - BONCAT cells T11 rep2 HSBNCT.T11.300.1.C10 ... | reverse complement strand
GCAGCACGTCCCGCTGCTCCAGTCGAGCGGCGTCGTCCGGTGTTTTGCCCGCGGCCAGCTCCGTCGCCATGCTGCCCGCTGCGCGCGACGAGTTGCAGCCCGTGGTCGTGAAATTGGCCTGCACAATGCGGCCTTTGGCAATCCGCAGCCAGAATTCCATCGTGTCGCCGCAGGGCCCCGTGATGCGGGCATGGCCATCCCACGAGTCCAGCGGACCTTCGTTTCGCGGCGGATCCAAACGTTCTAATACCGGGAGCGCAAATGGTCGTTCAGTGTTCATCGCAGGGGTAGGGGCTAGAAGTTTTGGGGGTGTCGGGCGTTCTTCCATCTTCTTCGTTCGTTGTTCGTTCGTTGTTTCCGTTTCTCATTGTCTTTCGTCCGTGGTTTCAAGATTCGCGAGCGAAAGCGACAAAGGTCGGCAAAACAATTACGGTCGATTGCACCAAGCCTCCGCTCGCTACGGGCTCGCTAACCTGCAGACGCTGATCCACCACGGTCCAAAGAGCGCGAATCGCCTGGGCTGCCGGACCGTCCGATGTTTCGACCACCGTCCGGCGCGCGACCTGCGCGCGAGTCACCGCCGCGTCGTAGGGCACGCGTCCCGCCAGGGCGATTCCTTGTTGGCGGGCCAACGCTTCCAATTGCCTCGTCAATTCCTCATTCAAGTCGGCCTTGTTCACGGCCAACATTCCCGGGACGCCCAGTCGCATCGCCAACTCGGCCACGCGGCGAAAGTCATGCAGACCGGAAACCGTCGGTTCCACGACGAACAGGGCCAGGCTGGCCGCCGTCAGCGAGGCAATCACCGGACAGCCGATGCCAGGCGAGCCGTCGCACAGGATCCGTTCCAGCTGATGTTCCGCAGCCAGCTGCTGGGCGGTGCGGCGCAGGTGCGTCACCAACTTGCCGGAGTTCTCCGCCGCCACGCCGAGCCGGGCGTGAATCATCGGACCGCATCGAGTCTGGGAAACAAACCATTGGCCGCACACGACGGGCTCCAGTTCGATCGCATGTTTGGGGCAGAAATCGACACACACGCCACAGCCCTCGCAGGCGAGTGGTTCGATCCGACACGTTCGGGGCACCCGGTCGTTGCCAGGACCATCGAACGAGATCGCCCCGAAACGACACAGTTCCGCGCATTGCCCGAGGGCCAGGCATTGCTCGGCGTTGACCCGCGCTTTGCTGCCCCCGACAAAATCTACGCTCCGCTCGATTTGCGGCCCGAGAACCAGATGCAGGTCGGCGGCGTCCACGTCGCAGTCGGCGACCACCACCGGTTTTGCCAAAGCCGCAAACGACGCGACGAGGGATGTCTTGCCGGTGCCGCCTTTGCCACTAATCACCACCAGTTCCTTCATGCCACCACTCGCTCCCGGGAAGTCCACTCCGTTTCCAAGGCCACCAACAATCCATCCAGCCGCTGCGCCAGACTCGGCACGACCGCCGCCGCCAGTTCGCCCCGCGAGTACGCCTCGGCCACGGCGCGGTCGTCGGGGATCTCGGCCATGATCGCGATCCCCTGACGCTGGCAGTACTGCCAGACCTCCCGGTCGCCCGCGTCGGCGCGGTTGACCACCACCGCAAACCGCAGTCGCAGCGCGCGGATCATCTCGACCGCCAACGCCAAGTCGCACAGTCCGAACGGTGTCGGCTCGGTCACCAACAGCACCAGATCGGCCTCGCGAACGCTCTCGATCACGGGGCAGGAGGTGCCCGGAGGGCAATCCAGGATGACCAAGCCGGCATCCGCCGGCAAGGCCGCCTTGACCGCTCGTATCGCCGGCGGGCTCATGGCCTCGCCCACATTCAACACGCCGTCCACAAATCGCACGCCATCGCTGGAACCCAGCCGCAGACGGCCGATGGCTCGTGGCACTTCGCGAAGGGCGTCTTCCGGACAAGCCAGCTGGCATCCGCCGCAGGCATGGCACAACTCGGCAAATACCAGCACGGACTTGCCCACACAAGCGATCGCGCCAAAGCGGCAGATCTCGCTGCACCGTCCACACAGCGTGCAACGGCCTCGATCCACCACGGGGACCAGACGCTCGATCGAAAGCTCCTGCGCAAAGGTGGGTTTGAGGAACAAATGCCCGTTTGGCTCCTCGACGTCGCAATCCGCGTACACCACCGAGCGGCCCGACTTGGCGGCGAGGTAGGCCAAGTTGACCGCAACGGTGGTCTTGCCCGTGCCGCCTTTACCGCTTGCCACTGCAATCCGCATGATGCTTAGTCGCTCTCCTGCTCGGGCCCTGGTTGCGCTGCCTGGATGCCCTCGATTCGCTTGCGGATCTCGTCCAGCGTTGCCGCCAAGCCGTCGGCTTGCTGTTTGAGCATCGCCAGATCCTGCCGACTGTCTGGGGCCATGATCGGGGCAACCGGGCCAGGCGGCGCGGCCGGATCCGGAGTCGTCGCCGACTCCGCTCCCATCGCTCGCTGCCAACCGGTTAATCCCGTGGCGCGGAACACGTTCCGCCATCGCCTGCCGCGTCCGCTGCCACGGCCCGCCCCCGCGCCAAGACCGCGGTTCATGAATCCGGGGCCGCCGGCGCCCTTGCAGGCCCCCATCCCGCGACCGGTCATCGGCCCTTGTCCCAGCGGGCCCGTGTGATCTCCTCGAGGCATGACAAAACTCCTTTCCGATCAATCGTAACGTGTGTCACTCGGACCGAACGCTCCAACTACGCATGGTGTCCCTCGACATTGGCCTCGACGGCCGTGTGAAGCCGCCCGGCGCGGAACGCCTCGACGGCTTGTGCCACCGTCCCCGTCACACCGACATACACCGAGATGCCCGCTGCCTGAAGGGTCGCAAACGCCTTCGGCCCGACATTCCCCGTCAGCAGCGCCTCGGCTCCCAAGCGGGCGACGGTTTGTGCGCTTTGGATCCCCGCCCCTTGCGGAGCGTTCAAGTTCCGGACATTGTCATGCACGGTGAACTGATCGGTTTCCGAATCGACCAGAAGAAAGTACGGCGCACGCCCAAATCGCGGCTCGACAGCCGCGTTCAGTTCGGTTCCCTGGGCAGTGATCGCAAGGTTCATGAAACTTCCTCATGCGTTGGGTGTCCCTCCGCCACCGCTGTGACAGGGCGGCGAGTGATCTGGATTCTGTACCCAACGGGATGAAGCACTGCGCGTGCCAAAGCCGCAGCACTTGCCACGGCACGCAGGCCAGGCCCTGAAGAATGCCCTCCAGCTGACGACGGCAGCCTGCTATTTCACGTCGTCGGGAGAGATATCCCCGGAAAGGTGGTCTTGCAATCTGCGTTTCCAGCGATGGAAGGTCTCTGGCATGATGCAAGACCAATCATCGCGAGGCCACCTGCATGAGCTGGATCAGTTTCCGGGCGGCGGTTTCCGCAAAGGCGTCATCGTTGATGTGCAAGTCCAAATCCAGCAATTCGACTTGGCCGCAGTTCCGCCGCACGGCGTCCAACAGCGCCTTGCGGGCGGCCGGATCGTCGAAGGCTTCGCCCGTACGGTCGATCGCTGACACGCCGCGTTGCGGCAACAGGATTGCGGCCGGCCCCCGCGCCGCCGCAACCTTGCGGCCGATTTCCTCGCCCAACTTCGCGTTCTCCTTGGCCGTGGTCCGCATCAGGGTTACCGTTGGATTGTGCTGGTAGAACTTGCGACTCCGGAACTTGTCGGGCACGGTCTCGGGCGGGCCAAAGTTCACCATGTCGGTCGCGCCGACCGACACGACCTGGGGCACGCCGCGTTTCCCGGCCGCCGTCAGACGATCGGGACCCGCGGTCAAAATGCCGCCGACCAGTTCGTCGGCCAGTTCGGTGGTCGTGATGTCCAGCACGCCCGCGATGGCGCCTTCGGCGATCAGGGATTCCATCGCCTGGCCGCCATTACCGGTGGCGTGAAACACCAGCACTTCGTAACCGGCCTGCTCCAGAATCGCCCGCGCGTGCTGGACGCAGGGTGTCGTGACGCCGAACATCGTCGCCGCGACCAACGGACGATCGTCGGTAGAATCCGGAGCCCGATCCAGTACCATCCCGGCCATCGCAGCTGCCGCGCTGTTGAGAATCCGGCGGCTGATGCGATTGATCCCGGCGATATCGACGACGGAATTGAACATCAGAATGTCCTTGTCGCCGACGTACTGCCGCACCTGGCCCGAGCCCAACGTGCTGACCATCAGCTTGGGGACCCCCAGCGGCAGGGCCCGCATGGCCGCCGTGCCGATGGTGGTGCCGGCCGAACCCCCGAGGGCCAGCACACCGTCCAGTCGGCCCGCGAGGAACGCCTCGCGAACCAACGCAGTCGCCCCGGCCGCCGCCTGCGTCACGGCCTCGCCCCGATCCCGCCGCTCGCGGACCGCTTTCAGCGTCGTCCCCGCGGCCTGGAAAACATGTTCCCGACAAATGTCTCCTACGGCCGCCGATTCGCCGAGGCACCCCGTGTCGACGACGACGACATCCACACTCAACGCGCGGAGCCGCTCTCGTACCAAAGCCGCTTCGGCGCCCTTGGTGTCCAGTGTCGCCAGCAAATAAACGCTCATCGCACCCTCGCTTTGTGACGTGTTCCTGACAAAATGGTATGTTACGGTCAGCAGTGGGTCAATGTTGGCAACGGTGCGGAAAGTGGGCTGCCCCACGCTTGGACCAGGGACTTTCGCAGGGTTTGCGTCATGCCAACGTGGTGACAAGTCTCTGCCGTTCAAACCGCGGAGTTTGCCGGGGGTTCTCGCGGGCGCTTCGGGTTCCGTGCAAGACGTCTTTGACGAGTGGCTTGTGCCGGGTGGACGTCGACCTACAATACTGGGCGTTTCGCGTTTTTCATCCTCGGGCAATCGTTCAACGTCTATGCCGGCCTCCGATATCGTCGTCAAAGGCGCTCGCGAGCATAACTTGCGGGACGTCGATCTGGTTCTGCCTCGAAACAAGTTGATCTGTCTGACCGGGGTCAGCGGCTCCGGCAAGAGTTCGCTGGCCTTCGACACGCTGTACGCCGAGGGCCAGCGGCGGTACGTGGAGAGTCTGTCCAGCTTTGCCCGCCAATTCCTGGGCCAGATGCCGAAACCCGATGCGGATTACATCGGCGGCCTGAGCCCCTCGATCTCGATCTCGCAAAAGTCCACCGGCGCCAATCCCCGCTCGACGGTCGGTACGATCACGGAAATCTACGACTTTTTGCGAGTTCTGTTCGCCCGCGTCGGCCAGGGATTCTGCCCGAAATGCGGTCAACCGATCACGGCGCAGACCCGCGAACAGATTATCGCCCGAATCCTGCAATTGGCCGAAGGGACCCGACTGGCGGTACTCGCCCCGCTGATCCGCGGCCAAAAAGGCGAGTATCGCGATCTGTTCGTGGACTTGCTGAAACAAGGCTTTGTCCGGGCACGCGTCGATGGCGACGTGGTCTCCCTGACCGACGACCTGCAGCTGGATCGCCAGATGCGGCACAATATCGAAGTGGTCGTGGACCGGCTGGTCGTCAAGCCGACGATCCGGCCCCGATTGGCCGAGGCGGTCGAGTTGGCGCTGAAGCTCGGCAAGGGAAATCTGATCGTGGCGGCCGAGCGGGGGAGGGAGGGGGAACCGTCTAGACGCCCCGACGCGGAGCAGGGGCGAAAGGGGGCCAAGCGGAAGCAGGAAGAAGACAACGCTGGAACGCAGGGCGGCAGCGAGGACATCGTCTTCAGTGCTGCCTATGCTTGCCGGGACTGCGGAATCAGTTTCGAGCCGCCTAGTCCGCAGCTGTTCAGCTTCAACAGCCCCCAGGGCATGTGTCCCGAATGCGACGGGCTGGGCGAGCGGTTCGCCTTTGACCCGAACCTGCTGGTCTCCGAGGAAAATCGCCGGCAGTCGTTCAAGAAAGGCTGCTTCGAGCTGCTGGGCACTTGGTCGGAATTGGGCCGTTGGCGGCGGCACATCTTTCAAGGCGTGGCCGACACGATGGAACGGAAACGGGGCTTGCCCCCCGGCACGATGCTCGAAACGCCGTGGGCGGAACTCGATCCGTCGCTTCAGGATTTGTTGCTGTGGGGCACGGGCGACGAGCACATTACCTACACCTGGCGGGGCGGGGCGTCACCGGTCAAATACGGCGGCAAGTTCGAGGGCATCCTTCCGGACCTGACGTCCCGCTATCGCAACGCCAAGAACCCCATGTACCTGCGGCAGATGGAAAAGTACATGAGCACCTCGCCGTGCAGCGCGTGCCGGGGCCGGCGATTGAACCCGCAGGCGCGGGCGGTGAAGGTGACCACGACACATCCCAAGTTCCGCGACGGCTCGCGGTTGTCGCTGGCCGAAGTGTGCAACTTGTCGATCCGCGACGCGACGGACTTTTTTAGCGAACTGGAATTGGACGCGACCCGCACGCTGATCGCGAGCGAAGTGTTGAAGGAAATCCGCGGCCGGCTGGGCTTTCTGCTGAACGTGGGGCTCGATTACCTGACCCTGGGCCGCACCGCCCCCACGCTGTCCGGTGGCGAATCGCAACGCATCCGACTGGCTGGCCAGATCGGCTGCGGGCTGGTCGGCGTGCTGTACATCCTGGACGAACCGTCGATCGGCTTGCACCCGCGGGACAACCATCGGCTGCTGGCGACGCTGCAGCGGTTGCGCGACATGGGCAACACGGTGCTGGTGGTCGAACACGACGAGGACACGATGCGGGCGGCCGATCACATCGTCGACTTTGGGCCCGGCCCCGGCGTGCGAGGCGGCGAGGTCGTTGTGGCCGGATCGTATGCCGACGTCGTGGCCGCCGAACGCAGTGTGACCGGCAAGTACCTGTCGGGCCGGCTGGCGATCGACGTGCCGCCGCGCCGGCGCCCGGTCGGCGAGGCGCGCTTGCGAGTCCTGGGGGCGACGCACAACAACCTGAAGGACATCGACGTCGACATCCCGCTGGGTGCCTTTGTGTGTATCACGGGCGTGTCCGGGTCCGGAAAGAGTTCGCTGGTCAACGACATCCTGATCGAAGCCTTGCGGCGGGATTTGAACCGGGGCGAAGGCACGCCCGGCGCGCATCGGGCGCTCGAAGGCGTGACGCTGTTGGACAAGATGATCGCCATCGACCAATCGCCGATCGGGCGCACACCGCGTTCCAATCCGGGCACCTATATCAAGGTCTTTGACGAGATCCGCAACTTGTTCGCCCAGATGCCCGAGTCGCGGCGGCGAGGCCACAAGCCGGGGCGGTTCAGTTTCAACGTCACGGGGGGCCGGTGCGAGGCCTGCGAAGGCAACGGATCGACGCGGCTGGAAATGGACTTCCTGGCCGACGTCTGGGTTACCTGCCCGGTGTGCGAGGGCCACCGCTACAACCGCGAAACGCTGCAGGTCAAATTCAAGGACCGTTCGATCGCCGAGGTGCTGGAGATGGACATCCAGCAAGCCCTGGAATTGTTCGAGAATATCCCGCAGGTGCGCGGCAAGCTGCAAACGCTGCACGACGTAGGGTTGGATTACATGAAGCTGGGCCAGCCGTCGCCGACACTTTCCGGCGGAGAAGCCCAGCGGATCAAACTGGCGCGCGAACTGGTCAAACGCAGCACCGGCCGGACGCTGTACTTGTTGGACGAGCCCACGACGGGGCTGCACTTTGCCGACATCAAGCTGCTACTGCAAGTGCTGCACGGTTTTGTCGAGGTCGGAAACACGGTGCTGGTGGTCGAGCACAACTTGGACGTCATCAAGACGGCGGATTGGATCATCGACCTCGGGCCCGAGGGCGGAGACGCCGGCGGGCGCGTGGTGGCGACGGGGACGCCCGAGCAGTTGGTCGCTTGCCCCGATTCGTACACCGGGCGGGCGTTGGCCGCCGTCCTGGGCGGCCCGTCGGTGGGCACAGGGCGGCGCGGTTCCCGCGACGCGCGGGGCAAGGCTTCGCGTTTGGTCGCCGACGCCGCACGCCTCGGTGCGCGCGCGGACGGCCAAAGCGTCTTGGCCAAGGAGATCGTCGTCCAAGGCGCCCAGCAGCACAACCTGAAAAACGTCAACGCTCGCATCCAACGCGACGCCATGACCGTGTTCTGCGGGCCCAGCGGCTCGGGCAAGAGTTCGCTGGCCATGGACACCATCTACGCCGAAGGCCAGCGGCGGTACGTGGAGAGCCTCAGTTCCTACGCCCGCCAGTTCGTCGGCCAGATGCAGAAGCCGAAGGTCGATCATATCGACGGCCTGTCGCCGGCAATTGCCATCGAGCAGAAGAACCTGGGCAACACGCCGCGCTCGACGGTGGGCACGGTGACCGAGATCTACGATTATCTGCGGATCCTGCTGGCGCGACTGGGGCAAGCCTATTGTCCCGATTGCGATTGCCCGGTCGGCACGCAGACGGTCGACGAGATCATGGACAAGATCATGGCCGAGCCGCCTGGCACCCGGCTGTACGTGCTGGCTCCGGTGGAGATCGACGTGGGCCGCGAGTACGCTTCGCTGTGGGACGAGATCCGCGCCGCGGGCTACGTCCGCATCCGCGTGGACGGCGTGACGTATCCGCTCGAACAACCGCCGGACATCGACCGCCGTCGCAAGCACGAGGTGGAAATCGTCGTCGACCGGATCGTCGTCCGCCCCGACGTGCGCTCGCGGATTGCGGACAGCGTCGAGAATGCTCTGGCGTTGGGCAAAGGCGTGATCCGGGTGGCGCAGGCGCTCGACGGCATGCCGGAAACACGTTGGCCGGTTCGCACCCACAGCCAGCACCTGGCCTGCGAACGCTGCGGGCGCAGTTTCGACCCGCTGACCCCGCACAGTTTTTCGTTCAACAGTCCGCTGGGCTGGTGCCCGTCGTGCCAGGGGCTGGGCGTGCAAGTCGGCGCGAATTCGGCCGCGCTGCTCCGCGATCCGAAACAGACGCTCGCCAGCGGGGCCGTCGCCCTCTGGCCCAACTTGGATCATCGCGTGTCGCAGCGGATGCTGGAGAGTCTGGCGGCCGGCACCGGCGTACCCCTTGACCGTCCGTTCGACCAATTGGGGGCGCGGCATCGGCGGATCGTGATGCACGGTACCGGCGACCAGTGGTTCGACGTTGCCGCCACGGCGGCGGAAAGCCCGGCCCCAGGGGCTGCGCCACGGGCCACCACCGCGTCCGCTCGCAAAGCCCCCCGAGCGGCGTCCGCGGCGGCGGAATCGCCTGCCTTCCCCGCGTTTCGGTTTCAATTCAAGGGCCTGTACCCCGCCTTGGAAGAAGCGTCCCGTCTGTCGCCTTCGTTCCGGGCTCGGCTGGAGCAGTTTATCGACGAAGTGGACTGCTCGGCCTGCAGCGGCAGTCGATTGCGGGAGGACGCCTCCGCCGTCCGGTTCCGCAATCAGTCGATCGACGAACTGAGCCGCCTGCCGCTGGGGGACCTGTTGCAAAGGATTCAAGGCTGGAAGCTGACCGCGCGCGAGCGGAAGATCGCCGGCGAACTGATTCGCGAAATCACCGGTCGCGTCCAGTTTCTGCTGGATGTGGGGTTGGAGTACCTGACGCTGGCGCGCGGTGCGGCCACGCTGTCCAACGGCGAAGCGCAGCGGATTCGGCTGGCCAGCCAGCTGGGCAGCGGTCTGTGCGGCGTGCTGTACGTATTGGATGAACCGACAATCGGTCTGCATCCGCGCGACAATGCGCGGCTGTTGGCGGCTCTGTACAAGCTTCGTGACCTGGGCAACACGCTGCTGGTTGTCGAGCACGATCGCGAGGTGATTGCGGGCAGCGACTACATCTGCGACTTTGGGCCCGCCGCCGGCAAGAACGGCGGCCAGATCGTGGCGGCCGGTTCGCCCGCACAGATCGCTCGGCGCCGCGGTTCGGTGACGGGCCCCTATCTGGGCGGCAAGAAGGCGATCCCCGTGCCGACCAATCGCCGCCTGGTTCGCGGGGCCGACGGCCAATTGTGGCAGCGCCACGTGGCCGCGTCTCTCCGAGACGCGAATCCCCGCGTGGCTGCGTCTCTCCGAGACGCGAATCCAGTCTCGGAGAGCCTGGCCCACGTGGGTGCCCCCGTTGCCTGGCTGGAAATCCTCGGCGCTCGCCACAACAACTTGCAGAACATCGACGTCCGCATTCCCTTGGGCACCTTGACGGCGGTGACGGGGGTCAGCGGCGGGGGCAAGAGTTCGTTGATCGACGACGTGCTGTGCCGGGCGTTGGCCAGGCGGCTGCACCGCGCCAGCACCGTCCCGGGCGCTCACGACGAGATTCGCGGTGTCGAGCACATCAACAAGGTGATCCGCGTCGATCAACAGCCGCTGGGCAATTCGCCTACGTCCAACCCGGCGACGTATACGGGCGTGTTCGAGTTGATCCGCGAGTTATTCGCCCAGTTGCCCGAATCGAAGCTGCGCGGGTACGGTCCCCGGCGTTTCAGTTTTAATGTGCCCGGCGGCCGGTGCGAAGATTGCGAGGGCAACGGCCAGAAGTGCATCGAAATGCACTTCTTGCCCGACGTCTGGGTCGAGTGCGAGACGTGCAGGGGCCGCCGGTACAATCCGGAGACGCTGGCGGTCACCTATCACGGCCAGTCGATCAGTGACGTGCTGGACATCACGTGCGGCGAAGCGTTGAAGCTGTTCGAGAACATCCCGAAAATTCGCCGTATCTTGCAAACGCTGTGCGACGTGGGACTGGATTACCTGACGCTCGGTCAAGCTGCTCCGACGCTGTCCGGCGGCGAAGCCCAGCGGGTGAAACTGGCGGCGGAACTCGCCCGCCCGGACACCGGCCGCACGCTGTACCTGTTGGACGAGCCGACCACGGGCCTGCACTTCGACGATCTGGCCCGATTGCTGGAGGTGCTGCAGCGATTAGTCGATCTGGGCAACACCGTGGTGCTGATCGAGCACAACCTGGACGTGATCAAACAAGCCGACTGGATCATCGACTTGGGGCCCGAAGCGGGCGAGGGGGGCGGTCAGGTTGTCGCCGTCGGTCCCCCCGAAGAAATCGCTGGCCCCTCGGCCTGGTCGTCTCCGAGTCCCTTCGTCGCCGAGTCGCCCAGTCCCCCTTTCGCCGTCCCCCCCCGTCACCGCGTCGCCAAGGCGCCCCCTCCCCCCCTCTCCCCATCCCACACCGTTCGCGCCTTGATTCCCGTTCTGGCCGCCGGTCCGCACGTGGCCCGCGCGATTTACGATCCGGCCGCCGTCGAACGTCGGCAGGAGGGCGATCTGGAGATCCGCGACGTGGGGCGAGAGGCCAAAATGCCGTGGGAGGCCGACGGCCGCCGCTGGCACGCACACGACCGCGTCGGCCGCCGCGGCGAGCCGTGCAAGTGGGACGGGCGGATTCTGGAGCGCGTCGTCGACCGGATCCACGAGTTGGGCGAATTCAGCGACACGGATTGGAACGCGCGAAGCGTCGTCGAGATCGCGGCCCGGAAGAAGACCGACGGCTGGTTCCTGCACGCCATCACCGGCGAGACGTGGCTGTTGAAGCTCAAGTTCCGCGTTGCCCGCCAGGCGTTTCGCCGCGACGAGTTGATCGAGCAATTGAATCTGAAGACGCTGAACCAGATGGAGCACTTGCCGGTCTACGGCAACGAGCCGCGGGTGCGCTGCAAGGCGCTGCGGGGTCCGTGGCAGGAAGTCGAAATTCGTGCGCACGGTCTGGACGAGATCGACACGCCGGCCTTTTGGTCTTTCTTGGAAACGGCCGTTCGCAGCTTCCAGCAACTGACCCGCACCGTGGACCTCGACGACGTGATGCCTTGGAAGAAGCTTGGCCAGCGTTGGCACTTGATGCGCAAGGGATTCGCGCTCGGCAAACGCATCGCCTGGGAACCGCAGGTCTTAGAGCAACTGATCCAGCTGCTCGAACAGATCGCGCCGGGCGGCCAGTTCCAGTGGACCAACCAGGTATTGGTCCCGTTCACCCCGTCGGGGCACCGCGAGCCCTGGGCCTCGCTGTACACCAAGAAACCGGCTTCGTTGGACCTGTTCCTGTTCGGCCCCAAGAACATGGTCGGCCTCGGCCGCTTTGCGTCGTTGGCCTGGGAACGCGACCTGGATGCCACCCGCCCGGACCGCGACGTCGTCCGACTGCGTTTTCTCAAGCCCGCCGATTTGAAGAAAGGCGACCTGGCGGAATTCCTCCGCGAGCATCTGGCGGCGGTGACGAAGACGCTGGCGGCAGAATGTTGACGGGGGGCATGGCGTGTATTGAACGATCGAGGGCACAGCCCCAGGCCACGGTGCCAACCAAAAGGCCTTCGGCCCAAGGACCGTTTCCCGCTCGAATGCGCGCTGCCTGTCTCCGTCTCGGAGCAGGGACTTTTTCCTGCTTGCCGTGTTGCAGCGGAGGCTGGCAGATGGGACAACGATAGAGATTCGTTTCCTCTGCAAACGACGGTGTCTGGCGATGGCTTTGACTGACCGACCTGTGGTAATTCTGGGTGCCGGCATCAACGGCGCGGCGTTGGCTCGCGAGTTGGTGCTCAACGGCGTGAGCGTTGTGCTGGTGGACACGTCCGATATGGCGTTCGGCACGACGGCGTATTCGTCGCGGCTGATTCACGGCGGCCTGCGCTACTTGGAGTACGGCGAGTTTTCGCTGGTGCGGGAATCCTTGGAGGAGCGCAATCGGCTCCTGCGGCTGGCTCCGCAATTTGTCCGTCCGTTGCAGCTGGCCATTCCGGTTGGCAAGCGGAGCGGCGGTTGGTTGCCGTCGATCCGCCGCTTCCTGGGCGGACAGGCACCGGCAGCGGAACGCGGCTTGTGGCTGGTCCGCGCCGGCTTGGGGTTTTACGACTTGTACGCTCGCGATTCGCATCTGCCGCGGCACGCGGCCGTCCGCATCGGCGAGGCCGGAGCGGTGCCTGTCGATCCGCAACGGTATCGCTGGCTGTGTACCTACTGGGATGCCCAGATTCCCTATCCGGAGCGGTTCGTCGCCGCCTTGATCGAAGACGCTCGGGTGTCGGCGGATACGTCTGGCGCCGAGTTCACGCTGTACACGTACCATCGAGTTCGTGCGGTCCGCGACCGCTTGGAAATCCACCGCGTCAGCGACCCGAGCGGCCAGCCCGTGCGGACGGTCCAGCCGGCGGCCATCGTGAATGCAACCGGGGCTTGGGTCGATCTGACCTTGGAGCAGCTGGGAGTCATCACGCGGCCATTGATCGGCGGCACCCAAGGCAGCCACTTCCTCACGTTCCATCGGCCGCTAGCCGAAGCGCTGGGCGGTCAAGGACTGTACGCCGAAGCGGAAGACGGGCGTCCGGTGTTCCTCTTGCCGTGGGACCGCGGCACGCTGGTCGGCACCACCGATATCCCGTTCCACGGCGATCCGGCGGCGGCGGTAGCCACGGAAGCCGAATTGGACTACCTGGTGGAAGTCGTCCGCCAGTTGTTTCCGCAACTTGATCTGACGCGAGACGATGTCCACATGCACTATGCCGGTGTCCGGCCGCTGCCGCGGACCGGGGGCGGCACGCCGGCGTCGGTTACCCGGCGGCACTGGATGGAAGAGCACGCCGGTAGCGGCGCGCCGATGTATTCGATCGTCGGCGGGAAACTGACCACTTGCCGTTCGCTGGCCGAACAGGCGACGGCGACGATCCTGCGGAGACTGGGACGGTCGCCGACGGCCAATTCGCGGAACCGTCCGATTCCCGGCGGAGAATCCTATCCCGCCGACCAGACGGAACTGCAAACGGCCTGGCAGCGGCTGGAAAGCCGGTTCCGCTTGCCGCACGAAAGCATCCGCTCGATCTGGACGCTCTGCGGCAGTCGCACCGAGCGCGTGCTCGAAGCCCTGGACGAACTGCCCAGCCCCTGCTTGCCCAGCCCCTACTTGACCGGCCCCTACTTGACCGGCCCCTACTTGACTGGCCCCTACTTGACTGGCACGTCGCTGCCCAAATCGTTCGTCCGCTGGGTGATCCGGAACGAATGGGTTACCACGCTCGACGACCTGATCGAACGCCGCTTGATGTTGCTGTACGATCCCAACGTGTCGCCAGCCACGTTGGACGAACTCGGCGAACTGCTGGTCGCATCGAACAAGCTGGCGGGCGCCGACGCGGCCCATGCGGTGTCGGCGACGTGCCGGCGTTTGCAGGATCACTTTGGAAAACGGCTGTGCGATTCAACAGAGTCTGTATGAGGAGACATTCCATGACCGACAGATTCTCCTCGCGTCTCCAAAACGCGAGCGTCCCGAGCCCTCCGGCATCCAGCCGACACGAGCGTACGTCGCCCGTTTTCCCGTCGCAGGGATCGCGACGACTCGGGAGCGTGTTGCTTGTCTTGGCGGCGTTGGTCACCGCGTCGCCGCGCGTCCCGGCGGGTGGTCCGCTCGAAGGCCTGGCCAAGCCGCAGGAAGGCCGTTCGATGCGCGCGACCTCGACCATGCGTGTCGGCGAGATGCGTCGCGGCGGAGTCGAGCGGAAGTTGGACCCGGCGGCCGAACCGCGAGGCGACCTGGACGAAGCCAGCAACTGGGACAACTTTCGCGTGGCCCCGGGCCAAACGCATGTGCTGATGGACGAGCAGGGGCCCGGCGTCATCACCCATCTCTGGCTCACGTTCCTGGGCCCAGAACCGCAAACCTGGGCTCCCCAGGGCTCGGCCAACCACCAGGAGATGCTGCTCCGCATCTATTGGGACGGCAACCCGCGGCCCGCGGTCGAGGCGCCGGTCGGCGATTTCTTTGCCAACTGTTTCGGCCGCCGCAGCGAGGTCATCAGCACGCCGGTGATCGTCGAGGACGCCGATTCCTACAACTGTTTCTGGCACATGCCGTTCCGCAAATCGGCGCGGATCGAGATCGAGAATCAAAGCGACCAGCCGATCGGCCTGTTGTACTACAATATCGACTGGATCAAAAAAGACCACCTGCCCGACGACGCCCCGTACTTCTACGCCCAGTACCGCCAAGAATACCCCGTGCAGCAGGGGCAGGACTACGTCGTGCTCGAAACCACCGGCCGCGGGCATTATGTCGGCACCGTGCTGGCCGTCCGCACGCGCAGTCCGGCCTGGTTTGGCGAAGGCGACGAGAAGATCTACATCGACGGCGAAGCCAAGCCTTCGATTTGGGGCACCGGCACCGAGGATTACTTCCTGTCGGCGTGGGGCCTGAAGAGAACCAGCACGCCGTATTTCGGAGTGCCTTATTTCGACCAGTGGGGTATCCTCGGGGGCCACACCAGCGCTTACCGCTGGCACATCCATGATCCGCTGGTGTTCAACACGGGCATCAAAGTGACCTTCGAACACTTCGGCTGGATCTCGCCGGACGAGAACCCGGACTACAAATCGACCAGCTGGAACGAGCGGGAGGACGACTACGCCAGCGTTGCGTTTTGGTATCAGACGGGCGCGCCCACGTTTGCGGCCCGTGCTCCCCACGCTCGGGAGAGGAAACTGCCTGGTTTGGAGCGGCTGACGATTCGCGCGGCCGAATTCGCCGAGGAGCGTTATCACGGGATCGGCAGCGCCATGCCGCAACAGTTGCCACTGTACCCGGACAAACAACTGCTGTATAAGCCGCCACAGCCCGACGGTGCGTGGCTCGAGATCCCGTTCGAGGTGCAGAAGAAAGAGCCCTTGCGGTTGTTGCTGAACATGACCCAGAGCTACGATTTCGGCACGTACCAGGCTTTCCTGAACGGTGTGAAGATCGGCGGGGAATTGGACTTCTACCATGCCGAGATCGTCGACCGGGAGTATCACTTGCTGGATTTCTGGCCCGAGCCCGGCGCGTACACGCTGCGACTGGAATGTACGGGCAAGAACGTCCAGTCCCGCGGCTATTATTGCGGCCTGGAATCCGTCCGCCTGCGTCAACGGCGGCCGCGAGTCACCGAGATGGGCCATGACCAGGACAAGGACTGGCGGCAGGAGCCCCGACTGTACCGCTGACGGGCGGCGCCTGTGGTGCGTCGCACCGCGCCTGGCCGAAAATGCTTGCCTGAGAGAGCCTGGCCGGGTTTCTCGTCCGTGGCTCTTTCACCGAAATCTGACCTTCCGCCGTTTTGTTGGCCTATCCCCAAACGCCTCGCTCCAATTAGAATGGAGGCGGCCTACCTTACCACTGCCTACCTCTCTACCGAGTCACTCGGGAGGCTGTAAAATGACGTTGCGCATCCTGGGAGCGCGTCCCCTGGCCCGTGAAGGCGGGACGCGCTTGAAATCGCGCATTGCCACCATCTTTCCCCGTCATCAAACGTTGGTTACCTTGCCGGGCATTCATGCCACCCAGCGGCTGGCTTTCTTGGATCACCTGGAATCCGAGCATCTGGCGGTGCATGGGGAACCGTTGTCGCCGACGGATCGCACCGCCGTGTGGGCCAGCGCGGTGGACCTGATCGTGGAAGACAATAGCATTCTGATCCGCCCGGACCCGGAGCATCTCCCGTTGATGTTCGAGGCGGACGTGGTGTTGCAGGAGCTGTACTCGAAGCGGCAGATCCGCTTTCTGAACCTGAAAGACGCGCGCGTTCGCACGGCCTTGAAGCAGCGCGGCGAAACCTGGCGGATCACGCCGCTGCCCAAGTCGACGCTGGAAATGCAGGGGATGATTGCCGCCTCGAAGATCGCCATCGCCGGGCGCGAGATCTACTACTACAATAACACCACGGGCACGCGGTGGCTGACCCACCAGGAGTTTGCCTCGTTGGGAATACTGGATGACAACGCCTTGCGGCGCCAGTTGGCCGAGGTTCGACAGCATTGCGGCATGTTGAATGCCTTCGGCAATCCGGAGGTAGACTTCTTTGTGGCCGGCAAAGCGTTCTTGGCCGAATGGATCTCGCTGGACTTCTCCGCGTTGGAGGGGGCTGCGTTGCGGCAGACGTATGCCCGGCTGCGGGACCGCTTTGCGGAACTTGTTCCTCCCGATCTGCGCTGCGACGATTCGGGAAATATCGAGTGGCGGCGGAAGATCTACGCCGCCCTGTTTGCCCACCACGACGACGTCGTCTCGGAAGAGATGCTGCTGGGGCTAAGTTCCGAGTTCTACATGCAAATCGAATGGCTCCCCGGCGTCCGCATCGAAGGCGGAGAGGTGCTGTTGGATTCCGTATTCAGCGAGGCTCCGCCCACGCCGGGGGGCAACGGGACGCCCTGCGATGCGAAAGCCCGCGCCTTTATTATGAACCTGGTCCGCGAATACGACGATTTGGAATACGTCAACGTCGGCCGCGTCCCCGAACGGCTGTCGAATCGTCCCCGCGCCGGCGGCCGGCGGGATGTCTATCTGGTCGAGATGAAACAGCGGGAAATTGAGAAGGAAATCGTCAAGGTCATCCGCCTGCAGAAATGGGGTGTTTGGGAGCGACTGAACGAGGGGAAGAGTCTCGAACGGGCCATGATCGAGACGGAGGAGTACACCGAGTACGTGCTGGACCGGCGACTGGGCTGCCGCCAGGTCGGGATGCGGCTGCTGACCCGCATTATTCCGCGGAAGATTATCGAATCCTACTGCGGCGACCAGCGAGCCTATCACGGGTGGCGAATCTGGTCGCCCTATTTCGAACGCGACTATGTCCGGGGCATTGCCACCGACAAGATCCCGCTGGGCCGCTTCGAGAGTCAGGAGTTCGCCATTCGGTTCGCCCAGCTGCTGGGACAAGCCGCCGCGCCGAACATCGTCGTCGGCCGGAGTCAGGACGCGGAAATCGCCCCGGGTCAGAAAGAGCTGCGGATCATGTTCGATGACGGCGACGAGATCCTGGTCGAGGATGCCAACCGGATGCCCAAGGAAATCCTCTTGACCGACCACACCGGTTCGTTCTGGGACTACGAGACGCCGTTGGTGTCGTTCGCCGACCAATACGCCATGCCGCTCAATCGCCGCGCCGCACACGTCCCCGATGTGGGAGCCTTTGCCGATGCCTATCTGTCCGCCTTCCTGGTCAGTTTTCGCCGCATCCAAAGCGAATTTCGCCGCGAACAAAAAGCGTTCTTGAACCTCTTCATGGGATGCTCGTGGGACGAACGAGGCAGCTTTGCCGACCGCTGGCCGAAAGTCCTACAGCGATTGGATCGAACCAACCCGGAACAATTGGCCGAAGCGATTCGCCGCCACGTGATCGCGGTCTCGTGCCCGGCCCGACCAGACACAACGTGGGCCGCAAGCTGAATGAGCGGAGGATCGCCGGACCGCGGGATGTCACCCTCTTCGGAACACCACGTGGAAAGGGGCCTCGGCGGGGCCTGGGCGTCAAAGAAAAAATGGGACATCACTAAGATTGACGGCGTTTTCGGGCGATGGTAGGATGTCGCGATGCCACGAACCGCCCGAACCACCGAAGCCGAGATGGTCTACCACGTCCTCAACCGGGGGAACGGGCGAATGCGGCTGTTCCGCAAGCCGGGCGACTACGAGGCTTTCGAAAAGGTGCTGGCGGAGGGGATCGAGCGGTATGCGGTCGAACTGCTGACCTACTGTATCATGCCGACGCATTTTCACCTCGTCGTGCGTCCCAAGACCGACAAGGCGTTAGGACAATGGATGGGCTGGGTCGGTGTGACGCATGTCCGGCGACACCACGAGCGCTACCATTCTCGCGGCGGCGGCCATCTCTATCAGAGCCGGTTCAAGAGTTTTCCCGTCAGCGAGGACGAGCACTTTCTCATGCTCGGCCGCTACGTGGAGGCCAATGCGTTGCGCGCAAAGCTCGTGGAACGGGCCGAGCAGTGGCAGTGGAGCGGGCTTTGGCGACGTCTGCACCGCGCGCCAGGTTTGCGGCTGAGTCCCTGGCCGGTGGACCGTCCGCGAGGCTGGGTCGAATCGGTGAACGCTGCGATGCCGAAGGAGCAACTCGACGCTCTGCGGGAGTGCGTGCAGCGAGGTCGTCCGTTCGGTTCGGCTGCCTGGGTAAAGACCACCGCCGCGCGCCTCGGCCTCGGCTTTACCTTGCGCGGACCCGGCCGCCCTCGCAAGGTCATCGAAATTCAGTAATGTTCGGCGAACGGGCATGGCGGTGCTCCGCTTTCTTGGAGTGCGCTCAAGGATCGCAGATTACTGCATGCACGGCAATCCCGCGATTATTCATGGGGTGGACCGATCTTGCCGTCTCACGACGACCCGCCTCGTGCGAGCGGCAAAAACCACCTCACGTTCAGGAGAGCCATGCCACTTGGCTGGTTCTGTCAGGGTTTTGAGGATAGAATTCCGACAACGACGAAAGGAGCCGGTTTCATGACTGCAGCGACAAATCGAACGGCCGATCGGCGGCGTTTCTTCCAGACGGGTGCCGCGGCCGCCTTGGGGTGGACGCTCGGCTCGCCGCGGGTCCAAGGCGACGACGCCGCGGCCGGGCTGGTCGAGAACGGCACGTACATCGAGCCGCCCCGGCGCGTGCCGGTCGTAGCCGATGCCGACGTGGTCGTGTGCGGCGGAGGACCGGCGGGCGTCACCGCCGCGCTGGCAGCAGCCCGAGCCGGTGCCCGGACACGGTTGCTGGAGGCCCACGGCTGTCTGGGCGGTATCTGGACCAGCGGCTTGCTCAGCTACATTCTCGATTCGGGCAACAAGCCGGGTATCATGCGCGAGATTCTCGCGGCGTTGCAGGCGCGCGAAGAAGACGTCCGCCGCGCTCCGTCGATGTACGACCCCGAAGCGCTGAAACTGCTGCTGGAGCAGATGTGCCAGGAAGCCGGAGTCGCCTTGCAACTGCACACGCACTGTGCGGCGGCCGTCCGCGATGCGGCGAACCGGCTGGCGCTGGTGGTGACCGAGTCCAAATCGGGTCGCGAAGCCATTGCCGGCAAGGTGTTCATCGACTGTACCGGCGAAGGCGACGTCGCCCATCAAGCCGGCTGCGGGTGGGACTACGGCCGTCCGGAGACAGGCGACGCGCAGCCGATGAGTTTCATCGTCCTGTTGACCGGCATCCACCTGGACGAAATCCGCCCCTACGTTTCGTCGCTGCCCGGCGATACGTGGGCCGCGCCGAAGGACGCCCTGGCCGGGCTGATCAAAGAGTCCAGCGGTTTCGGTCCTTCCTACGCGAAACCCTCGCTGTTCCCGATCCGCGAGACGCTGTTCTGCCTGATGGCCAACCACGAATACGGGCTGCGGGGATTCGACGTGCGGGACGTCACACGGGCCACGTTGCAGGGACGCGCCGAGTTGCATCGGATGATCGACGGTCTACGGAGCCTGGGCGGACCCTGGAAAGGCCTTCGCATCTGCAGCTCGCCGGAACGTATCGGCGTCCGCGAGAGCCGCCGCATTCACGGCCGCTACACGCTCAGCAGCGACGATATCACGCGCGGCGCCCGGTTCGACGACGCGGTCTGCTGCTGTACGTTTCCGGTCGACGTGCATTCGACCGCGGCGGACCGGGGCAAGGGCATCGAGGCGGCTCCCGTCCGCGCCAAACCGTTCGATATCCCTTACCGCTCCCTTGTGGCCAAAGACGTTGACGGACTGTTGCTGGCCGGCCGCTGCATTTCCGGCGATTTCTACGCACACTCGGCATATCGCGTGACCGGCAACGCGGTGGGCATGGGCCAGGCGGCCGGCTTGGCCGCCGCCACGGCGGTGAAAGAGGGGGTGCTCCCGCACGAGGTCGATTGGACGGAGTTGGCCAAGACGGCGCCGTGGAGCGAAAACGCTTGATGGAAAAGCCGTTGGTGAAAGCGCGCGAGCCCGAGCTCCCACCGCTTGGCACCGATCACTGCGCCTCGCGGGGGGGCTCGCCTGCGTTTCCTCAACGTTGCACAATAGACGGGAAGCCGAAGGCCGGTTCTATGTCGCGCAGATCGTGCCCCAGCGCGGCTGGATCCGCGACGATCAGGGAACAACTCACGATATCGCCCATATCCACTGCGTGCCGCCTTGGTAGCGGATGACATGGTAGCCATCAAGATCGTGATCGCCTGCCAGAAAAACCGGGTAACGGGGTATTCTGAGTGACACCTTGGGGCACGGAAAGACGACAGCATTCGCAGTTTGTGCGGCTGTGGCACGCGGCGTCAAGTTGCATTGCCATCGTTGCGCACGAAACAGGCCGCTGGTTGGCAACCCATCACCGTTTCAGAACAACACGGCAAATCCAGCCGCTTCGAAGTGCTTGTCGTTGGTAAAGGCTTCGCCGATGCCCAATCGTCGCATCACCCGGATCGTCCCAGACGGCAATCATGCCAACCGTATCGAGAAACACATCGTTCATGGTTGATGCTCGTTGTGTCGTGCGGCCGTGTCGGTGTGGCCTGAACTGTGCCGTCGCCCAAGAATCTCATACACTTTCGCGAGCCCATCACTCATGGGGGCCTGCGGTGGTGACGGTGAAATCAGGTTTACCTGGACTTCGACCGCCGGGAACGCTCCCTTGGGCGAGGCCTGCCGGGGGCGTCTGGCGGCTTGACAAGGCCGCTCGGGCGGCGCAGACTTGGGCACGGGCGAGATCAAAACCTCGCGCTGCCCGGCCCACAGACGACGAAGAACTTCAGATCCTTCCACGCATACGAGATGTGCCGGACGGCAACATCGCCAGAACCATGGAGTCCAACCCATCCCACGGGAGAGCCGTTCTCATGCGCTGCAGCATTGAAAAGAAACAGGTATTCCAGACCGATCGTCGTGCATTTCTGAAGATGGCCGCCGGAGCCATCGTGGTGCCCGCCGTTTGGACGGGGCGCCGCGCGCGGGGCGCGGAATCCAAGAATGACCGCATCGGCGTGGGGGCCATCGGCACCAGCCGGTATCGGCCAGGGACCTGGGGCAACCCGAATGAATTTGACGGCCGAGGTACGACGATCGCCCGCCAGGCCGGGGAGTTCGGCGACATCGTGGCCGTGGCCGATGTCAACCAACACTTCGCCGGCTATTTTGCCGAGAATTACGGGAACCGCTGTCAAACCTACTCCGACTACCGGCACCTCCTGGATCGCAAAGACATCGATGCGGTCATCATCGGCACGCCCGACCATTGGCATGCGAAAATGGCCGTCGACGCCATGCGCGCGGGCAAAGACGTGTACTGCGAAAAACCGTTGACCTTGACGATCGGCGAGGGCCGGATCCTGTGCCGAGTGGCCAAGGAGACGGGTGCCGTTTTCCAGGTGGGCACGCAACAGCGCACCGAATTCGACGATGTTTTTCTGAAAGCCGCGGCCATCGTCCGCAGCGGGCGGCTGGGCGAAACGATCAAGGCGCTCAGCAGCGTCGGGCAGCCCGACTTCGTACGGGCAGGCGGAAGCCGGGGACCGTTCCAAAGTTCGCCGCCACCGGAGGGATTGGATTGGGATCTCTGGCTGGGGCAGGCGCCTTGGGCGGAATACTGCCCGGAACGTTACTTCTACGACTGGCGCTGGTGGTTCGCGTATTCGGGCGGCCAAGTGACCGACTGGGGCGTGCATCACACCGATATTGCCGTGTGGGCCATGGGTTTGGACGGCACCGGACCGGTCAGCATCGAAGGCAAGGCCACCTTCCCGGGCGTCGAGGGCGGATTCGACGTTGCCGAGAGCTTCGATTGCACGCTGAAGTACGCGGACGGGCAAGAGATCCGGCTGTTCAGCGGCGCCAACGAACTGATCTTCAGCGGCGAAAAAGGCCGCATTCGCGTCAACCGCGGCGGGCTGACAGGCAGGCCCGTCGAGGAGCTCACCGAAAAAGACAATGAAGAACTGGCCGGGGTCATGGCCCAACTCTGCCGCGGCAAGCAGCCGGGGGGCCACATGAAAAATTTCTTTGAATGCGTCCGCGACCGCTCGCTGCCGGTGTCCGATGTCTATTCCCACCACCGCGCGGTCAGCTGCTGCCACCTGGCCAACATCGCCCTGCGGCTGGACCGCCCGCTGGCGTGGGATCCGGAAAAAGAAGACTTCGTCGGCGACGCCCAAGCCAGCGCCTTGCTGTCGCGTCCGCAGCGCAAGCCGTATGACCTGACGTGACTCGCGTCTTCGAAGTTGCGCAACGTCTCTGCCGAGCTTGCAGGCTGTTGATTTAATGCCGTCCGGACCCTGCAGGATGTTGGAGTTCACGCTTCAGCGTGTCTTTTCCCGCCGGCAGAGACCGGCCAAACACGCTGAAGCGTGAACTCCAACGGGTGTGCTTATCCTGCGTCGCTCGCGTGCAATTGGACCAGCTCGATCAAGACTCCGTCCGGGTCCAGGGCACAGACGATACCGGCCGCGTCCGGCGCAGCGACGGGAGCGGTCAGAAACCGGACGCCCTTGGCCTGGAGTTGCTCGTAGGACTTCTGCACATCTTTCACGAAGAAGGTCAGCCAGCGGACTCCCGCCGCAAACTGATGCGACCGGCGGGCCGGAGGCGAGGCGATGTCCATCAACTTGATCAACGTGTCGCCCGCCCGCAAGCGGACATGCCGGAAACCGCGCGGCGCCAGTTCCGCGCCCCGGGCAACTTCGTCAGGAATCCGAAGGTCTTGCGCAATCTCCAATCCCAACAGCTCGTGATAGAACCGCAGCGACTCGTCGAAATGACTGCACACGAGGGCGATATCGACCCGCGAAAGGGTCAGTCGCAGCGGATCGGCATCCCGATCCGCGGGCAGCGGTCCCGCTTCCGCAGCAGCAACGGATTGCTCTCCGCCCCCCTGAGTTTGAAGCAGCCCGAGGGCCGCCGCACCGCCGATGAACTCGCGTCGTTTCATGGTTGTATCTCCTCAAGCCAATGTCCCTGGCTCCCGCCCGATCCGATCACATCCCGAACGCCGTCGGCCGGAGCCTGTTCAAGCGGTATTGTAATCGTCCGCGGACCCGGAGGGTATCTGTCATGGTTTCCGGGTGCTGGGGTACAGCGTCCGGACCAGTTCCCTGGAGCGAGAGGTTTTGAAGGACTGGTTCCGCAAGATCGAGCGGAACTTGTCCTACTATTTGCCGCGCGATACCCCGGCAGACGCCAAGCGGCAACTGACGGCGGCGTCGGCGCCCAAGCGGCTCGTCTATGTCCCTGTCGTCGAAGACCTGGAGATGCTCGCTCAGATTTGTTATCGCCCGACGGACACGGCCGGGCGAACGGGCTCGTATTTCGCCCATTGTCTTGTCCGCCGGAAGAACGACCCGGGGCATCACTGGTCGATTCTCGACTGCGTAAAGCTCTAGGCGGCAGCGCAGTGGCTCGAGGAGGACACGGCCTCGCTCCCGACGCGTTTGGCCAGCCTGTCGGGACTGGAAGACATGCTGGACGGCCGTCGCCCGGCGATCGATGAACGGGTCGTATTGAACTTCCTGACCGCGCCGACGGCGGGGCCTTTTGATGATCCCGGCGGCGTGATCCCCGCGCGCTGGCGCCAGAAATCGCCGGACGAGCGGCGAGACCTGTTCGCCACGCTGCTCGCCGGTTTTCTCGATCCGGACCGCAGCCCGTCGAACGCCTTGCTGGTCGTCGCGGAACCCGGTCTTGCGGCCCTCGTGTTCTTCGGAATCCTGCGTCTGGTTCCGTCGCTGGCGTTGCTCGACACGCTCGTTCGCCGCGGGTATGATACGGTGGATCGGGCAAACCGGACGGGAGCTGGCCAGATGCAAACGAAAACCGTCGATCCCTACTACGAATGGCTTGGCATTCCGCCCAAGGACCAGCCGCCGAACCATTATCGCCTGCTCGGACTGGAGCTGTTCGAGGAGAATCGCAACGTGATCGACGCGGCCGCCAACCGGCAGATGAGCTTCATCAAGGAGTACCAGGCCGGGGCGGATTCCGCCTTGAGCCAGAAGTTGCTGAACCAGCTCTCGGCCGCCAGGATCTGCTTGCTGTCGCCGGCGACCAAGGCGGCTTACGAGGAACAACTGCGAGCCAAGCTGCAGGCGCAAATGGCTCCCGTTTCCGCGGAACCGGCGTCGGCCGACAGCCGTTGGCGCAACGAGTCCGCCGCCCCCGCAGCGCCGCCGGTAGGGTTGCCCCTCGCGCGTCCATCGGCAAGTCCCACTGCGTCCACGGCGGTTCCGGGTGCCGAGGCGACGCCTGTGCCCCTGGGCATGGAACCGCCGCCGCTTGTCGTGAGCGGAGGATTGTCAGGCATTCTGCGTCAATCCAAGACAGGGCTTGGCGCGTTGGCCGTGGCTGCGGGGGTGTTGGCCGCGGCCCTCGCCCTCGTCTTGGCCTTCGTCGTGGCGCGCTCGCTGGGACCCGCACCGCCGTTTCCCGACGACGCCGTCGCGCAAGGACCGGGACCGCAGCCTGCGGACACTGACGAGCCCGAAGCGTCCATCGCCGAACCCGTGCCGGCATCCGACTCGGACGCATCGTCGCCGCCGCCAGCCTTGGTGCTCGAACCGGCTGCGCCAGTACCGGGTCCGCCGGAACAAGCAGTGCCGCCGCCCGTGATGGAACTGCCTGCGGAACAGCCGGCGTTGGTCGCCGAACCGCCGCCGCTGCCAGTGGAAACCTTGGAACAAGCCGAGGAGCGATTGAAGATTGACGCCGAACAGGCTTCGACACCGGCCGAGCACGAGGCGGTAGCACAAGAACTGCTCGAAATTGCCGACCAGGCCATTGTCGACTCGCAAATCGACTTGGCCAAGCGTGTGGCGGAACGGGCCTTGGCGGCAGCGCGAAAGTCTGAGTCGTATGATCTGGACAAGCAGGCCACGTTGCTGTGGAGCGAACTGCAGCAGCCGCTGACGGAGGAAGTGAAAGAACGAGTCCGCCAACGGATCCGCGGACGGAAGCCATGACAAGGAGACCCGCCATGCAATTCGTGTCGCACATCTTGTCCGTCAGGCTTTCCAGCCTGACAGTTCAGCCTGGAAAGCCTGACGGACGTGTTCGGTTCCACCCGCTGACCACCTTGATCCCGCACCATGGACTCGTGTTGGTCATGGAGATCATTCTGATGGCGTCATGCCTCGGCGTGGCCGCCGAATCCGCGTCGCAGCCCAAGGCGCCCGTCCCGGACGAGGCGGTGGAGCAGGCGGCCAAGAAGACGGCAGGCGAAATCTACGGCGGCCGATTCGCGTTGGCTCAGACCGCGGCCGACAAGACGGCGCTGGCGGCGGAAATGATTGCCGGCGCGTTGAAGGTCCGGGACGGCTCGCCCGACCAGTTTGTGCTGCTGAAGATCGCGCGGGACATCGCGGCCCGAGCGGGTGATGCGACCACGGCCCTGTCGGCGGTCAAGGAACTGGTCCAGCGGTTCGACGTGTCGCCGGTCACGTTGTCGGCGGAGACGCTGTTGACGTCGGCCGAACAGGCCAACATGACGGCCCAGCGCAAAGCGGTGGCGGAGGCGGCCGGGGGCATCATCTCGCAGTTGGCCGCGGCGGACGAGTACGAGTTGGCGATCCGCGTGTGCGAAGCGGGGCGGTTGGCCGCTCAGGGTGCCCGGGAATTCAAGTTGGCCGGGGACTTTTCCAGTCAGCTGCCGGAACTGAGACGCTGGCAGACAGAATTCCAAGCGTACCGGGACGCTCTGGCCGTCATGGAAGCCAGCCCCACGGAACCGGCGGCCAATCTGGCAGCGGGACGGTATCTGTGCCTTGTCAAGGGCGATTGGGAACGGGGCATCCCGATGCTGGCCTTGGGCAGCGACGCGGCATTGAAGGCTGCGGCGCTGCTGGATCTCCGGGGCGCCGCGTCGGCCGAAGCGCAAGCCGCGATCGGCGATGCGTGGTGGGACGTGGCGGAGACCAACGAGGGCACCGACCGTGACCTGCTGCGCCTCCGTGCCGGAGTCTGGTATCGCCAAGCGGAACCGAAGCTCGCAGGCGGTCTGTCGGGCTTGAAGGCAAAACAGCGATTGGAGGAGATTTCGAAATTGGGTCGCAATACTCCGGCAGCGTCGCGCCGTTCCGCACCCTCGCAGCCCCCGCCGCCGGCGATTGCCCCGTTCGACGAGAAAGCTGCCAAACAGCATCAGGCTGCTTGGGCCAAATACTTGGGAGTCCCGGTTCAGTACACGAATTCAATCGGCATGCGGTTTATGCTGATTCCGCCGGGGGAGTTTGAGATGGGATCAACTGCCGAGCAGGTGAATCGACTTATCGAGGAAGCCAAAAAAGAGAGACGCTCCGAAAGAGTCTTGGATCGCATCCGTTCCGAAACGCCCAGACATTGTGTCAGAGTTTCACGACCTTTTTACACGGGCATTTACGAGGTAACACAGGCGGAGTACGAGTTGGTGATGAAAAAGAATCCAAGCAAGAGCAGTGGTAATCCACTCCGGCCCGTAGAACAAGTAACTTGGCACGACGCAGTTGACTTCTGTCGTCGGCTAGGGGAATTGCCCAGGGAGACGACGACTGGCGCGGCGTACCGCTTGTTAAGTGAAGCCGAGTGGGAGTACTGTTGTCGAGCGGGCACGACGACACACTACAGTTTCGGCGACGACGTCGCGTTTTTCGGCTACCACGGGTGGTGGAGCGGTAATTCGGGGGGAGGTCCGCAGCCTGTCGGCAGGTTGCGTCCAAACTCTTTCGGCCTGTTCGACATGCATGGAAACGTGTGGGAGTGGTGCGCCGACTGGCACGCCAACGGGTACTACACGAAGTCGCCTGCCGAAGATCCTAAGCGCCCGGATTCAGGCTCGTCGCGTGTGCTGCGCGGTGGATCGTGGGGCGACGACCGCCATGAGTCCTTCCGATGCGCATACCGCTATTGGATTCCTCCCGTCGAGCAATACTTCGACCGTGGTTTCCGCGTTGCCCTAACTCTTGCCCCGTGAACCTATCGTGTATCTCACAAGGAGATCAGCCATGCCTTTCAGCCAAAAGCGCCACCTCAACCCGGTGCAGGTCGTTTTCAGCTATCGTCACGGCGGGCGGATTGGCAGCCCGACATAAATCCCTCGTTCTGGATGAGGCGGCGGAGTGGGCGGCGGCCAAGAAAACAGCTGGCGAAATCTACGACGGCCGATTTGCGTTGGCCTTAATGTGGCCGACCGGACGGCGCTGGCAACGGAGATCATTGCCGGCGCGTTGAACGTCTGGGACCGCTCGCCGGACCAGTTTGTGTTGCTGAAGCTCGCGCGAGACATCGGAGCCCGAGCGGGGGCCCAACCACGGCCCTGTCGACTCTCAAGGAACTGGTCCAGCGGTTGCACGTTTCGCCGGTCACGTTGTGGGATTTGGGGGACAGTTGGGCATCGCATACTTCCTTTAGGGCGGGAAGGCGGTACTGTCGGTTATGCCCAGAGTGAACGTGCCCTGCCACGAACATTGAACCGCAAGACGGGGTTTTGGACATGGCCAAGCGCAAGAAACGCGAGCAGGACAGCGACTACGATGGTGCCTGGAAGGAGACGCTGCGGAGGTATTTGCGCGACCTGTTGAGGCGGTACTTCCCGCCGATTCATGCGGCGATCGACTGGAGCGTCGAACCCAAGTGGTGCGACAAGGAGCTGAGCCAGGTGGTGGGAAGAGCCAAGCGGCGCAACCAGCCGGTGGACGTGCTGGTCCGGGTGCGGTTGCTGTCGGGCGCCGAGCAGTGGATTCTGCTGCACGCGGAAATCCAAAGCTCGCCCGAGGCGGGATTCGAGCGCCGCGTGGCCCGTTATCACAGCGGGCTGTTTTCTTCCGGCTGATCGACTGGATGATGCACTTGACCGAGCCGTTGAGTCAGCGGTTCGAGCAGGAACTTCGGGAATTGGAGGAGACCTTGAATATGCCATACGTGACATCCGTGGAACGAATTGCCGAAGCGAGGGGAGAAGCGCGAGGAGAAACGCGAGGCGGCGTCAGCCTCTTGCTGAGGCTGCTTGTCAAGGTTTGCGGACGGCTGCCGGATGACGTTGCGGATCGCGTCCGCAGCTTGCCGTTTCCACAGATCGAGGCCTTGGGCGAAGCCTTGCTCGGTTTCCAATCGCTGTCCGATCTGCAGAACTGGCTCGATCTGAACGAAGGACCTGCGGACTGAAGTTCCGGCCCGTCCGATTGCTGTCGTCTCACGCAAAGGCGCAAAGCTCGCGAAGCAGACGCCGGACTCGCCAAATCTTCGCGCCTTTGCGACTTCGCGTGAAACGAACGGCCACCGCGACACCGTATCTTCATGCATCTTGCCTTGATGCTGCCATGCCTCGCCATGATCGGCAACGGAGAACCGGATTTCGCAACGGCGGCGATGCCTGCTATACTAAGCGTGTGTGGTGATCGCGGCGAGGGGGCAAGGGAGACTGGGGATGAGCGTGCCAGCACAGGCAAGAATCGAACCGCTGGAATTAGCCGACGAGGAACGGGCTGCGAGGCTGAGGGAACTGTTGGACTCGGAGCCGCTGCCCATGATTCAAAAGTCGATCGACGCCTTTCGGCGCGAGCTGCCGGAGTTGCTGCGGACGCATCCCGGCCGGTGGGTCGCTTACCACGGCGACCAGCGGGTTGGTTTCGGCAAGACGCAGACCGAATTGTATCAACGATGTTTTGCCCAAGGCCTGACGCGCGACGATTTCATTGTAGGGTTCACCGAGCCCGGCGCATTCGAGCCGGACGAAGAAACCGAGGTTACCTGCTGGGACGTCTGACCCCAAGGCTGCAAGCAAGAGCCCGCCAACGGCTTCGCGAGCGGTGCCTTTCGCCGCCTGCGGGTGCGGAAGGGAGATGACCAAAAAATTGATGACAAAAAGATGTTACGCGGGAACGGGGAATTCATTTCATCTTTTTGTCATCAATCTTTCTGTCATCCATCTTTGTCAACAAATGCAGCCTGCGGCGGTTTGGCACCCCGCGAGCCCAATAACAAGAAGACCCGCCATGCGGTTGTGCTCCCATCCTCCGCCGCCTGTCCCACAGAAAAATCTCACGGAACCTGTAACCGGAGGGCGTCGGGCTCGCACTAGCTCGGGTGAACTGCACGAGATCTCGGCAAACGGACGACTCACTTTGGCAAGAAACGTGTAAACTAAGGAGCAAGAAAATGTTGCGGAACCTGGTGATGGTGGGCATGGTCGTGGCGGGATTGGGAACCATTGGAATCGCGGCGACACCGAATGCGGGGTCTGGAGCAGGCCGCTGGCCGGGCGCCGACACGCCGCTGGGCCGGATGATTGCGGGGAACCTGGGACGGCTGCTGGTCTTGCGGTCCGAGCTGAACCTGAGCGCCGAGCAGCGTTCGCAAGTCCGCGATCTGCTGGTTCAGCATCGCCGCGAGATCGCGTCGACAGTCCAGGCGGTGCGGGCCAAACGGCTGGTCCTGCGCGACGCCGTGCTGACGGAAACCGCGGATGAGGCCGCGATTCGAGCCGCCGCAGCCGAACTGGGCGAGCAGATCGGCGACGCCGCGGTCAAGGCGGCGAAGCTGAAAGCCCGCTTGGCGCCGATCCTGACCGACGAACAACGCACGCTGATCGGCCAGTTCCTTGCCGACCGCGACCAGACGATAGACCGCTTCCTGGAACAAGCTGTCGCAGAACGATGAGCGAGATCTGCTTGAGTGCGAGCGCATGGACGGGGAGTTTCGAGCCGCGAGGCTTGGCGCTCCCTGCCTTGCTGCGCGGAATGGTGTTGGCCGCGGTCATGTCCGACGAACAAGAACAGCCACGCGACCGCAGCGAACCCGATGCGCAAGCCGATGGGGAGGACATTCGCGCGTCGCTGGACGGCGACGGCGAAGCGTTCGGACGGCTGATCCAACGCTATCAGCAACCCATCGCGGCTTACTTGTGGCGTTTTACCCGTCAACGCCAGGTTTGGGAGGAACTGATCCAAGATGTGTTTGTGGAGGCGTTCCTGTCGTTGCGAGGCTACCGCGCCGACGCGCCGCTGCTGCACTGGCTGAAACGGATCGCGACCCGAGTCGGCTATCGCCATTGGCGGACCCGGCAGGCGCAACGCTGCGAGTTGCCGATTAGCACAGCCGAAGCGGTGACGGGCGCGGACCAGCGGGACGCACCGTCACGTTGCGAGGCCGGCGAATTCGTGTACTCGCTGCTGTCCCGCCTGTCGCCGCGCGATCGGTTGGTCATGACCTTGGTCTACCTGGAAGAGTGCAGTCCCGGGGAGATCGCCCAGCGGACGGGCTGGAGCGTGGCCTTGGTGAAAGTGCAGACACATCGCGCGCGCAAGCGTTTGAAAAAGCTCTGTGAGCGGGAGGGAATCGAGCTGTGAACATGCCCCGACGCACATTCCTCGATTTGGTGCAGGCGGCCCGGCACGAGCCGCTTCCGCCGGTCGACGTCACGGCGCAAGTCCTCGATCGTCTGACAGCCGTCCGACCGGCTGGCGGCGCCGATGCCTCGTTGTGGCTGGCGACCCTGCTGTCCGTGGCCGCGGCCGCGCTGGTGATGACCCTGGTCGGTTCCCAGGGAGCTTGGGAGGTCGATCCGTTAGCTGATCTATTTCAACCTTTTGTGGCCTTGATCCGATGACCGAAAACGTTTCCTCTTCGATCTCGTCCGTCCAACCGCGGCCAATCGCTGCCGCGGCGCGAGGACGCTGGCTGCGGCGATTGATGCTGGCGGTGATCTTCCTGTCCGGCTTGATGGCCGGCGTCGGCGTGACCTTGCTGGCCGTCCGGCAAGGTGTGTTGTACGGCATCCATCATCCGGAAGAAATGCCGGAGCGCGTGGCTGCACGACTCCGCCGGCCCTTGAACCTGAGTGACCAACAAGCGGATCGAGTCGAAGCCATCATCCAGCAGCGCCAAACGCATTTGCAGGAAATCCGCCGCCGCTTTCAGCCCGAAGTCGAAGCCGAACTCGAACAGGTCTATGCGGAAATCCGCGAGCTCCTGGACGACCAGCAGCGTGAGCGTTGGGAGCAGATCTACACGCACCTGCGTCAGACCTGGATTCCACTGCTGCCCAAGCCCGCCGAGCTGCCTGGACGTAGCGACTGAGCATCGTTCGAGAAGTAAGTGTCCGATTTTTTCGTAGCGTAAGCTTCCAGCTTGCGGCAGATCGTGGAATCGCAAGCTGAAAGCTTAAGCCACTTCTTTTGCGAACGATGCTGAGTGGAAATCGCTTCAGGCATTCGCAGCGGACGCGAGTGCCGTCTGCGGGGGCTCTCGTTGACGGATCGTTCTTCATCCAACACACTGGACGTGACCATCGAGGTGCATTCATTCAGGATCTGGGAGAAAAAGGATGAAAACCGACGTTCCGCTGCAACTCCGCGTGGGCGGGATTGTGCTGCTGTGCCTCGGCCCCATACTGGCCCTCATGGCCACCGGCGTGTATCTGCAATCGAAGCAAATGCAGGGCTGGCCGACCGTGGACGCGCGCGTGATTCGATCCGAAGTCGAGGTTTCCAAAAAGGCGGGCGGCCTGCGCCGAGGCACGACATCGTTCGACGACTATTACACCGCGGTGATTCAATACGAGTATACGGTTCAGGCGGAGCGGTACACGGGAAACCGCATCGCAACCGATGCGTCCAAGTCCAGCGGTTTCGAGCGCGAGGACGCGGAACGCTGGGTACGGCGGTATCCGGTCGGGAGTTCCGCCTCGATTCACTATTCGTCCCATCGGCCTGCACAGTCCGTGATCGACCCGTCGGCGGATACCGGATTGCTGGGGCTGGTAGCCTGTCTTGGCTTCCTGGCCATTCCCGTCGGTTTGGTGCTCCGTCGCATCGGTCGCCAAATGCAGCCCGCGAAGCCACCAGCCGCAGCGGCCCCCTGCGGTCCCGCCGCGCCGACCTCGCCTTCCGTCGACACGTCCTGCCCACCTTGGACCGCCGCGCCGCCCCCGCCTTTGGCCGCTGCGTCGAGCGGACACCCCGAATTCACGAATCAGGCCGGGCTCCGTACGTCCCGGCCGACTCACTGGCTGATCCGAGTCATTTCCATCTTGACGGGGTTAGTGCTGTTGTTGATTGGCAGCATGGCTTTTTTCGTGACTGTCAAACTGTTCCTCACAGAGGACAACTCGCCGGTCCACCCAGGCATCCGCATCGCGGTGCATCTGGTCATGATGAGCATCATGGCCGGGATCACGTTGTCAGGGATCTTTCTGCTCTGGAAGGGCATGAAACGTACCGGTCGCTCCAATCGGTGCGACGCCTGACAGGCTGCGTGTGAAAGAAAAGCCAGCATCCACCTGCCGGAGAACCGGTTTTCCGTCCTGGAGTGTTGCGGTGTAGACGCTGCCGATGGCCCTCGCCTGCAGGGTGACCGAGCCCAGTTCCGGGATCTCCACCGTCGCCGGACCCTCGACGCCATCCGCGGCCCAGGCGGTGATCAGCCACATTGCCGCCTGGGGCATCTTCCGGGCCAGCACCCGCAGATTCGGCTGGCCGGTCGGGAACTCATAGGCCGGTTGGTCCTTGACCTTGGCATGCATGTTCGGGCCGGGCAACAGGTCGCCTTGCCGCAGAAAGGCCTCGTGGTGCGAGAACAACGCATGCACGCGTCCCAAGATGACCATCTGCATCAGGTATTGCGGCGGCTTGTCCGGCGAGAACCCGGCGTCAAATCCGCCCTTGGGATACGAAAAGTAACCGGCGACGCCGCCAATCATGCCCTCCGTGTACAGGCACTTGAGGAACCCTTCGTACAGCCGCAGGTCGCCGAACGCCTTGGCGTCGTTGTCGATCGGCTGGGTCGCGTCCCACACCGGCAAGGCCGAGTCTTGGGCGTCCTGCTTGTAACCGGGGCACACGTAGTCATAGCTGTTCTTCATGCCGAACCTCAGCTCGTAGCCCTTGGCGCCGAGGGCCGCAGTGAGCATGTCGTTCTTGCCGATCCAGCCCGAGTTGAAGTCGTGGTAGTAGTATTCGTTGGTGGCGATGTCCGCGCAGGTGCGCATGTCGGAGTAGTCCCATGCCCAGTTGTCGTAGAAGCTCTCGATGGTGCCATGCCGGTGCGTGTTGCCGCCACAGGTATAGAAAACGTACAACAGGCGGCCGGGCGTCGCGGCGCGAATGGCATCCGCCACGGCCTGTTGCTCGCGGGCCTTTTGGCGGGAGATGTACCGATACCAATTCAAGTCGCCCTTGGCTGCCAGCACGCGGGGATCTTGCTCCCAAACCTGTTGCGCCCAGCCCAGCACGTTCAGGCCATACTCGCCGCCGTTTTGGATGATGGCGATCGGACAGCGGGCACGCAGCTTGGCCAGTCCCACGGCGCTGAGCTGCCCGGCCTGCTTCAAGCAGTCCTCCGGCATCTCCGGACTCAGATTCTTGGGCTGCCGCTTGTCGGGAATAAAGTTGCCCTGGGCATCCCGGAGGTATGCCTCCGGCGGCATGTCCTTGGGGAACTGGCGGTCGACCAGCACGCCCAGCTTGTACTGCTGCGGATTACCGGTGACCAGCGCCAGGCAGCGGCCGTTGCGACTCTCGGGATTGGCCAGCGCCTCGTCGGCCACCTTCTCGCTCACGTAGCCAGCGAACTCGACGGCATAACCCCAGCGGTCGGCCAGTTCCTTGGCGACCTCGAAGGACATGGACCAGCCCCAGCGGGTCAGCGGCGGAAGCGTGGAATGGGAAGCGAAATCGGGAGGCGTCTGGGCCTGGAGCCAGTCCAGCGGCTTGACCGCGACCCCCTGCGCCGGCGCGGCAGGCGGGTCCGCCGCGAGCGCGCCGCCCGCCGGCATCAGCAGACACGCGGCCTGGATGGTCGCCAACAGGACGAGAAACAACACGTGCGATCGCTGGCAGCTGGGGTTCATGGGACATCCTCTTCAGGTTTCATACATCGGATACTCGTTCCGCCACCGCGGCAGGTCCGGCGCCCTCGGAATCGAACCGTCTCCGTCTCGGGCGGTGGCCAGTGGACATGGTTGCCTAAAGTCCAAGGCTCCTTGAATTTCTCCTCGTTGTCAAGCCGACGGGCCGTCCAGTTCGCTCGCCCCCGCCACCGTTCTGTTATCCCCGCCCGCCGCCGTGTCTGGTTCGGCTTGAAATCGGACGGTGACCGTGGCGTTGTCTCGCGCGAGGTCCTCCGAAATGGGGTGCTCGACGAAGAAGCAACCCAAAAACAAACGGCGTAGCACATCGTCTGACCATGACTGGCTTCACGATCGTAAGAACAGTTCGCTCTGGATTGAACAGAACAGGTGCTCGGTCTGCGCAGGCTCGAATCCGCCGACGAGCAGGGCTCCGAAGTTCTGATCGCGAATCACGGCACGGTACGTAGCCAATGCTTGCCGCAGGATCTCCTCGCGGTGGGCGATGAACAGCAGCGATGGACGCGTGTTTGCAGGACGACTGAAACGCTGGTAGTCAAAAGCGGCGATCATGGTTGCAGACACGATCGGTGCCGGTCAGCCCAAGGATTACACCAAGTTGACTGAGCGTTGCGAGCGAATCTTGCCCTTTTTTTGGTTGATTCATCAACAACCCGTTGGTCAGGCTCGCGTCGTGCTTGCTCGAAAGAACTCGGCAACGGCCGACTTCGGCATTGCGCCACGGGCGACGGTGAGCACCAAGTCGGCATAGGTGTCGTTGTCGGCTGTCAGCCGCACGTCGTTGAGTGCAAGAAAGACGTAGGCGGCCACGGCACCCACGCGTTTGTTCCCGTCGATGAACGGGTGATTCTGGACAACATGGAACAAGTAGGCCGCTGCTATTTCGCACAGGTCGCCGTGCAGGAACCGACCACCGAAAGTTGCGGCCGGCATGGCGATCGCCGACTGCAGCAAGCCCCAGTCGCGCACCCCTTCCGCTCCGCCGTAGCGTGCGATCTGGTCCCGATGGATGGCGAGAACCTCGTCAATCGTCAGAAATGCCGGCTCCACGGCATTACTCCGCAAGCCGTCTGAGCGCCTGGTCATACTGCTCATTGCAAGCCGTCAAGGCATCCTGGAACTGCTTGCGCCGCCGCTGGCTGTGCGCCGGCACCACGACCAACGCCTGGCCATCCGTCGTAATGTTGAGCGAGGTCTGTTCGTCGATTCCCAGCAATTCCAAGATGGATCGGTCAATCACCAAGGCCAGACTGTTGCCGTGTTTGCTCAACTTCTTCGTCAACATCGGTCGTTCTCCGTTCAAATAGCACGCGTCAGCGATGTTAGACCATTGTAGAACCTTTTGTCGACCAAGGCAAGGGAGAAAGGAACGGCGGTGCATCCAACGGCGTCGTGCCCCGTCCCGGAAAAGCCCGGCAAAGGACGACGAGGATTACGCGGTTTTCGCGCAGGTGCTCGAAGCGGCCGTGGAACGTACGCAAATGCGGCTGTTGGCGTATTGCTCGTTACCCAATCATGGGCATTTGGTAATCTGGCCGCAAGAAGACGGAAGATTGTTCCCGGTACACGCCCCTGGCGGAAGATCACGCACACGCAACGTTGGCACGCTCACCGCCGCAGTGCGGGCAGTGGCCACGTGTACCAACTTCGCTGCCTCCATCGCTTACGAGTATTCGTGGAACAAGAACGGGATCGCATCCGTTGGTATTGACATCTACAAACGGAACACCGCACGCCGGCCCCCTCAGCCTCCCACGTCGCCTTGCGTCCAGCGGCCGTCGATCAAACGCCACATCGCGGCGTTGGGATTCTTGTCCTGCAGGCACGGAGGCAGGCGGTGTGGGCGGACGTTGTCGTAGCAGTGCAACGCGGCAAAGCGCCGCAGCGACGCGGGAATGCCGACGGCCGTAAAGCCGGGATGGCCGGTCGCCGGATACGGCCCGCCGTGGTTCATGGCCGGACTGACGGCCACCCCCGTGGGCATCTTGTCGTTCAGCAACCGGCCCACCTGCTGCCGCAGACGGGGGGCGATGCGGTCGTACGCCGCATCGTCGGCACCGCCGGTGTCGGTGTACACACAGCCGGTCAAGCTGCCTTCCAGACGCTCGATCACCCGTTCCAGTTGTTCGAGGTCGTCGGCGATGACCAGCAGCGCACCGTTGCCAAAGGCTTCGGTCTGCAAGGCTTCGGCGTGTTCGAGGAACCGGCTGCCCGGCACCGACAGCAGCGTGTTGGCGTGACTGTACCCCTGGCCGCCGCCCGGCGTATCGCCCGTCACGACCGTGGCCCCGGCGTCGCGGATCGTTTTCAAGCCGGCCTGCAGCGAGGACTCGACGCTGCGCGACAGCAACGTGCCGACCGGGGCCGCTTGGAACCGCTCGGCGATCCCGCGCACAAACGCTTCCGTCGCTTCGCCTCGGACCAGCAGCACCAGCCCTGGATTGGTGCAGAACTGGCCGGTGCCCATCAGGCAACTGGACGTGAATTCCTCGGCCAGCTGCGGACCGCGCTCGTTCAAGGCGCCGGGCAACACGACGACCGGATTGACGCTGGACAGCTCCAAGTAGATGGCCTTGCCGGCCGCGTCGGCGGCGGCCTTCAGCTTCAGGCCCGCCGCGCGGCTGCCGGTATACCCGGTGGCGCCCGTCCGCGGGTCTGCCACGGCCCGCTCGCCGTCCGCATGACCGGTGCGATAGATCAGTTGCACGGTGCCGGACGGCAAACCGGTCGCCTGTCGAGCCGCCTCGGCCTCTTCGGCACAGATCCGCGTCGTGCCGGGATGCGACGAATTGGCTTTGGCGATCACCGGATTGCCGGCTGCCACAGCCGCCGCGAAATCGCCGCCAGAGATACTGCCGAAGGCGAGCGGGAAATTGTTCGGGCCGAAGACCCACACCGGCCCGAGCGGCGCCAAGCAGGAACGGATATTGGCCCGCGTGTCGATCGTGGACAAGGCCCAAGAGCCTTCGCGGGCTGCCGCGGCGGCTTGCCGCAGCTGGTTGGTGGTCCGCGGCATTTCCACCCGGGCCAGGCGCGGCGACCGGGGCAAGCCGGTCTCGGCCTGGGCCATCTCCACCAACTCGCCCTGCCGAGTCTCGAGGCGCGCCGCGTAGGCTTCCAAGAACTCCGCCAACCGCTCCCCCGGCAAGGCCCGCAGGATGGCGAACGCACGGTCCGCCACCGCCAGCGCCTCGTCACAGTCTTGCCAACGGCTGATCGGATACTCGTCCGGCAGCGGCGCTCGCAACGCAGGGTTCTCGGCTCGAAACGTTCCTGCGGCGCGAGCCTGCCGCCATTGGCCGTCGATCAGGATGGGTTGTATGGTCATATGGGCTGCTTTCGGAAAATCCTCCCTGAACGGTGGCGAATCTTAGCCTTGCACAATCGGATTGGACAGCGTGCCGATGCCGTCGATGGAGATGGCGACCCAGTCGCCCGGCTGCAGGGTGAAATCGCGGCCGGGGACGACGCCGGTACCGGTCAGCAGAAACGCGCCGTGGGGAAACGAGTTGTCGCGGCCCAGCCAGTGGATCAAGTCTTCAAACGAGCGAGCCATTTTGGCGGCGCTGGTCGTGCCGGCAAATGCCACCTCGCCGGCGCGGCGGATGACCAGGCGGACATGCATCTCGGCGGCGGGCGGCATCGCGCCGCACAGCGTGATACACGGCCCCAGACCGCAGCAAGCGTTGTAGACCTTGGCCTGCGGCAGATACAATGGATTCTCGCCTTCGATGTCCCGCGAACTCATGTCGTTGCCCACGGTGAAGCCGACCAGCTGCAGCCGCGAGTTCAGCACCAGCGTGATCTCCGGCTCGGGCACGTTCCACGCGGAATCCGCACGGATCCGCAACGGTTGGCCCGGTCCGGCGACCCGATGAGGCGTCGCCTTGAAAAACAATTCCGGCCGAGGCGACGAGTAGACGCGATCGTAGCAGGACGCCGCCGCCGCCGATTCCTCCATGCGCGCCGCCTGACTGCGGCGATACGTTACGCCCGCGGCCCAGACCTCTTGCCGATCGATCGGCGCCAACAGTCCGACGTCGGTCGCCGGCGTCTCGCGACTCGGATCCAACAGCGCACGGGCCGCCTGCTCGGGATCTTCCGCGTCCAGGATGTCGGCCAATGTCCGAAACGGACTGCGGGCCAGATCCAGCGGTACCACGAGGTCGCCGTCCAGCTGACCGATGCAAGGTTCTCCGGTATGGGCGAGATACTTGATGAGCCTCATGTCCGTGTCTGATTCCGCTAAGGTCTTATTCCGCTCAGGTCGTTGGGCAATAAAACGAGCCGGCATCCCCGAGGGACGGGACGCCGGCTTGTCGAAGATCGTCCGAGGCGATCGCGATCACTCGGCCGCCGGGAGGCTGCGCGGCAGCGCCGCCAAACGGAGCTGAGCGGCCAGCGCATAGCCGCCGAACAAGGCGACGGCAAAGAACAAGTCGCCGCACAGCGTGTAGCGGAAGAACGGAACCGCCATGGCATAGCACTGGATCAGCCCTGCGGTGGTGTGCGGATACATGGAAAACCACAGCCACGAACCGAAGTTCGTCGTCAGGAAGAACAGCACCGAAGCCCCCAAGCTGCAACCGACCAGGCCCGTCATGGCCAGCGAAGCCGATTTCAGGCCGCCTTGGTCCAAACTCAGGTGGCGGCGGAGCAAGGTTCGAAACGCGACCGGAACGGCCAACATGCCGTACACAACCGCCATCATCCGCCAATCGTAGCCGCCGATCACCAGGTCGCTGATCGCCATGACGCTCAACGGCAGGCAAAGCGCCAACAGCCACGACCGGAAGAAATACCCGGCAAACAGGGCCAAGGCCGCTACCGGAGCAAAGTTCGGCAAGTCCTGCAGCAGAATTCGCACTTGAGCGCCGACAAATACCAACAGCACGAACAGTACGCCTTCGAAAAGATGTTGTCGCTTCACCGAAGTCTTCTCCCTGGTCGAAGTTAATGGAACGTGGTTATGGCCTCGTAGCATAACAGAACCGCTGCGCGGCCGGTACCACGGATGTTGCCATTCAAAGCAGATTTTGGGATCCATGCCCATCCGCTGGCCATCGAAGCCAACGCCAGCTAGCTGGCCTGGCGTGGACCGAAAACCCACAACTTATCGAAATTGGTCATTGGAAACCAAGCTGAAACCCTGGGTTTCCACGACGAAATCAACAGCCCCGCACACGGGGAAAGACACCCTGTACCGGCACCCCCCATGCCGTGTGACGACTCACTGGTACTGAGTGAACTTCCACAGCACGCGGTCTCCCGCTTTGACTTCCGACACGGCGAAACCGCGTTTGCCCACCTCGCCGTTGATCGAGTAAACCCAGTTGCGGCCGCCACCTTCGTTTTTCACGTCGTCAATCTGGGTAAGAAAGGCGGTATCTCCAGACCCCCGGTAAACGAACTGGCTGCCTCGAGGATGCCGTTGGGCGGCTCGAATCACGTCCAATACCGTTGCTCCCGCCTTCCAAGGCAGCTGGCGGAAGTGCTTTTCCACCCCGTCGGCATAGTCGATCACCAGCACCACCGTCTGCTTGACCGGTTCGGCTGCCAACAAAGGGCCCCGTCCAGCGGTCAACAGCATCGCGGCCAGCATCACCGCGACGGCGAATCCCCTACCAAACGGTACCGGCAAACCTTGTATCTTCCGTCGTTGCTTCACAACCGTTCTCCAACGTGGAATCTCAAAACGCCCATCGAGAGTAACCCGCCGTGTGGCTAAGGTCAAGACGCCAGCCGCTGGTTAGCTCGGGCGAATCGGCCTGGACCGTGACCGCCGCGCCCATGCTCGGCGGGAACTTCCTCGCCCGAATTGGCGTCAAATTACGCAGATTCGGCTCAGCAGTTCTTGCTGATGCCGAAAAGCCAGGAACACGAGAGAGGCGTTAGCGATGGCTGCGCGAGGCACAAATGGACAGCAGCCGGCGACCGCACCCACGGGCGCGAACGGGTCGGAAGCCGGCGACGAACACAACTTGCGCCGCTTGCACCGCATCCAGACCGTGCGGCGGCAACAGGGGATCTCCCTACGCACTGCCGCACGTCATTTGGGTTCAAATATCCGGGAAATCCGCGTTCAAGAGGACGAGGCGACCGATCTGCGTTTGAGCGACTTGTACCGCTGGCAGGCCGCGTTGGATGTGCCGCTGGAAGAACTGTTGGTCGAATCCGAGCGGCCGCTATCGCGTCCCGTGCTGGAACGAGCCAAGCTGGTCCAGGTGATGAAGACCGCCGCGGCGCTGCGGGAATTGGCGCCGAACACGCAGGTGGCTCGGCTGGCCACTCGACTAGTCGACCAACTCATCGAGTTGATGCCGGAGCTGAAAGAGGTGGCTCCCTGGCATTCCGTTGGCCAGCGGCGCGCCCCGGACGAGTTCGGCGAAATCCTGCGTCGGCGAATCCCGGCAGAATTTTTTGATGCTTCCTCCCTTGACAACGAGGATTGAACGGGCAAAGAATACAGGTAGATCCATTCCTTCAAGAGCTTCATCGTTTCGTACGGACCCGATCATTGCCTCGTACGAAAGGGGCCCGTAGCGGAAATCCGCTGCGGGCCTTTTTCTTTGTCACGTTTCCTTGTCGCGTTTCCTTGTCACACCGCGACCAGCGCTTCGACGTGTTTGGCCAGACGCTTTCGCGCCGTGTGCAACCGCCGCTTGATCGTTCCCAGCGGCGCGTCGAACTCGTCGCTCATCTCCAGCAGCGATTGGCCGTCGACGTAGAACGCCTGCAGCGTCCGACGATCCAGCTCGCGGAGCCGTTCCAGGCCGGCCCGAACCTCCGCTTGCCGTTCATCCGCCAGGATGATCGTCAGCGGCGTATCGGGGTCGACGCAGACGGCGTCCAGCGTCTCCGGCTCCGCCGGCAACTCCGGGCTCCGCCGCACCGCGCGATTGATCGCCATGCGGTTGGTGATCGACCGCAGCCAGCCCGCAAAGCATTCCGGCTCGCGGAGCTGCTGGATCTTCTGCAGCGCCTGCAAGAACACCTCTTGGCACAGCTCCTGCGCTTCGTTCCAGTCGCCCAGTCGCCGCAGAGCGATCGCCTGGACGTTCCGCTGGTAACGCTCGAACAACTCGCCGAACGCGTCCCTCCGGCCCGCCTGAGCGGCCAACACCAATTGCCTGACGTTAGCGGTCTTCAAATCTTGAGTCAGCGTAGACATAACAATCGTCACTCTCGGAAAGAAGCCTGGGACCCAACGGACGGATCGAACCGGCCATGCCAAAACAGGCGAGCCGCAGCAAACCCCGCGCAGCAAAACGCCGCACAAGGGCCGCACCGGCAAGGCTCCGGTCGAACCGCTCCAGGAGAGCGCGCAGGAATTCAGGACGCCTGAATCCCCTTACGCACCGGTCGCGGAACCGGACGCGCCGCCGGACTGCAGGGCACACCAATGCGCAGGGCGTTTTGACGCGCCATGGCACATGGCCCGGCAACTCGACAATCTCGCGGCCGCGAGGCAACGCGAGCGCATGTCGAGCCGGCATCGCGGCTGTTCAGCAGCCGGTCCGCCATCGAGGCGTGGGAGCGCGGGATCTTCGGCGCGCAACAAATTCATGCCGACCATGCCCGTGCGCCCTTGACGCTCGGTGACAACGCTCTTCGCTGTGCTGGCATAAATAAAGCTACGCATCGTAATCCTCCTCTGCGTCTATCCCACGCAGTCAGAGAGTGACACGAAAGACCATTTGCGTCAGGCGACTTCCGCCCGACACGACCAGCCCCCCAGGGGATGGCCGCTCACAAAACCACTTGGCAGAAACGAGGACCTTCTTTCTTCATTTCGTCAAGCGGACTCATTTTATCGCCAGAATTCTTGCTTGGCGAGCCGAATTGTGGCGATGAACCACAAAAAAACAGCCAATGCGGCAAGAATCTGGAGATGCCGTAATTCTACAACAGACGCCCGAATGGCGAAAAGGTTCGCAATTTTTTTTAGCGTTCCACAAACCGGCTGTTGATTCACCGGTAGAAACAGGTTTCCCACCCTCGCTGTCCAGGACGAAAGTCCCTATCGGTCCGCCTCGCTTTCCCAGAGCCACAGTTCGCTGACCACGGCGTTGGGTTGAGCCTCGTTGCGAAAGGTGATTCGCAGCCTGCCGTCGCCGTACAGTTCCGCCGGGACGGGCAGCGTCTTTTCTTCCGGCGACTGCTGGTTCGCGCCCGAGGGCAGTTTGGTTTTTTCCAGCACGCGGGTCTCGTTTTCGCCTTTGCCCGTGGCCAAGATCACCGACTGGGCCCGCGTGGCGTGGTCGAAATCCCACCAGGTGAAGCCTAGCTGGTACACTTTCCGCGGGTCCATTCCGGCGGCCTCGAAGATCACGCGGCCGCCGTCGTAGAACACGCTGCCAAAACGGACGTCGGCCTGTTGCTCCGATCCTGGCCAGAAGTATGCCGCGCCCCCGACCAGCCGCAGCAGCGGGCCGTCCTTGGCGCCGTCGGCGCGGTCGGGACCACAATCGAGGTAACCGGCCAGGCGATACCCTCGCGGCGCTCGTTTGGCCAACACGCCTTTGATGGCATCGCTGCGCGCCCGGTCTTGTTGTAGCGCCTTTTCCGCGGCGTCGGGCGGGGGAGCGTTCATGGCTTCCTCGTCCAGGGCCGCGGCATGGCCGGCGACCTGCTCGTCCCGGGTCGTGTCCATCAGTTTCCGCATGGCCGCCCGCACGCTGGGCGGATCGCTGCGGACCAGGGCCCGGGCGATCTTCAGCGCGGCCACCTCGGCTTCGGTCTGCACCGCATCGTCGCCCAGAAACTCGGCGGCAACTTGCAGCGCGCCGGGATCGGCTGCCTCGGCCAGCGTCGCCAGCAGCAGGCGTTTGGCCTGGGGGTCGATGGCGACGGGACGGATGTCTTCCAGCATCTGCAACCGGGCCGCGGCATCTTGGATTTCCCCTGCCAGCCGCAAGTAGCCGCGCATCGCCAGGACCCGATGGGTGGCCTCGTCGGCCGTTTGGGCCAGCTTCAGCAGGTCGGGGGCCGCAGCGGGCTCCGTCCAGCCGGCCAACGTACGAACGACAGCGTCTCGCACCGCGGTATCAGCGGCGCCCCATTGAGCGCGCACGGCACCGAGGGCCTCCACGCCGCCGATTCCGCCCAGGACGCGAATCAAGGCGGGCTTGGCCTGGTCGCTCGCCGTGTCCAAGGCGGCCAGCACCGGAGCCATCCGCAGCGGCGCGGCGGACAACCGGCTGCCGGTTTCGAGCACGGCCCGCTCGGCAGCTTGGACGTCGCCGGGCGTCGCCGCGGCGACCAGCAGGTCCACCAGCTGACCGTAACTGTCGCCGCCTGCGACGGCGGCCAACGCCTCGAAAGCGGCTCGCCGCAGCGGCTCGTCCGACTCGGCAGCCGCCCGCAGCAACAGCGGTGTGGCCGCGGACGCGCGACGCGAGGCCAGGACGCGAAACACGGTCGTGCGCGCGGCCACGTCGCCGTCGGCGGCCATCTTCAGCAATTCCGGCTCGATGTCCGCCCCGGCGATTTTCGCCAAGGCCGTCTGAGCTGCCCGCGAGACAGGCCCGCCGCCGGCCGCCGCCAATTCGACCAGGCGCTTCAGCTGCGAGGCGTCGCCCACGCGAGCCAGCGCCGTCACGGCGGCCGTGCGGACGGCTTCGTGCTCGCTGGCCGTTCGCTCCGCTACCGCTGCGGCCGCCGCGCGATCGCCGCGCTGGGCCAGCGCGTCCAGCAGCAGGACTTGACCCGCCGGTTCCAACTGCGGCAGCCGTTCGACCAGGGCCTGCGTCATCGCGCCGCCCGGCAGGCGGCCGGCCAGCTGCATGGCGGTCGCTTGCAGCAAGGCGTCGTCATCCGCCAGTGTTTTCAGGACGAGCGGTACGGCTTGATCCGGCGCGACGTTCGCCAAGCCGGCCAGTCCGCCTACGCGGCGCGCGGGCGGCGCGTCCGACGCCCAGATCGCTTCGTAGATCTTCCCGGCGGTTGCCATGTCGCCCTCGGCGGCTCGCCGCTCGGCGCATTGCAGCCGAGCGTTGTGCCAGTAGGTGGCGGCCTGTGGCGCGACGGTCGCGGCCTGCAACGCGGCCGCCGCGTCGACGGTGGCGATTTTGCCCAGGGCTTCGGCGGCCGCCGCAGCGACTCCCGGATCGGCGTGCGCCAGCAAGGCGGTCAGCGGGGCCACGGACGGGCCGTCACGGCGCAAGCCCAGCGAGTTGACGGCGCCGATCAACGCGGGGCCGGTCAGCCGGGTCAGCGCTCGGCGCAACGCAGCCGACGCGGCCTCGCCGGGAATCGCATCCAGCGTCCAGCGGGCGATCTCGGCCGTCTGGGGATCGTCCAGCATCCGGGCCAACAGCGGGACTTGCCCCGCGGTGCCGACGACGGCCAGCTGCTGGCAGACGAACACCTTGGCGGCGTGCGTGGCATCGGGCGCGGCGAGGATCGTCCCCAGACGTGCGGCGACGTCGGCCCGTGCCGCCGCGTCGGTGGCCTGACGGACCGCCTGCAGCTCGATGGCGCGCAGCGGCTTGTCGTCCTGGCCATCATCGTAGACTTTCAGTTGCTGCAAGGCTTCGTCGAACGTCATGTCGGGCGGCGATTCGGCGGCGAGGGCGGTGCCGACAAAGGCGGCCAGCAGGCATGTTGGTAGCAGTGCCGCCCGGAGGCGGTTGGAACCGGCGGAAGCCGGCACGACGGGCGGGCGATTGCCGCCGTCAGTCTGCGGTCGGGAGGTCATGGTTGGCTGCTCCGTTTCTACAAGACCCAAGGGCTGCGCATCGGCCGGCGCAGCATGGCGTTGGCCGGTTCGTCATCGGGGAATTGTTCCGTCGTCCAGTCCCACGTCAGCCGGCGGCCGGTGCGGGTCGCGATGTCGGCGACGATGGTCAACACGGTCGCGGCGAACCCGGCGTCGACATCGGACACGGGATCGCGGCGGGTGCGGATGCACTCCATCCAGTTGCCGGGATGGTTGTTCGATTCGTACAAATGCCGATCACTGGGGCGCAGGGCCAGCTTCAGCAGCGATGCGGGCTCGGCCTGGATCCCGCCGCGGACGACATGAACCCAGCCTCGGTCGCCCTCGAAACGCACGCCGTGAGGTTGCCCGCCGTCGTCCGTAAAGATCATGCGGACGCCGTTGGCAGCCTGCGCCTCGACGCGCCACGAGATCGACGTGTTGGCCAGGCCCGCGGTGGGAAACACGGCGGTGCCCTGGATGTCGATCTTGTTCCGGCAGAATTCGGGCGCGCCCCACAGGGCGCTGTCGATGTGATGCACGCCCCACGAGCCGATCCAGCCGATGCAGTAATCGTGGACGAAGTACCAGTTGAAGCTGCATTGGATATCATTGTACGGCTTGGCGGGCGCCGGGCCGAGCCACATCTCGTAATCGAGTTCGGGCGGCACGGGGGCCGGTTGGGCCACCGGCAGCGCGCGGCCGCCGGGCACGGCAACTTTGACCGTGTGCAACTGGCCGAGGTAGCCGTTGAGCGCCAGTTCGGCGGCAAAGCGAAAGTTGCGGTCCGACCGTTGCTGCGTGCCCAGCTGGAACACGCGGCCGTGCCGCCGCACGGTCTCGCGGACGACCTGGCTCTCGTAGGCCGTCAGCGTCATCGCCTTTTCACAAAATACGTCCTTGCCGTGCCGCATCGCCCAGACCGAATGCAGGGCGTGCCAGAATTCGGGCGAGGCGATGACCACCGCGTCGATGTCGTCGCGGGTGACCAGATCGCGAAAATCGGCGTAGGCGTCGCAGCCCCGGTACGTGCCGCGGGCCATTTCGTCGGCATAGCGATCTTCGACCCGCAGCTTGGCCGCCATCCGTTTCGACTCGAACGGATCGCAGACCGCCATGACCTGTGCGGCCGGGTTGCCGGCAAAGCCGCCCAGGTGTCCGCTGCCTTGACCACCCAGGCCGATGTGTCCGGTCCGCAGCCGATCGCTGGGCGGAACGCGCCCGGCGGCACCCAAGACCGTGGCGGGTACAAAGTACGGGACGGCAACCGCCGCCGCGCCGGCCAGAAATCGGCGGCGCGAGGCGACACGTGACGCGTTGCCGGGGGGCGAGTCGCGACGGACAGCGGAATGGGACATGTTCGCGTTCCTGATGCACGAGGGGCGGAGCAGGACAGTTCTTGGGGGGCGAAGGCAACGTCCGTTGGAGTCCAGGCTTTAGGCTGTCCGGACAGGCCGAAGCCTGGACTCCAACGGGTCCGGACAGGCTGAAGCCTGGACTCCAACGGGCGTCGCAGGAATCTTCTCCTAGCGTGACGCACCACGGGACGCTTGGCAATCATGGGGCAAGAAATCTTTTCCCGCGCGTTAACACCTCGCGTTGTTCCTTTTGCGAGTGTGGCGCCTTGTCACCGCTTGAGACAATCGCATTGCCGTCCTCGACGCCGCTGACGGGGAACTTGCCACTGGCGCGGCAGTGTTTACAATGGGAGGGCGAAACCCAGGGCGTCTTCAAGGCGAAAATGGCGGGTTGTGAGCGGCACGGCGCTAGCCGCCGGTGGCGACCAAAACCGGCGGCTAGCGCCTTGCCGCTCACTTGTCGCAACCGGCACACTTTGTCTTGAGGACGCAACCGCCTGCGAGATTGCGATGAATGTCATTTCCCGACCAGCCGTCGACGAGGCGATTCGGCGTCATCCCGACGCGGAATCGTGGCTCAACGCTTGGTGGAAAGTGGCGAAGCGAGAGCAATGGGAAAGCCTCCAGCAAGTGCGGGAGACCTATCCCCAAGCAGATCAGGTTGGCAGTTGCTTGATCTTGGATGTCAAAGGAAACGCATACCGTCTGATTGTCGGTGTGCGATACGCATCCATGACTCGCGGGGGAACGCTGTTTGTAAAGCACTTCCTGACGCACGCAGAATACGACAGGGACGATTGGAAAAAGGACTGTGGACATGAACGTTAGCACCGTAGCCCGAACCCCCTACGAACGGTTGCTTCTGCAGTTCGCGCCCCGCGCCATCCGTAGCCACACGCAATACCAACGGGTTCTCCGGCAAGTCGATGGTCTGATGCGCAAGCCCAAGTTGTCGCGGGCCGAAGATGATCTGCTCGAACTGCTGGCGTCACTCGTGGCCCAATACGAACAGACCCGATTTCCCGCTCCCGACGTGACGCCCGGTGAAATGCTGGCTCACCTGCTGGAAGCACGCGGCACAACCGTCGAGGTCGTAGCGACGGCAACCGGCATATCGAAGACGACGCTCGCCCGGTTCCTGGACGGGTCGCAAGCCCTCGACGCAACCCGTCGCGCCCAACTGGCCAAGTTCTTCCACGTCTCGGCAGATTCATTTCTGCCCGCCGAGTAGCCTCTTGGGGTGCGGCGATTCATCGCCGCTTTGTCGGTCAGCCTTTCCAGGCTGACCAGTCAGGCTGACCAGTCAGGCTGGAAAGCCTGACGTACTTCCAGCGGCAACAAGGGGCCGCACTTCCAATGGGACGCGACGTCGCGTTGGCTTGACACGGCCGGTCGAGGTCTCACAATACGGCGTACTTGGCGATGGCAGCAGCACCTTACCGTAAAGGGAATTTCATGCAAGCGTCACCCGGTGGCCACGGCGGGACGAATCCCGGCGCACTCGAACGCGTTACGTTTTACCATTGGATCGTGTTCATTCTCGCTTCCCTCGGCTGGACGTTCGACTGCATGGACCAGCGGATCTTTGCGTTGGCTCGCGAACCGGCGATGGCGGAATTGTTGCCGAAGGAGATCGCACCGAACGGCGAAACGGCGGACGAGCAAAAAGGACGCCAGGAGATACGCTATGCGCTGGTCCGGTCGTGGGGCGGCTGGGCCACCGGCATCCTGATGATCGGCTGGGCCACCGGCGGCATCATCTTCGGGATGATGAGCGACCGCTGGGGACGCGTCAAGACGATGGTGGTGACCCTGATCGTCTATACGGGCTTCACGGGCCTGTCGGGGATCTCGCGGACGCCGCAGGAGTTTCTGATCTACCGGTTTCTCGTGGGTTTGGGGGTCGGAGGCATGTTCGCCTCGGCCACGACGCTGTTGGCCGAGAGCGTCCCGGGCCGTTTTCGAGCCATCGCCTTGGGATCGTTGCAGGCGCTGTCGGCCGGCGGGAATATCATCGGCTCGTTGTTGAGCATGTACATCCAGCCGGGCCAGTCCGATTTTCTGTTCGGCTTGTCCGGTTGGCGGATTCTGTTCTTCGTCGGCTTCCTGCCGGTCATCTTGGGCATTCCCATGCTGTTGCTGCTGCGCGAACCCGAGCGTTGGAAGGAGGCCAAGCGGAAGGCCCGGGAGGCGGGCGGGCACTCGTCGCAGCACGTCGGCTCGATCCCCGACTTGTTCCGGCATCCCATCTGGCGGCGCAACACCTTGGTGGGCGTTTGCCTGGGACTGGCGGGGATGGCCGGTTTGTGGGGCATCGGCTTCTTTTCGCCGGAATTGATTACCAACGCCTTGCGGGCGCAGGGCGAGCCGCAGAGCGTGATCGACGTGGTCCGCGGCCGGGCTACCGCGCTGCAGGACGTCGGTTCGTTCCTGGGGATGGCCGTGTTCACCATCGTGGCGACCGCCGTGGGCCGCCGACCGGCTTTCTTTTTCGCCTTTATTATGTGCCTGATCACCACGATCTTTGTGTTCAACCGGCTGCAGACCAGCACCGACGCCTACTGGATGCTGCCCTTGATGGGCTTTGCCCAGTTGTCCGTGTTCGGTGGCTACTCGATCTATTTCCCCGAGATCTTCCCGACGCGCTTGCGCGGCACAGGGGTGGGCTTCTGTTACAACACCGTGCGTTATCTGGCGGCGGGTTTTCCTCCGATGCTGATGTCCCTGAACGCCATGCTGGTCACGCAGGGCGTCGAGGAACCGTTCCGCAAGGCGGCCACGTACCTGTCGTTCGTATTCGCCTTGGGGCTGGTGGCCTTGATCTGGGCGCCCGAGACCAAAGGCCAGCCGCTGCCGGAGGACTGATCCGCCGTCTACCGCCGATCCATCGGCACGTAGTCCGTCGTGTCGTTGCCGGTATAGACCTGCCGCGGCCGGATGATCCGCGCGGTCGAATCCTCGTGCTGTTCTTTCCAGTGCGCGATCCAGCCGGGTAGCCGGCCGATCCCGAAGCAGACCGTGAACGCGTTGGTGGGGATGCCGATCGCCCGGAGCAGAATACCGCTGTAGAAATCGACGTTGGGATACAGCTTGCGCTCGACGAAGTACGGGTCTTGCAGGGCCAGCTCTTCGAGTTTCCGAGCGATGTCCAACAGGGGGTCTTGGAGGTTCATTTTGGCGAACACCCGGTCACAGCACGCGCGGAGGATCTTGGCCCGCGGGTCGTAGTTCTTGTAGACCCGGTGGCCGAAACCGAACAAGCGGAAGGGATTCGTCTTGTCCTTGGCCGCCTTGATACAGTCGTCCGCCGACATGCCGCCCGCGAGGATCCGCTCGAGCATCTGGAGCACCTCGACGTTGGCTCCGCCGTGCAACGGTCCCCACAGCGCGCTGACGCCCGCCGCACAGGACGCGAACAAATTGGCGCGGGCCGAGCCGACGGTGCGGACGGTCTGCGTGCTGCAGTTCTGTTCGTGGTCGGCGTGCAGGATGAAGATCAAGTTCAGCGCGTCTTCGACCTCCGGCGTGACAATGTACTGCCGGTGCGGCAAGGAGAACATCATGTGCAGAAAGTTGGCACAGTACCGCAGCTTGGGATCGGGATAAATGAACGGCCAGCCGCGCGAGCGACGATAGGCGAACGCCGCGATCGTGCGGACCTTGCTGATCAGCCGAGCGGCGGCCTCGGTCAGCGCCTCGACGTCCTCCAGCGCCAGAAGCTCTTGGTGGTAACATGCCAAATTGCTCAACGTCGCCGACAGGATCGCCATCGGCGGGGCATCGACGGGAATGTGCTGCAACTGGTGTTTCAAGCCTTCGTGCAACAACTCGTTGTCGGTCAGCTGACTGCTGAAGGTCTTCAATTCCTCGCGGTTCGGCAAGCGGCCGAAGATCAGCAGCCAGGCCACCTCCACAAAGTTGGGTTTGTCGGTGAACTGTTCGATCGGGATCCCGCGATAGCGCAAGATGCCCTTGTCCCCGTCGATATAGGTAACTGTACTCTGGCAGGCCGCCGTGTTGCCCAGACCCGGATCGTAGGTAATCATGCCGAGCTGATCGCGGAGCTTGCTGATGTCAATCGCCACCTCGCCATCGGTCGCCACCAGAGTGGGCAATTCGATCTTCTTCTCTCCAAATGTCAACACCGCTTTTTCGGACATGAACCGTCTCCTTCTGTATTCTACGCAAGGTTTGGTAAACGCCACCCTTGGGAGAGGTGGCTACCGTGGTGGCCGACGATTCATCAGTGTAATCGTTAAATACCCGCTCGCTCAAGCGGCAGTCGCGATTTGGGGATGCGATCGCAAAGAACGGCCTTGCCCGGATGATCCTCTGGCTGATTGTAACCCGAAGCGCAAGCGAGGAATTGAGGCTGGAAACGGTTCGTCCTCGCTTACGCTTCGGGTTACGATAGGCGGCTTTGCCGCTTCCTCTCGTATCGTCGAGGCAATTTCGGTGGCGGAAATGCGCAGCTTCAAAACGTGCGTCTTCGGGTTCCTATGGTACACTTGCGAAACGGCCGCAAAGGGATTCTTTTGCGCATCTCCAACAGGAAATTGCCGTCGAGGATCGCGTCTTTCACAAGAGGTCGGGGAGCCATGAGCCGCTGGGAATCTGCCGAGGGATCGCCGATCCCGCTGGGTGCGTCGTGGATCGAGTCCGAAAACGCCTACAATTTCGCGATCTACTCGAAGCACGCCGAAAAAGTCGCCTTGGTGTTCTTTGGCGACGATCTGGTGACGCCCGTCTATCGCTACGAATTTGAATACCTCCGCAACAAGACCGGCCCCATTTGGCACTGCCGGATTCCCGACGCGGCGCTGGCGGGCGCGACACTGTATGCCTATCAGATCGACGGTCCGACGCCCGGCCCCGGTTTCGAGTGGCACACGTTCGATCCGGAGAAGGTGCTGTTGGACCCGTATGCCCGCGACGTGCATTTTTCGCCCAGCTTCGACCGCGAAGCAGCCCGCCGTCCCGGCTCGAATTGGGGCCGCGCCCCGCTGTCGGTCTTGGACTCGCGAGAATCGCCGTTCGATTGGCAAGACGACGCGCCGGTGCGGCATCAATCCGACCTGATCATCTACGAAATGCATGTGCGGGGATTCACCCACCGGGAAAACTCGGGAGTGGCGCCCGAGCATCGCGGCACCTTTGCGGGAATTATCGACAAAATCCCCTACTTACAGCAATTGGGCGTGACCGCGATCGAATTGATGCCCGTGTTTCAATTCGATCCGCAGGAAGACAACTACTGGGGCTACATGCCGCTCAGCTTTTTCGCGCCGCACGACGCCTATTGCGTGAATCCCGAGAGCCGCCATCAGCATCTGGAGTTCTGCGGCATGGTCCAAGCCCTGCATCGGGCGGGAATCGAAGTCATTTTGGATGTGGTTTACAACCACACCTGCGAAGGCGACGAGCGCGGGCCGACGTACAGCTTCAAGGGCATCGACAGTACCACCTACTACTTGATGACGGGGAAACGGGACTCGCCGTTCGCGAATTACTCCGGCACCGGCAACACGATGCATACCTCGAACCGAGCCGTGCGGCAGCTGATCCTGGACAGCTTGCGGTATTGGACCCGGGAACTGCACGTCGACGGTTTCCGCTTCGACTTGGCCAGCGTGTTCACACGGAACTCGGACGGCTCGATCAATACCGAGGATCCGGCCCTGTTCGGCCAAATCGCGGCCGATCCCGATCTGGCGGACGTGCGGCTGATCGCCGAACCGTGGGACGCGGCCGGCGCGTACCATCTGGGCCGCCTGTTTCCCGGTTTCCGCTGGATGCAATGGAACGGCGCTTATCGGGACACGCTGCAACGGTTCGTCAAGAGCGACCCCGGCATGGTGTGGGATCTGATGACCAGGCTGTACGGCAGCAGCGATTTGTTTCCCGACGACCGCAAACACGCCTTGCGGCCCTTTCAGAGCATCAACTACATCACCTCGCACGACGGATTCACGCTGTACGATCTGGTGTCGTACAGCCACAAGCAGAATTGGGCCAACGGCCACGAGAATACGGACGGGCACGACGAATTCAGTTGGAACTGTGGCTGGGAAGGGACTCGCGACGTGCCGGCGCCCGTACAGCGACTGCGGCAGCGGCAGGTGCGGAATTTCTTCACGCTGCTGATGCTGTCGGCAGGGGTGCCCATGTTTCGGATGGGCGACGAGTTCCTGCAGACCCAAGGCGGCAACAACAATCCCTACAATCAAGACAATGAAACATCCTGGCTCGATTGGAGCCGCTGGGAGGAAAACGCCGAGACGTTTCGGTTCTTCCAGCAGATGATCGCGTTTCGCAAATCCCATCCTTCCTTGGCCCGCGCCCACTTCTGGCGTGAAGACGTCCGCTGGTACGGAGTCGGCCGGTACCCGGACCTGTCGCGGGACTCGCGTACGCTGGCCTTCTGCCTGCACGGCGCTTCGGCGGGCGATCGTGATATCTACGCGATGATCAACGCCTATTGGGAACCGCTGGAATTCGGCATTCACGAAGGCGCCCCCGGCGACTGGCGGCGCGTGGTGGACACGTCGCTGCCCAGTCCCGACGAGATCGTTCACGAAAGCCACGCTCCGGTGGTCCGCTCTCGCTCGTACCGCGTCCCGGGCCGCTCGGTGGTGGTGCTGGTGCGGAGGTAAGGACCGGCGAAAATCGTGGCGAGGCCGAACTTGAATGTCCCATCGAGGCGGGGAAGGCGTGCGGAGTTGCCCCCATCGCGATTGTTCCCCGGGACGGTTGCCGAATGATGTACCAGCGACGCCGTGGGCGGATCGGCCTGAATGCTGGTCAGCCCCATTCGCCTGCCGCGAGGTTGCGATCGTACTCCCCGCGGTCTGCCGTTGCCTGCGGGAGAGAGAGTGCATGGTTCGCGGACCTGAACCGAAACATCAAGAAAGAAATACGGAATCCGCTTGCCGTTTCGCGGTCCCAGCGGTTATCTTGCTATGGATTCCGGCAGCCCTCCCGGCTGACGACCGACCGGAAATGATTGATTCCGACGAAGGAGTATCCGCCAATGCGTTTGGGCCTCGATCGCCTCACGGCACGTTGGTTGTGCGGTCCGCTTTCCATCGCGGCGCTGCTGGCAAGTGTCCATCCGCCGGCGCTCGCCGCGTCCGATGCCGCCGAGTTGTTTGCCGGTCAGCCTCCCGAGACGCTGGCCGCCAAGCTCCAGCCGTCCGAAGTGCCCGCCGTGGAGGGCGCTGCGATCGAACGTGCGGCAAGGAGAACGGAAGCTGCCGCCGCCGGGCCGGCCGCAGCCGAAGCGTGTTCGGCGGTGGTCGTCGAGTCGCACGCTCGACGGACCAACGGGGCGAAACTTGCCGCCGAGTTGACCGCCGCCCAGTGGGTCTTTCGTGTGGCTAGCGAACAAGACGCCGGCTATGCGCAACTGCAGCACCGCGAAGAGGTCTGGTACGAGTCGACTTTCTGGCAAGGCGGCGAGCAGTGGCTCCGCGTGGGCAAGGATTGGCATCACCCGGGTGATGGGGGCCCCAGCGTGCGACGCTTTCTCGCGCCGGCCGACGGAACGTTGACCGTCACCGGCCGAGTCCGCAAGGCCCACCTCGCCGGCGACGGCGTGCGCGTCGCGATCTTGCACAACGCACAGCAGGCCTGGCAGCACGAACTGGCGGGCGACGACGGCGTGGGGGTCGATCCGAACCTGTCGCTTGCGGTCAAGCGTGGCGATACGATCCGCTTTGTCGTCGATAAACGCGGCTCGATCGCCTGCGACACGACCTACTGGGACCCGGTGATCACCGATGCCGATGGCCAGAGATTCCAGGCATCCGCCGCGTTTGCCGCCAAGAAGCAGGGCGCCGGCGGCTGGTCTTATGAAACGCCGGCAAACAACTCCGGCGCGCCCGGAATGCCACGGCTGGCCTGGTTCAACGCCGATTGGGGCTGGTGCGAAAGCCCGCTGGCCGTCGGCAAGCCTGTCGTGCTGCACAGCACTTCGGCACAGCCCTGCGCGGTGCTGGCCGACGGGCAAGACGCCTCGGGCATCGTGCTGGCTGTCGAGGCCGAGTTGCCGTGGCGGCTGGAAGGCGAATTGACGCCGGACGGAAACCTGACGATCCGGCTGATCGTCATGCCCGGCGCCGAAGACGCCACAGGGCTGCCGGCCGGCAAGACGTTGCGGTTGGGCCGCGTGGCGTTGGCGCCCTACACCGGCACGTCGCTGGTGGGCTTGCAGACGTTGGCCCGTTGGGTTGCCAACGACCGGCACCCGCTGCCGGTCGCCTCGTTGCGCACCGCCGCGCGGCAGGCGGGAATCCCCGAACTCGACTACTGGGCAATGATCCAGCAAGATTGGCAGCGGCAGGACGACACCGACGCCCAGCGGCCCGAGACATTCACGGCGGCGACGGCCAGGCACCTGGAAAAGACGCGAATTCTGCTCGCTCATCTGCAGACCACGGGCCGGCCGGAGCGACTGGCCGCCCAGGCCGAGCGACTCGAGGGGCTGGCCGCCCAGGCCGAGTCCGGCCAGGCGGATCGGGCGGCCCTGTATCTGCAACTGCGGCGGCTCAAACGCGAAATCATCCTGGCCAACCCGCTGCTGGATTTCGACCAGCTGCTGTTCTGCAAGCGGGTACCCACGTCGTACAGCCATCTGGTGATGCAGTACTACGGCTGGCGAGCGCGGCCGGGCGGCGGGCTGTTCGTCCTTGACGAGCCGGGCCGGTCGCTCCGTTGCCGCGACATCCTGGGCGGAAAACTCCAGACCGGCAACGTGCTCGAACCACGGTTGTCGTACGATGGCCGGCGGATCGTGTTCTCGTACGTCGAGTGCCCGAGCGGGCCGCTCAGCCCACAGGAAGTCGCCAACGACCAGGATGCGTCGCAGCACTACTATCACCTCTGGGAAGTCAACGTCGACGGCTCGGGATTGCGACAGCTGACCGACGGCCCCTACGACGATCTGATGCCGTGTTATCTGCCCGACGGCGGCATCGCCTTCATGTCCACGCGGCGCCAAGGCTATGCCCGCTGTTTCGGCGGCCAGTTCAGCAACCGCTGGGATGTGTACACGCTGCACCGCATGGAGTCCGACGGCTCGTCGATTCGCACCCTGTCTTACCATGACACCAACGAGTGGTTTCCTGCCGTTTCCCACACGGGGCACCTCCTGTACGCCCGTTGGGATTACATCGACCGCGACGCCGTGACGCACCAGAATCTGTGGGCCTCGCGGCCCGACGGGACCAACCCGATCGCCGTTTGGGGCAACGCCACCCCCAGCCCGCATTGCACCTTCCAGGCGCAGCCGATCCCGAACAGTCAGAAGATCATCTTCACCGCCTCGGCGCATCATTCCATCACCGGCGGGTCGATCGCGGTGCTGGATCCCACGGTCGCGGCGGAGGGGCTGGAAGCGATCGAGCGGATCACGCCCGAAATTCCGTTCCCCGAGGCCGAAGCCCGCGACATCCGCCAGTATTACGACGCTCCGTGGCCGCTGTCGGAAGATTTCTACCTGGTCGCGTACAGTCCCTACGCGCTCGAGTGGGAGCCGCGGGCCAACCGCCGCGATGCGCTGGGGATTTACCTGCTGGACCGCTGGAACAACCGCGAACTGATTTATCGGGACCCGGACATCGGCAGCACCAACCCTTGCCCCTTGCGGCCGCGGAAGTGCCCGCCGGTGTTGCCGAGCATGCTGGCCGGCAACGCGCCGCCGCTGGGCGAGATGGTTGTCAGCGACGTGACCGAGGGCCTGGGCGGCGTCGCGCCCGATTTCATCAAGCAGCTCCGCCTCGTGCAGATATTTCCCAAGACGACTCCTTTGGCCGATTCGCCGCCGGTCGGTGCCGCCCGGGAGGAAAACGGCCGCGCGGTGTTGGGCACCGTGCCGGTCGAAGCCGACGGTTCGGCGCGGTTCCTGGTGCCCGCCGGCAAGCTGATTCTGCTGCAAGCGATTGACGCCGAAGGCAACGCTTACCAGACCATGCGGTCGGTCACTTACCTGCAGCCGGGCGAGCAGGTCTCGTGCGTGGGCTGTCACGAGCCCAAGATGACCGCGCCGCCGCGGAAGACGGCGAACCTGCTGGCCGTGCAGCGGCCGGCCTCGGAACTCGATCCGGGGCCCTGGGGCGGACGGCCGTTCAGCTACGTCGAGGTCGTCCAGCCGGTGCTCGATATGCACTGCGTGCGGTGTCACGGCGGCGAGAAGACCGAAGCGGACCTGGTCCTGACCGGTGAACCCGAGGGCCACTTCAGCCGCTCGTATCACACCCTGATGGAAGATGCCAACGCCTTCTGGGGCGGCGGGACGAATCCCGCCAATGCCCAGAAGTACCTGGTGCCGCGATTCGGCGGACGCAACCAGATCCAAGTCACCCCGCCCGGGGGCCTTTACGGTGCCCGAGGCAGCCGGCTGATGACGCTGCTCCGCCAGGGTCACGAGGACGTGCAGTTGGGCGATGACGATCTGCGCCGCTTGGCGCTGTGGATCGATCTGAATGCCATCTTCTACGGCGTCAATTTGCCCGCGGACCAAGAGCGAATGCGTCGCGGCGAGGTGGTGGGAATGCCGGAAATCCAGTAATCGCTGCCCCCGGCTACGGTGGGCGGCGCGAGCGTTTTGCGCAACGCGGCGATCGAGGCCCAAAGTGCCCGATCACGGGTTCCCAAGGATCTGTAATTTGCGCAGAATAGAACGCATACGAACGCTGATCCGTCTCATGTTCCGTCCCTGCCGCTCCATGGAAAGGCCCCTGCCATGCCTGGATTCTCGACCAGCCGCCGCCGCTTTCTCCTCGATTCGTCCGCTGCGATTCTGAGCGGAGCTGCGATGCCCTATTTCTTTACGGCCAAGGCGTCCGCCGCAGATACCCCGCCTTCGCCCAACGAACGGTTGCGCATCGGGGCGATCGGGATGCGCTATCAAGGTTCGGTGGTGGCCGACAAGGCGCAGGCCCACGGGGATGTGGTCGCCATCTGTGACGTGGATCGTCAGATGGCCGAGAAGGCTCGTGAGCAATTTGGAGGCAAGGCGGATTTGTACGAGGACCATCGGCGGCTGCTCGAACGCAAGGACCTGGATGCGATCACGATCGGCACGCCGGACCATTGGCATGCCGCGATGGTGATCGACGCTTGCCGAGCTGGCAAGGACGTGTATGTGGAAAAGCCGCTGACGCTGACCGTGGACGAAGGCAAGCTGCTGATGCGAGTCGTGCAGGAAACCGGTCGCGTCGTCCAGGTCGGATCGTGGCAGCGCAGCGACCACCGCTTCCGCCTGGCCGTCGAGATGGTCCGTCAGGGCCGCATCGGCCGATTGGAACGGGTCGAGGTGGTGCTGGGCAAGAACGTCACCGGCGGCCCGTTTGCGGTGACCGAACCGCCGTCGCACCTGAACTGGGACCGCTGGCAGGGCCCGACGCCGGCCGTCCCGTACATCGAACAGCGTTGCCACTATACATTCCGCTGGTGGTATGAATACTCGGGCGGCCAGATGACCGACTGGGGTGCCCATCATTTGGATATCGCCCAGTGGGGCATTGGCGAATTGCCCGTCGAAGTGTCCGGGCAAGCCAAACATCCCGATGTGCCCAATGGCTACAACGTCGCGGTGGATTTCGAGGCCGAATACAAGTATCCCAGCGGCGTGGTGATGACCGTCCGCGATACCGGCCGGAACGGGATCATGTTCATTGGCAGCGAGGGACAGATCTTTGTCAACCGCGGCACAATTTCCGGCAAACCCGTCGAGGACTTGGAGCAGAATCCCCTGCCACGCGAGTCGTTCAAGCTGTACGCTCGCGATAATTTGAGCCGTCCAGAGCGGATGGGCAAGCTGGATTCCATCGTCAACCATATGGGCAACTTCTTCGATTGCATCCAGACGCGGCAGACGCCCATCTCCGATGTCGTCAGCCAGCACCAGAGCGTCACGACTTGTCACATCGGCAACATCGCCCTGCGTTTGGGGCGGCCGTTGAAATGGGACCCCCAGGCCGAACGTTTCGTGGGCGACGACGAAGCCAACACGTGGCTGCGGCGAGAACAACGTTCGGGATACGAGATTATCGCATAGAACTGCTGGAAAGGCTTTCTTCGACAATGACAGATCCCCGCATCACCCGTGAGCCCCGCATCACCCGTCGCCGGTTCCATACGGCCCTTGGCGTTTCCCTGGCCGGGGCCTTGGGCCACCAACGGGGCCTGGCCGAACAAGCGTCCGGCTTTCGGCTGAACTACATTCTGGGTTCGCCGATGTACGGCACGACGCCGCTAGCGGAAGTGCTGCCGGAAGTGAAGAAGACGGGCGCGACGCACCTTGATATCTGGCCGCGCCCGCATGCGAATCATCGGGAACAGGTCGCCGACTTGGGGTTGGACCGCTTCGCCGAGATGCTTCGCGAGCACGGCGTGGGGCTGGGTGTCATCACGCGGTACGATCTGGGGCCTTACGGGCTGCAGGACGAAATGCGGGTGTTGAAGCGGTTCGGGGGCCGCGTCATCGTCACCGGAGCGCGAAACGCGGACGGCAAGACGTTGCGGGACCGTGTCAAAGCGTTCGTGGCCAATCTGCAGCCTCACGTGGCGGTGGCCGACGAGTTGGACGTGACGATCGGCATCGAAAACCATGCCAACTCGCTGATCAACGAACCCGATTCGCTCCGGTATTTTGCCGAGTTTGCGGCGTCGCCCCACCTGGGCATTGCTTTGGCCCCGTATCACCTGCCGCAGGACGAAGACCTGATTGCCGGGATCATCGCCGATCTGGACAAGCACTTGGTCTTCTTTCAAGGTTGGCAGCATGGGATGGGATCCAGGACCAAGCTGCCCAAGGAGCAAGAGTTGCTGCAGTTGCCCGGCCGCGGGCCGCTCGACTTCACGCCCCTGCTGCGGGCCTTGAAACGCATCGACTACCAAGGGTTTACCGAAATCTTCATGCATCCCGTTCCGCGCGGCATCCCGATCCTGGACACCACGACCGCCGTAACCGACGAGATCAATCGGGCCCGAGCCTACCTCGAAGATTGCTTGGCCAAGGCATGAAGAAACTGTCCAAACTGGTTAACGATTGGCCATTGCCGTCGCCGATGCAATGGCTCAATAGCTGCGAATCCGGCAGCCGCGGTGTTCTGTCGCTCGCACATGTCCCGTCTTCAGAGCGTTTGCCGCTGATTTCGTCGCGGGGTTAGCTGTTGGCACTTGATTTGCAGTTTCTTTTTTCGTACTGTCTTGGACCGGCGAAGGGAATTGCCGTCTTGCACCCTTCGTATTTTTGGCAAAGGTTTATGGAAGATTCAACATGACTACGGAATGCGTCGAAGCGACGTTCTCGTCCACCGGCGACGAAGAACCCCCACCACCGCGTCGCGGTGGTCATCAAGTCCTTTTCCTCGTTACTCCTTCTCGCTCGAATGGCTCTCGCCGGCTTGCTGCCGGAATCGCCACCCTGGATCCTCCCGGCAGACCGGTTCCCGCGCGCCGTCCCCAAACCAATCTGGCAACCCGCGCCTTTCGCAAGGCGTTCTATGCCGAGGTTGCGGACCGCGAGTGGAACGACTGGCGGTGGCAGACGCGGCATCGACTACGGACGCTGGAGCAGTTGGACCGGATGCTGGTCCTGGCGCCGGAAGAGCGCCAAGCCTTGGTCGAGGGCGGCGCCATGCTGCCGGTCGGGATCACGCCCTACTACATGAGCCTGATCTCGCGAACCGACTCGCAACAACCGCTCCGCCGAACGGTGGTTCCGACCACGGCGGAATTCCAACGGGCACCGGGGGAAGCGGACGATCCGCTGGGCGAAGACGGGCACAGCCCTGTTCCCGGCTTGGTGCATCGTTACCCGGATCGCGTCCTGCTGTTGGCCCACGATTTCTGCTCGACCTACTGTCGCTACTGCACGCGATCTCGGGTGGTCGGCCACGGTGAAATCGTACCCAACGAGAAACGTCTGCAGATGGCGTTTGAGTACATCCGGCAGACGCCCGAAATCCGCGATGTGCTGATTTCCGGCGGCGATCCGCTGGCGCTGGCCGAAGACCGGCTGGATTGGATTCTGAGCAGCCTGCGTGCGATCCCGCACGTGGAATTCGTCCGTATCGGAACCAAGATGCCAGCAGTGCTGCCACAGCGAATCACGCCGCAATTGGTGCGCATGCTGCGCAAGTACCACCCGTTGTGGATGAGTCTGCATTTCACCCATCCGGACGAATGCACGCCGGAATGCTATACCGCTTGCACCCGCCTGGCCGACGCGGGGATTCCACTGGGCTCGCAAACCGTGCTCTTGAAAGGCATTAACGACAACGTGGAGACGATGAAACAGCTGGTCCACAAGCTGTTATTGATGCGCGTTCGGCCGTACTATCTGTACCAGTGCGATCCGATCTCCGGTTCAGCCCACTTCCGCACTTCGGTCTCCAAGGGGTTGGAGATTATCGAAGGACTGCGGGGGCACACGACCGGATACGCGGTGCCGTCGTATGTGATCGATGCTCCCGGGGGCGGCGGGAAAATCCCCCTGCAACCAGGCTACGTCGTGGGGCGGGAAGGCGACGATTTGCTGCTCCGCAACTACGAAGGCCAGACATATCGGTATCCGGACCCGGTCGGCTAGCGATCGCCGGATTGTGATTCCAGGCTCAGACGGACAGAATTCGATTCTGGCCGGCGGAAGTCTCACCGTTGGGGTATGCGGCTTTATACTGGGGTTGGGCTCAGACGTACAGAATTCAATTTTTGCGGGCGGAAGTCTCACCGTTAGGTATGCGGCTTGTCCGCAAAAATTGAATTCTGTACGTCTGAGCCTGGGAGCTTAGCCTGGGAGCTTTCCTGTGCGAGTTGGTTTGACTTATGATTTGCGGGCCGAGTATCTGGCGGCCGGCTACAGCGAGCAGGAAACGGCCGAGTTCGATCGTCCGGACACGATCGCCGCACTGGAAACCGCGCTCCAGGGCCTGGGGCACGAAGCGGATCGCATCGGGACCGCCAAACGCCTGATCGAACGGTTGGCGTGCGGCGACCGCTGGGACCTGGTGTTCAACATCGCCGAGGGGTTGCACGGCGGCGCAAGCCGCGAATCCCAGGTGCCGGCCATCCTGGACGTGTACGATGTCCCGTACACGTTCTCGGACCCGCTGGTCATGGGCGTGTGTCTGCACAAAGGGCTGACCAAGCTTGTCGTTCGCGACGCGGGCGTGCCGACGCCGGATTTTGCGCTGGTGGATCGTCCGGAGGATATCGCTGGCGTCGATCTGCCGTTTCCCGTGTTCGCCAAACCGGTGGCGGAGGGCACGGGCAAAGGCGTGGGGCCGGCCTCCAAGATTCGCGATCGTGATGCCCTGAACAGCGTCTGCCGAAACCTGTTGGACCAATTCCGTCAACCGGTTCTGGTCGAGGCATTCCTTCCCGGCCGTGAGTTTACGGTAGGAGTCTTGGGCACAGGACGCCAGGCGACCGTATTGGGAACGTTGGAGATTGTGCTGCTGCAAGCCGCGGAACCGGATGCCTATTCTTACGTGAACAAGGAGAAGTGCGAGGAACTGGTCGAGTACCGGCCCGTCCATGCCGCGTCGGACGCGGAAGTTCGGCGGGCGGAGCAGGTGGCTTTGGACGCTTGGCGAGCCTTGGGTTGCCGCGACGGTGGCCGCTTGGATCTACGTTCCGACGCTGCGGGACAACCCAGCTTCATCGAATGCAACCCGCTGGCCGGTCTGCATCCGTTCCATTCCGATCTGCCGATGATCGCCACGGCGATGGGCTTACCCTACCAATCGCTGATCGGCCGCATCGTGGATTCCGCCAGCAACCGCATCCAACGGACCGCCTAAGTGCGATACGACGAGCAGACGCACGATGGGACCCCTGCGATCGTGACCATTGCCATCCTCCATAATCGAGTTCTTGACGAAACCTCCGCGGCGGACCGCGATGTGCTCGTGCAGGTCGCGGCGGTCTCGGCTGCGCTGGAGCCATTGGGGCACCGAACGGTCGTCGTGCCCTGCGACTTGGATCTGCAGTCGCTCCAGCGACAGTTGCAGCAGCAACCCGCGGCAGCGTTCAACCTGGTCGAATCCTTGGACGGTTCTGATTCGCTGATGTTTCTGGTGACGGCGCTGCTGGACAGGATGAACCTGCCCTACACCGGGTCGCCGACCGAAGCCATCTTCCTGACGAACCACAAGCTGCTGGCCAAGCAGCGGTTGAGCCAGGCGGGCTTGCCGACACCGGCTTGGATCTCGGACGCACCGGCGGTCGGTAGCGACCAGGCAGCGGTTTGTGGCGCCGGACCGATTCGGCCTGGTACCCGGTTTGTAATCAAGGCGGTTTCCGAGCATGCTTCTGCCGGGCTGGACGAACACTCGTTGGTTGCGGTGACGGACGAGGCCGAAGTGCGGCGGCGGTTGCGAGAATTCCGCCGGGCTCTGGGGTGTCCCGGTTTCGCGGAACAGTTCATCGCTGGGCGGGAGTTCAACATTTCGCTGCTGGCCTGCGATAACGGGTGCCAAGTGCTTCCTCCGGCGGAAATCGACTTTTCCGCATTTCCCGAGGGGAAACCGCGGTTGATCGGCTACCGCGCCAAGTGGGAGGAAGACTCGTTCGAGTACCAAAACACGCCCCGAACGTTCGATTTTCCGCCCCAGGACGGCCCGCTGCTGGAGCGGATGGGCGACTTGGCTCGCGCTTGCTGGGACTTGTTTGGCGTGCGGGGTTACACCCGGGTGGACTTCCGCGTCGACGAGGAGGGCCAGCCGTGGATTTTGGAAGTGAACGCCAATCCGTGCCTGTCGCCCGACGCCGGATTTGCGGCGGCGCTGCAACGGGCTGGGATCGCGTACCCAACCGCCATGGCGAGGATTCTGGATGCCGCGCGGTGAGGACTCTGCTTGGCTGCAGCCTCGAAGTTGTAGGTAGGGTGGTTGCCATGTTTCGCATTCGCCAGATTAACGATGACTTGCTGACCGTGAACAAGCAGGCGATCACGCAGGTGCAGGAGATTCTCAAATCCCACTTCTCCGCCTTGCCGCCCGAAGACATCGCTAGTCTGCCGGCCCATCTTCGAAATCCGTTCAAACAGCAATTTCGCAGCCTGCTGTTGGTGGCCGAGCGACAGCCGGGGAAGGTCGCCGGATTCGGCTTGCTGATGCACGACCCGGAGTTGAAGTTCTGCTTTCTCGATTTCCTGATCGCGGCGCTCGGGCTGGATACGGCCAAAGGCGACCCGACGGGTACGTGGTCGCTGGGCGGAGCGGATTTCGAGTGGAACGGACGGCGCATCGGATCGCTCAGGTTGCCCACCCTCGTGGTCCAGGAAGGCGGTTACCGCACGCGTGTCTTGGGCGTTAACGCCCGGCGGTTTTTTCAAGGACTTTATAGCGAGACGTTTCCATGACCGAGTTCTCTACAGATGGGCTCCGACGCACAGAATTCAATTTTGCCGGTCATGGACAACATCCTAAGAGAGACGGCTCGCCTGGCAAAATTGAATTCTGTACGTCGGAGCCTTGGCCGAGCGGCATCAGACCGCGTTGACCGCGATGCGTTTTCCGCGGCCTTTCTCGCCCTTGGGCAGATGCAGCTCCAAAATGCCGTTGCGGTATCGGGCGTCGATCTTGTCGGGCTCGACCCCCAGCGGAAACGGCAGGCTGCGATAGAACGTGCCGTAGTGGTACGCAGAACCTGCCTCTTCCTTCTGCTCGACCCTGCGCTCGGCCCGGATCTCCAACTGGTCGCCACGGACCCGGACATCGAAGTCACCGGCATTGAATCCCGGGGCTTCGGTTCGCACGAGGTACTCGTTTTCGTTCTCGTCAACGTCGAGTCCCCCGTTGCGGCGTTCGGAGAACCAATCGCGATCCAGGCTGGGCAAATCGCTCCAGAAACGATTGACGAGACTGTCGAACTCCTGGCGGAGGCGCGTCAGCTGACGTTCAACCGGTTCTGCTGACACGCTCCCGATGTCATCGCGTCTCTTTTTCCACGGGCCTAGGCTGAACATGGTCTTTACCTCCTTTCCACAATCGGTTTTGCTTTCTTACCGCCTGTCACGCCGACGGCCGATTAGCCGGCATTGACGACGATTCGTTTCGGTTTCACGGCCTCGGTCTTCGGCAGGTGCAAGGTCAGCACGCCGTTCTTCAGTTCGGCGGAGATCTTGCTGCCGTCGATCGTCTCGCCAATCGCAAACGTGCGATAGAAATCGCCGATGCCGTACTCGCCGTACAGTTGCCGCCGGTCGGCGTGCCGCGACGGTACGCGTCCGAGAACTGTTAGTTCGCGGCTCTCGAAGCGAATGTCCAAGTCCTGCGGCTCGACGCCCGGCAGATCGCCGTACAGGATCAGTTCCTCGTCGGTCTCCCAAATGTCGAACCGTGGGGTGTACGTCGGGGTCTCGCGGGTACGCTCCACGGACGAAGCCCCGTCAGGATGCTGGTGCTTGGTGAGTTGAGACATTGCCGATTCTCCTTCTGCAATTCGATTTTGCGTTTGAGTGTCAAAACAAGAACCACGCGCCGGTCGCTACGCACTAGTCCGCGCGGACCTCGATCCGCCGCGGCTTGGCTTCCGCCCGCTTGGGCAAGGTGACGGTCAACACGCCGCTCTTGAACGCCGCTTGAACCTTGTCCTCTTCGACCGACAGCGGCAGCTCCAACACGCGAGCAAACTTGCCGTAACCTCGCTCGCGGCGATGCCAGGTGCTCTTGTCGCACGTCGGCTCTTTCCGCTCGCCCTTGACGGCCAACTGGTCGCCATGCACGTAGATCTCCAAGTCGCTCAATTCCATGCCCGGCAGCTCCGCCTCGACGAACAGGTTCTCGTCGTCTTCCCAGACATTCATCAGCGGATAGCTCGTCGGAGCTTGCGGGAACCGCCGGCCGGTCCAAGGTCCGAACAGCCGATCCATCTCGTCCCGCAGCCGATTCACTTCCGCCTGGACATTCGCCATCGGTTGCCATCGTGTGCTCAACATCGTTCTGTCCTCCTTTGCTACGAGTTATGGGTTTCTGTGCCGATCGCTCGGCGTCACATGCTCTACTCGGCGCTGACATCTCATGCAGGCCATCATGCCTATCAAGCAACCCGCGTGCCAAATCGTGTTTACACGTTGCCACGGGAAAGATGCCCACGTCAATGATGAAAGAGAAGTCGCGAAAACCTCTTTCGCTCAATACCTTACGACGCGTTTTTTGGCGAGGGGGCTTGACATGGCGGGCCGCACAAGAAAAGGAACGGCGCCAACTCCGTCAAAGTGACAGCGAGCCGGTCTGTCAAAGTGACAAATGGCCAAGCGAGCGATGCTCGCGAAGCGTCGAGTGGGCCGCATGCTGTCCGAAGCGAGGTCCGGTTGAAGCCGGCGAGGGCGAGTCAAGCCCCTGTGTCCACCAGCGGAAGCTGGTAGCCGATCGGGAACCGGTCAAAGTCGGTGAAGAAAGGTCAACCGATCTGCGGGGGCCATGTGGTGCGTCAGCTTCGGCCCCAAGGCGTTCCCAAGTCGGGCTTGGGAACGAGAATCGCGTTACGGCGGCGAGCACCGCGTGAGAAAGCCGTCCTACCGCGTCGACGGCACCGGACCGGCCAATTGCAGGTACTCGGTCATGGGAGATGTGTCGCCGGAGCAGATCTGCTCGCACTTCATTCGCAGCACGGGCATTTCACGGTCGATGAACCGCCGCGCGACGGACTTTTTGCGGTCGGACTTCTCCGCTTGCCCCAACAGCAGGTGTCCCATGATCTCGATCATGGCGCAATCGACCAGTCGCTGGCCGGCGACGTCCAAGTACGAGGGCGACTGCCGCTTGACAAACTGGATCGCTCCCGCCAGGTGCTGCTTGTTGTCGATCAGCTTCTGCTTCAATTGAGCCAGCGCCGGATCACTGTATTCCTTGGTCTCGAACTCCGCGATGTAGCTCTCGAACACGCCCGAGGCGACGCCGCGGCAAGCGGCGACGACCTGCAATTGGCTGGTGCCTTCGTAGATCGTTGTGATTCGCGAGTCGCGCAAGTACCGTTCGGCGGGATAATCTCTCATGTACCCCGAGCCGCCCAGGACTTGGATCGCATTGCTGGCCACGCGGACGCACATCTCGCTGGCATAGTACTTGGCCATCGGTGTCAACATGCCGTTGATCCGCTTCAGTTCGCGAGCCAGCTTCTTTCGCCGCTTCTCCTCGTCCGCCTCGAGCTTTCGCCCGCTCAATTCCAGGACGCGGAGGTTGTTGTTTTCGTGGTCGCAAACCCGGCTGGTCTCGTAGGTCAGCGCCCGTGCGGCCTGGATTTCGATGCTCATGTCGGTGACCAGTTCGGCCACGGCCGGCAGTTTCTCGATGGGAACGCCGAACTGGTGCCGGGTATGCGCGTAGATCCGGGCCAGTCGATAGGCCGCTTCGGCGATCCCCAGCGACTGGGCGGCAATGCCCACGCGGGCCCCGTTCATCAGCGCCAGCACGTAGGTGATCAGGCCGCGCTGCCGTTCGCCAACCAGACGCGCCGGCGCGTTGGTATAGACCAGCTCGCAGGTCGGCGAGCCGTGGATGCCGAGCTTCTTTTCCAGATGGCGAACCTTGACGTGTTCGGTACGTTCCGAAACGAACAGACTCAGACCTCGCCCATCGCTGATGTGGTGTTCGCTGCGGGCCAGTGTCAGCAGGATTTCGCCGCAGCCGTTGGTGATGAAGCGTTTCACGCCGTTCAGCCGCCAGACGCCGTTTTCGTCCAGGTCGGCTCGCAGCCTCACCGATTGCAGATCGCTGCCGGCGTCGGGTTCGGTCAGCACCATGGCGCCGGTCACCTCGCCGCGGGCGAAACGCGGCAGGATCTCGTCCTTGATTTCGTCGTTGGCAAAGGCGTGGATCGTCTCGGCAATCCCTTGCAGCCCGAACAAGTTCATCAGCGAGCCGTCGGCCCGGCTGATGATCTCGGTGGCGACGGTATACATCAAGTTGGGGCAGTTTACGCCGCCGTATTTGTACGGCAACGTAAAGCCCATCAGATCCGCTTGGCCCAACCGCCAGAGGTTTTCGGCCACTTTGGGATGATAGGTTACCGTCCCGTCCTCGTTCAGCGTGTTCCCTTCCGCATCCACGTCTTCGGCGTTGGGCGCCACCGTCTCGGCGGCAACCTGGCCCACGATTTCCAGGATGCGGCGATAGTTGTCGACCGCGTCGTCGGCATCCTGCGCGGCATACTCCGGGCGGGACTCGGACTCCAAGAAATCGTCCTCCTGAATACGGGCCAATTCCCGGAGGTCGATGTGATCCATCAGGAATTGAATGTCTTCATTATCGAGGAAGAAGTTCGCCACAGCCAATCTCCCAAAATGCGCTATGCGGCCTCGCCGCGTGTCGTTTCTTGCTAAACCCTACCCTGCCGCCACGTTCTCTTACTCACCTTGCGGTCGCTCGCGGAGGCTTTTGATCATCTTGGGGATGATCTGATTCAAATCGCCGACGATGCCGTAATGCGCCACGGAGAAAATCGGGGCGTTGGGATCCGAATTGATGGCGATGATCTTGGCCGACTCCTCCATCCCCGCGCGATGCTGGACGGCGCCGCTGATACCGCAAGCGATATACAGTGCCGGACGCACCGTCGTGCCGGTCTGGCCGACCTGGTGGTCCTTGCTGACGAAACCGCCGTCGACAGCCGCGCGGCTGGCACCCACGGCCCCACCAATCGCTCCGGCCAATTCGTGAATCAGCTTGAAGTTCTCCTTGCTGCCCACGCCGCCTCCGCCCGCGACAATAACCCGGGCCCCTTTCAGGTTGATCTTCCGCTCCTCGACGTGCCGCTCGATCAATTTCAACGGGACGTCCGCCGCTTCGAGCTTGATTTGTTCGTCGATAATCTCGCCGGTGCGTTTCGGATCCGGCTCGAGCATCGGCATCACGCCTTCGCGGACCGTGGCCATTTGCGGCCACCAATCATAGTTGACGATTGTGGCGACGATGTTGCCGCCGAACGCTGGCCGGATCTGGAGCAGCAGATTGGGATGGACTTCTTTGGTGCGACCATCCGTCACGTCCTTGATTTGCAGGTCCGTACAGTCGGCGGTCATCCCGGCCCGTACGGCCGAGGCCACGCGGGGCGCCAAGTCGCGGCCCAGATGCGTGGCGCCGAACAGCACGATCTGCGGTTCGTATTTCTCGGCCAACTGGGCGAGCACCTTGGCATAAGAATTCGTCTGGTAATGCCGCAGCTTCTCGTCGTTGACCGAGTAGACCCGATCCACGCCGTGAGCGATCAGCCGGCGGGACAAAGGCCGAACGTCGTAACCGGGCAGCACGGCGGCAACGCCCACGCCCAACTGGTCGCCTAGCTTGCGGGCCTTGCCACACAACTCCAGCGACACTTCGTTCAGGCTCCCGTCCTCCTGCTCGGCAAACACCCACACTTCGCCTTGGCGGTTGACTTTGATCATCGTTTCCGCTTTCATTCCTCATCGGGCGCCGTCGCGCCGCTGGTTATTTGCTTACTAGCCCAATGTTCGGTCCACGACCAATTCCTGAATCAGCTGGCGCACACCATCTTCGGTCGGGGCAACTTCTTTGTAGCCCGACTTGGTCAGCACGATCGACTGGACGCGGTAGACCTTCGTCGGCGACCCGGACAGTCCGCAACGTTCCAGTTCCGCGCCAATGCGGTCCAAGTCCCATTGCTCCATCGACAGGCCGCGGCTCCGCAAGTCCTCCGCGCGGCGGGCAGCTTCCACAGTCCGCTCGGCATCCGTAGCCTCGGGCAGCGTTTGCTTGACTTCGGCCGCCAACTCCGCATCCACTCGCGCCCGCTTGTACAACATCACGCGTTTGGCCGCCGGAGGCCGCGGCTCGTTGGCCGTACCCGTCACGGTGATCAGCACCGGCAGACGCGCCTCGACAATCTCCCAACCGTGCCCGACGTTGCGGCGGACAACCACCGTGTCGCCAGTCAAACGGACGACTTCTTCCAAGTAGGTGATCTGCGGCAAACCGAGCTTCTCCGCACATTGCGGCCCGACCTGAGCGGTATCGCCGTCGATGGCTTGGCGGCCGCAGAACACAAAGTCGACCTTGCCGTAGACGCTGCCAATGGTCTTGATCGCCTGAGACAAAATGTAGCTGGTCGCCAAGGTGTCGCTGGCCGCCGCGCGGCGGTCGGTCAACAGGATCGCCCGATCCGCACCGCGGAACAGGCAATCGCGGAGGACGTCCGCAGCCTTGGGAGGCCCCATCGTCAGTACCGTGACCGTGCCGCCGAATCGGTCCCGGATTTCCAGCGCCGTTTCCAGCGCGTTCAGATCCTCCGGGTTGAAAATCGCCGGCAACGCGGCGCGGTTGACGGTTCCGTCGTCCTTCATGGCCTCGGTCGTGATGTTCGCCGTGTCCGGGACCTGTTTGACGCAAACGATGCTGTGGTATTCCACCGCTGGAGGCTCCTATTCGCCTTCGTGTCCAAAAATCGAAAGTGGGATTATTAGCAGGGGAGGCACAAAGGGTCAAGACGTCTCACGAGCTTATCGAGCCGGAACCGTGGCTCAGGCTGCCGGCCCGGGAAGTACCACAAAGGGGCTAAACCCCATAAAAAGTGCTGTGCCGGTTTTCTCCTGACGAGGAATACCGACGCGGGCATCATGAGCCGCAAGGCGCTAGCCGCGGGTTCTTTCCGGGAGAGCGTGTCCAGGCGTCACCCGCGGCTTGCCGCCCGGACATTGCCACCCGAAAGGATATGTTGACGTCTGCTCCCGGCACCCGTTATACCACGGGCGACGGATGAGACGAGTTCATCGTGGGGGGTATACGTGGCGGCTCTTCAGTATTACGGGCTCAAGCAGTGCGGGAGGCGGCGTGATACAGCGGATTGGAACAGCCTTGCCGGAGGTGTTTCTTGTCGAGCCGCGTGTCTTTCGGGACTCGCGGGGTGACTTTTCGGAGACGTTCAGTGCCCGGGAATTTGAGCGACTGGGGGTGAGCCAGTGCTTTGTTCAGGATAATCAATCCTGTTCGCGGCAGGGCGTTCTGCGGGGATTGCACTACCAGTTGGGGCGTCCGCAAGCCAAGTTGATTCGGGTGATACGCGGCGTCGTTTTCGATGTGGCGGTGGACGTTCGCCGCGGCAGTCCCAACTTTGGCTGCTGGGCCGGTCAGATTCTGAGCGAAGAGAATCAGCGAATCCTGTTCATCCCGGAAGGGTTCGCCCACGGCTTTTACGTCCTGAGCGACTTGGCCGTGTGTATTTACAAGTGCTCGGATTACTACGCTCCGGACGAAGAGCGTGGCATTATCTGGAACGATCCCACCGCAGCGATCGCTTGGCCCATCCCGCCCGCGCTCGTTCCGATCTTGTCTGGCAAAGACCGTCTGTATCCGCGACTGCAAGATGTGTCCCCCGAGGACTTGCCGATCTATTCGTCCGCCCCCCTGAGAGGTTAAGCCGCGATTCTGTGGCGCGGTATAGCGGTATACTGGTCGCACTGGACAATCCCACCTTCGTCCTGTACTTGGAGTCTTCTGTGATGAAAACGTCCGTCATTCGTGCCGTGTGGTTCTCGGGATCTTTCTGGTTGCTGTTTGCGTCCGTCGCCTGGTGTTGGGGTGACGACACGTTGCGATTGCAGCCATCGGCGACGGAAGTCAGCAAGTACCAGCGGATCGATTTCGATTTGGCCGTGCCTGGAGCGTATCGGAATCCGTTTGATCCCCAAGAGGTGGATGTTTCACTGGAAATTCGGGTCCCGAGCGGCGAAATGCTCGTTCTACCTGCGTTTTGGATGCAGCCGTACCAGCGCGAGCTGTTGGAGCGGGGTGGCCGAAAAGACTGGCTTTATCCGAGCGGCTCGGCAGGCTGGCGGGCGAGGTTCGCTCCGGCGGCCCCTGGGCGATACGAGGTCGTGGCCAGGCTGAAGACCGCCGACCGCGATATCCGCTCGGCAGCTGCGTCGTTCCAGTGCCGCGAATCGGCTCACCCTGGTTTCTTGCGGGCCGGTGCCAAGGATCCTCGGTTCCTGACGTTCTCCGATGGCCGCCCGCTGCTGGCGATCGGCCAGAATCTGGCGTTCATCGGGCCGGGCCAGTCCGTGACGCTGACCAAGGCGGAAGAGGTTTTTGGCAAATTGTCGGCCAACGGCGCGAATTTCCTGCGGATCTGGACCTGCTGCGAAGATTGGGCGATGGCGATCGAGGCCCGCAAGAGCGTCTGGGGCCGATCGTGGGCCTGGAAGCCGCCGTTTGCTCCTGCGCCTCAAGCGGATGATTCGCCAGGCCGTCTGTGCGTCCGACTGGGCGGCAGTCACCCGGCTCAAGTTGCCATCTCCACTCCCAACCCCTTGGCCGTACGTCCCGGTACGCGATACGTCCTGTCGGGCAAGCTGCAAACCGACGCCGCGGACGCCGCGGTCCGCCTGACCGCCGGTTCGCTGGATTTGGGCCAGCCGCTGCGCAGCCAACGGCCGGACGTCTGGAGTCGTTTCGAGCGTTTCTTCGAGACCGGGCGCGACCAGCGGTTCATCGACCAGATCACAGTTCGTTTGGACGGCGACGGCACGGTCTGGCTGGACGATTGGTCGCTGTGCGAAGCCGCTGGTGGCCCGGAATTGTTATGGGAGGCGGCGATTCGCGATCCGATTCGCGGGTTCTACAACCCCACCGACTGTTTTATTCTGGACCAACTGGTCGACGCGGCCGAGCGCGAGGGGATCTACCTGCAGTTGTGCCTGATTACCCGCGATTTGTACATGAGTTCGCTGAAAGACGACCGTAGCGGCGAGTACATCAGGGCGATCTGCGACGCCAAGAACCTGGTGCGTTATGCCGTCGCTCGCTGGGGCTATTCGACCCACGTGGCCGCTTGGGAGTATTTCAACGAGATCGATCCCGGATTGCCGACGAACCGGTTCTACGACGAGCTGGGCGAGTACCTGGAGCAGATCGACGTGTATCGGCATTTGCGCACGACCAGCACGTGGGGGCACTCGCCCAAGGACTGGAAGCACTCGCGGCTGGACCTTGCCCAAACGCACCATTACATTCGTCCGGTCGACAAGGAGCAGGGCCACGACGAAGTGGCGGTCGTGTTGAAGTACGTCGCGCAAGTGCGCGAGCATGCGCCGAACCGGCCTGTCTTGCTGGCCGAATTTGGATTGGCAGAAGACAATTGGCAGCGCAGCGGGTTCATGAAGCAGGACGTGAACCTGGTGCATTTCCATAACGCCCTGTGGGCCTCCTCGTTGTCCGGCGCCGCGGGGACGGCCATGTTCTGGTGGTGGGAGATGCTCGATCCGATGGACGCTTATGCGCACTATCATCCGCTGGCGAAATTCATGGCGGACGTGCCCCTGGATTCGGGGCTCGAAGCGACCCCGGCTCGTGCCAGCGGGGGCGAGATCCGTGTCGTGGGACTGCAAGGCCCGCCGGGCGCGTACCTGTGGCTGTTCCACCAACAGGCTACGTGGTGGAATCAAGTGGTGCAGAAACAGACGCCCGCCACGCTCGCGTCCGCACGGCTCGAAGTGCCGCAATGGGCTCCGGGAACCTACCGCGTCGTGTGGTGGGACACGGCGCGGGGACAGGTACGGGCCGAACGTCAGGTCACGTTGGAGTCGGGAAACCTGACGCTGGAGGTTCCGCCCTTTGCTTGGGACATCGCGTGCAAGATCCTGCCCATTCGAGACTGAAATCCGAGCCAAGGCGGGAAGCCAGACGCTCGTATGCCTTGTTGTCACGTCCACGGCCGATATGGTAATCTGTGGGCTCGTTGACAGTCGGAACTTTCATCCTCGAAGGGGGGAATATGCAATGAGTAATGGTTTGAACATCCGTCAGGACGCGGCGTTGGATTTGGTCTCTCTCGGCGCGTTGGTCCATCGCCTGGATCCGGGGATTATCCCGTTTCGCAAGGCCACGGAGTGTTTGATCCATGTCAGCGGCGGCGAATTCAATGTCGCGGCCAATCTGTCCGACTGTTTCCGCCTGCGGACGGGCGTGGCGACGGCCATGGTCGATTATCCCATCGGCGACTTGATCACCGAGCGGGTTCGCGCGATGGGCGTGCGTCCGTTTTTCAAGCGGTTTGCTCACGACGGCGTGACGGGGCCGAATATGGCCTGCGTGCTCAGCGACCGCGGACTCGGCGTGCGGGCTCCCGTCGTGTTCTACAACCGCTCGAACGAAGCTGCGGCGCAGCTGCGGCCGGGCGATTTCAACTGGAACGAGATCTTTGCTCACGGCGTGCGATGGTTCCACAGCGGCGGGATCTTCGCCGCGCTTTCCAAGACCACGTCGGAGGTGATCATCGAGGGCATGAAGGCGGCCAAAGCGGCGGGCGCGGTGGTTTCGTTCGACCTGAACTTCCGCGAGAAGCTGTGGAAGATCTCGGGCGGTTTGGACACCGCCCAGGCGACCATCGGCCGCATCATGGAGCACGTCGATGTACTGGTCGGCAACGAAGAGGACTTGCAGAAAGGACTGGGCGTTCCCGGCCCGGAAGTGGCTGCCAAATCCAAGCTTGATCCCAGTACGTTCTTTGGCATGATCGATCGCGTCGTGGCCCAGCATCCGCATGTCAAAGTCGTCGCCACGACGCTCCGCGAAGTGCATTCCACCAATCGGCACAGTTGGAGCGCCGTGGCCTGGATCAACGGCCAGACGCACGTGGCGCCGACTTGCGAATTGGATGTCTACGACCGGGTCGGCGGCGGCGATGGCTTTGCCGCCGGCTTGTTCTACGGCCTGCTGTCCGCCGCAACGCCGGACGAAGCCGTCAAACTGGGCTGGGCTCACGGCGCGCTGCTGACCACTTTCCCCGGCGATACCACGATGGCCACGCTGGAACAAGTCCAAGCGTTCGCCCAAGGCGGTTCGGCTCGAATCCAACGCTGAGCCGCTGGCTCGACCAGGGCCTTCGCACGTTGCGAGAAATACGTGAGCGGAATGGCGCTAACCACCGGTTGGGGAGCGTCCAGAATCCCGGCGGCTAGCGACTTGCCGCTCACCCAAGATCGGACCGTTGTTTCTCGAACGATGCTTACGAGGCCAACAAGCCGCTTGCGCTGCCACACCTGGTCGCAGCCCGCGGACAGGACCGGAAACGGCCTCTCGCGGTGCCTGGGCGATCGCCTGAACGGCGTCATCGCGATTGGCAGACGCGGCAGTAGAACGTGGAGCGTTGTGCTTGGACCAGGCGCTGGACGATACCTTGGCCGCAGGAGCGGCAGGGTTGGCCGGCGCGGTCGTAGACGCGGTGGTGATTTTGGTAGCCACCCGGATCGTTCAGGGCGTTGCGGTATGTACCGTCGGAAAGCGTCGAGCCCTCGCAATGGATCGCTTCCTCCAACACGACGCGGATCGCTTTGTGCAGCCGTTGCCATGCGTTCCGCGTCAAACGGCCGCAGGGCAACGCGGGATGGACTTGCGCCACGTTCAAGATCTCGGAAGCGTACAGATTGCCGATGCCGGCCACGGCCCGCTGATCCAGTAACGCAACCTTGATTGCGCGGCGACTGGTTGACAAACGCTCCTGCAACTGAGGCAGACCGATGGTCAAGGCATCGGGGCCCAGTTTTCCAGGGCCGTACAAGTCGTCCCACTGCTCGGGTGCGACCAGCCGTACCGAGCCCAATCCGCGGCGATCCCAGAACCACAACTGCTCCGCCTCGGCTCCGGACAGCGTCAAGCGGAATCGCAGATGCTCCACATCCGGCGGTTCGGCCAACAGTACCAGTCCCGTCATTCGCGGCTCGAACACGATTGCCGCGCCGGTATCGAGCCGCAGCGAGACGCGTTTGCCGATGCGATCCGCCGCTTCGATCCGGCGGCCGGTCACGCGGCGGCGGAAGACGTCGATCCGCGGCGCCACAACGATCGGTTTCAATCGGCAGGCCGGCCGTTCGACCCGCGTGATCGTAGCCCCGATGGCGGCCGCTACGCCGCGGCGCATCGTTTCGACTTCAGGCAGTTCCGGCATGCGCGGTTTCCTCGACGGTTTCCTCGAACGCGGCGACCAGCAAGGGAGCCCACACGGTCATCTGGATCACCCCCCCCAGCCAGCGTCGTTCCCTGCATTCATGCAGGCTGCAATGTAGCCGGCAAGCAGGCCTTCTTCAATCGCCTGAATGCCTTGCCCCGGCGATCACGGAGAATCCAGGCCGTTCGCCGATCGACCGAGACAGGAGAATCGTGATAAGATGGGCACACGGGTCGAAGGTGTCGCCGCAACGGAGGGTTCTGCCATGGATCGTTTCTTCTCGTGGAATCGAGTATTTCTGGAGACAAGCATGTGGCTGGGCTTGGCCGCTACGGCGGCGTGCGCGACGGACGCCTACCCGTTGCGATTGGTGCCGTTTCCCAAACAGGTGACGCGGACCGGCGGTACGTTCGACCTGCAGCGGCCCCTGGTGCTGGAACGCGCGAGGGGAGCCGGGGACACGGAGACGGCGCTGATCGCCGCCGAGTTGCAGCGGGCCGGACTGCCGGCTCCGACCCAAGCGACGGTAGCGACCGAGGCGTGGACGCTGCGGCTGCGCGTCGATGCCGAGTCCGCCTTTGGCGCGCCGGCCTTTCGCGACGGGGCGGGTGCGGAAGACTATCAATTGCACGTCGAACGCGACGCGATCACGTGTTGGGGGCATGGACCGGCCGGCCTGTTCTACGCCGCGCAGACGTTGTGTCAGCTGATCCGAGCCAATCGGGATGGGACGAAACTGCCCGGCCTGGCGATCGCAGACTGGCCTTCGCTCCGCTGGCGATGTACTCAAGACGATCTGACGCGCGGGCCGAGTTCGACACTCGACACGCTCCGCCGCGGCGTCGAGCTGGGGGCCTCGCTGAAGCTGAACATGTGGACCTATTACATGGAGTACCAATATGCGTTTGCCAAGCATCCCGACATCGGCCCGGCGGACGGCTCGCTGGAACCGGCCGAATTGCAGGCGTTGGTCGCGCTGGCAAAAACGCAACATACCGAAGTGCTCGGCAACCAGCAGTCGTTCGGGCACTTCGGCTGGATTCTGCGGAAGCCGCAATACGCGGCGTTGGGCGAAAACCGCAGCGTGCTGTGCCCGGTCAAGGAGGAGACGTACCAGCTGTTGGACGACATGTACTCGGAAGTTTGTCCGCGGGTGCCGTTCGAGATGTTCAACGTCTGTTGCGACGAGACCTGGGGGCTGGGCGAAGGCGCGTCGAAGGAACTGGCCGAGCAGATTGGCACGGGCGGCGTCTACGTGCGGCACATTCGCCGCGTCCACGACTTGCTGAAATCGAAATACGGCAAGCGGATGATGATGTGGGGCGACATCATCCTGCAGCATCCGGACAAGCTGGACCAGATTCCCAAAGATACCGTGATGCTGACCTGGGGCTACGGTCCGCGGGACAGTTTCGAGGACCAGATCCTCCCGTTCAAGGATTCCGGCTACGAGTTCTTTGTGTGTCCCGGAATCAGCAACTGGAGTCGCATCCTGCCGGATTTTGGCGTGGCGACGACGAACATCCGCAACTTTGTTCGCGACGGCGTCCAGCATGGCGCGATCGGGATGCTGAACACCGATTGGGAAGACGACGGCGAAGCGTTGCAGGGCTACCGCTGGCACGGCCATGCGTGGGGCGCCGAGTGCGCGTGGAACGCCTCGACGACGACGCCCGAGGACTTTAACCGCCGGATTGGCGCCGTGTTGTTCGGCGAGCCGGGCGAGCATTTCGGCCGGGCGATCGAGTTGCTGGCCCAAACGCATCGCCTGCCGGGAATGCAAGGCATGTTGAATCGGCGTTTCTGGGAGAACGACTTTTCTCCGAACCGCAGCCCGGCGGCTGTTCGCAAATCGGCCGACCGGCTGCTGGAACTGGTGCGGCCGGCGATCGAGTATCTGGAAGCGTGTCGGCAACAAGCGGCGGTCAACGCCGATCTGCTGGACGCGTTTCTGCACGGCGCGCGGCGGATGGAGTTGATCGGGACACGGATGCTCGAGGGCCTCGAAGCAGCCAAGGGCTACGCCCATGCCGGCGAGCTTGCTCCGCAGGAGGCACTGGCCAAGCTGGATGACATCGAGCGTTTGGTGCGAGCCAACCGCAACGCCCACGAAGCGTTGGGCCGCGAATTCGAGCGGCTGTGGCGGGCCGATTGCAGGCCCTATGCGCTGGATTGGACGACGAACCGCTATGCCGCCAAGGTCCAATGGTACGACGGCGTGTTGGATCGGTTGGCCGCGGCTCGGCAGGAGGTCCAACAAGGCGGCTCACTGCCCGAGACCGCCGGGATCGCGTTCCCCGACAGTTTCACGCGGCGCACCCGCCCCCAGCGGACGGAAGCGGTGCCGTTGGATGCGGACTCGCCGTGGGAGGATGCGGAGGCCACGGCTCGGCTGGGACTGGTCGTCCAGGCCGGTCGTGTGGCGCGGACCGAGTTGCCGATCGAATTGGACGTCGCGTTGCCGGCGGGACTTGCCGCCGCGCCCGTGCGGGCGTTCTGTGCCACCGAGTCCGGGGGCGCGGAGGAGATCCTGGTCCAAGCGGACCCGTCCGAAGCAGCAGGCAAGGTCCGTCTGACCCTGCTGATTCCCGGCCCGATCACGGCCGGCGACGATGCTCGTGTCCACGTGTACCTCGGCCGCACCGGCCCCGCCCCACGGTTGGCGACCGCTGTCGCCACGCAAGAGGCCGAGGACGGAACGCACTGGATCGAGAACGACAGAATCCGCCTGTTGCTGGGCGCCGAGGGCGCGCACCTGTATCGCTGGGAAGTGAAGTCGCTGGACGGACGCGACCTCACCCAGCCCGGCCAGAACAGCTGGTCTGGATTTGCGGACACCGGACACGCCGGCCGCCACTTGCCCAACACGCTGGTCTGCACCCGGCGCGGGCCGGCGTTGGTCCAGTATCGCTGCAGCGACGCAAGCGGACGCGAAAAAACGATGAACTGCTTCGGCGGCACGTCGTGGGTCGAAGTGATCCTGAACGAGCCGGTCGCGTACTACTGGGACTTTGACAATCCCGCCAACTTTGCCGCCGATGGCCCCGCGCCCGGCGAGTACCTGTTTTCCAGCGGACAAGCCGGCCGCGTCGGAAAACAGGCTGACGGCGTGCCAGCCCAGGTGAAAGCGTCCAACGCCCATTGGGCGGTGAAGTTTCATCGCCCGGGGCTGGCGCTCGGCTTGGTTTCTCCCGACCAGCCCGGCTCGTTTTGCATCGCTCCCGGCGCCGGTGCGGGCGGAGTGGGCATCGAGAACTCACCGCCTATCGGCCGCTTGGTGACCTTCGGCGGGTGGCTGACCGAAGAGCCGCAAACACGGATGGAGAGCCTGCGGCAGACGTTGGCGTTCGGCGACCAGCCGCAGGTTGTACTGTATGCCGTGCAGCAGCGGTAAGGGACGCCGGGCGAAACGACAATGCGCGCAGGACAACAAGAAATCGAGAACCAGGAATTCGAGGACAGGGATCGTCCCCTGCTCGTTACTTGTCGTCCAACAGTTCCACGGCCTCGAACTTCTTGCCTTCCAGCATCTCCAGGCTGGCGCCGCCGCCGGTGCTGACGTGCGAAACCTGGCTGGCAAAGCCCAGTTGCTCGATGGCTGCGGCACTGTCGCCGCCGCCGATGATGCTGGTGGCTTGGCTCTCCGCAACCGCTTGGGCCACCGCCCGCGTTCCCGCGTCGAACGGTGGCATCTCGAACACGCCCATCGGGCCATTCCACACGACGGTCTTGGCCGACTGGATGATCTGGGCGTACCGCTGGGCCGTTTGCGGGCCGATGTCCAAGCCTTGGAAGTCGGCTGGGATCTGCCCGGCGGGGACAATCGCCTTGTTGCAGTCGGCGCTAAAGGCATCGCCGCAATGGGTATCGACGGGCAAGACCAGCCGTTCGCCGTCAGCCAACAGTTCTTTGGCCAACTCGACCTTGTCCGGCTCCACCAGACTCTTGCCCACCTCACCGCCTTGGGCCAACGAAAACGTATAAGCCATCGCGCCGCCGATCAGCACCTGGTCGCAGATCGTCAACAGGTTCTTGATCACCTGAATCTTGTCCGACACCTTGGCGCCGCCCAGGATGGCCACAAAGGGACGGGCCGGGTTGGCCACGGCGTCGCTCAGGTACTGAATTTCCTTTTCCACCAGGAACCCGACGACCTTGGGTTTGTCCCCCATCGCCTTGGGCACCGCGACCATCGAGGCGTCCTTGCGGTGACAGGTCCCGAAGGCGTCGTTGCAGTAGATATCGGCCATGTCCGCCAAGGCTTGAGCGAACGCCGCATCGCCCTTCTTCTCGCCCGGGTAGAATCGCAGGTTTTCCAGCACCAGCACCTCGCCCGCGTTCAGCGCAGCCGCTTTCGCCCGGGCGTCGTCGCCGATCACGTCGTTGGCAAAGTGGACCGTTCCGCCCAGCAATTCCGCCAGCTTGTCGGCAGCCGGCTTCATGCTGTACTTCGCATCCGGCGCGTCCTTGGGACGTCCCAAGTGGCTCATCAAAATCAAGCGACCGCCACGCTCGATCACCGAGCGAATGGACGGCAACGCCATCCGCACCCGCCGATCGTCGGTAACCCGTTGCTGGTCGTCCAGCGGCACATTGAAATCGACGCGCATCAAAACCGTCTTTCCGGCGACGGGGACATCCTGGATCGTCTTCTTGGGCATGGTAGCACTTCCTTCCTGGACAGAGTGGAAAATCGTCGCGAGGAAAATCGCTGTGATTCAACTCGCGATTGTGGTCTTTGGAAACGCCCATTACATCGACTCTCTTCCCGGTGTGCAAGGTCCCTTTGCATGGTCCTGAAAGACAAACGCAATAACCGGACCTTCAGGCGGGCTTAACCGGCAAAACGCGGCAAGTTTTTTCGGTTCGAACGGCAAATGGCTTGTTGCGGTGTGAGCCGATTGATAGATTGATAACATCAGTTTCCAAGATCTTTTCGCGTGCATGATTAGCGTAATTGGCTCTCAAGGGGTTAGCTCGTGGATTTCCAACTCAATCTGAACGCGGAGACGGTGGCGAGCCTCGAAGCACTGCCCCCACTGTGTGTCGATCCGTCGATGCCAGTTCGAGACGTACTGCACGAGTTGCAGACGCGCCGCCGCAGTACCGTGTTGATTTGCCGAGACGGCAAGTTGTCGGGCATTTTCACCGAACGAGACGCGTTGAAGCTGATGGCGACCGAGGCGAACTTGGATGTGCCGGTCGAGGAGGTGATGGCCTGCGACCCCGTGGTGGTTTCGCCCGAAGATTCCGTGGGGGACGCGATTGCCAGGATGTCACGCGGGGGTTTCCGCCGTCTGCCCATTGTCGACCGCGATGGCGTTCCCACGGGCGTCCTGTCGGTCCGGCAGATCCTCCGCTATCTGGTCGAACATTTTCCCGCTGCGGTCTATACCCTGCCGCCTACGCCTGAAGAAGCCACCAGAGACCGCGAAGGTGCCTAGACGATTTCCGATTGCCCAGCGTGGGCTTTCGGCCTACAGTGTTTTTGAAGTCGTTTCGCCCGCCTTGCTAAAACTCGCTAAAGTGCCCTATGTCTACCACTGCGGATGCCCCGATCAGATCCTCTCGAACCGTTCAAGACCTTCGTTCCGCGACGGTGCGCCTGGCGGGCGACTCTGGTGATGGGATGCAGTTGACCGGAACGCAATTGACCAATACGTCGGCGCTGGCTGGCAACGACGTGGCGACGTTCCCGGATTATCCGGCTGAAATCCGAGCGCCCAAAGGCACGCGAGCCGGTGTGAGCGGCTTTCAAGTCCAGTTTGCGGCGTCCGAAATCTTCACGCCCGGGGACCGCTTGAACGCCCTGGTTGCCATGAATCCCGCCGCGCTGGTGACGAATATCGGCGATCTGGAACCGGGCGGAGTGCTGATCGTCAACGAGGACTCGTTCGCGCCAAAGGATCTGAAACTGGCCAACTTGGAGCGGAACCCGTTGGAAGACAGCAGTCTATCCAAGTATCGAGTTATCAAGGTTCCGATGTCCACGCTGACACGAAAGGCCGTCGAGGACTTGGGCCTGGGCCAGAAGTTCGCAGACCGCTGCAAGAACTTCTTTGCGATGGGTCTGATCTACTGGTTGTACGGGCGCGAGTTGGATGTCACGTTGCGTTTCAATCAGGAGAAATTCGGCGACAAGCCAGACATTGCCCAGGCGAACGAACGGGCCTTGCGCGCGGGCTGGTACTACGGCGAGACGACGGAGGCGTTCGGGATCAGCTACCGCGTCGGACCTGCAAAGTTAGGTACAGGTCTGTACCGAAACATGATGGGAAATCAAGCCTTGGCCTGGGGGCTAATGGCAGCCGCCAAATTGAGCGGCAAGGAGTTGTTCTACGGCGCGTACCCGATCACACCCGCCACGGACATCTTGCACGAATTGAGCCGCTACAAGCATTTTGGCGTGCGGACGTTCCAAGCGGAGGACGAGATTGCGGCCATGTGCGCTGTCATCGGAGCGTCGTTTGCCGGCGCGATGGCGGCGACGGGAACCAGTGGTCCCGGGATTGCCCTCAAGACCGAAGCCATGGGATTAGGGTTCATGCTCGAGTTGCCGATGCTGATCGTCAACGTGCAGCGCGGCGGTCCGAGTACGGGACAGCCGACCAAGACAGAGCAGGCCGATTTGCTGCAAGTCATGTTCGGACGCAACGGGGAAGCGCCGCTGCCGATTCTGGCCTGCCGCAGTCCGGCCGACTGCTTTTACACGGCGATCGAGGCTTGGCGAATCGCTGTTCGGTTTATGACCCCTGTGGTCTTGCTGTCGGACGGATACATCGCCAACGGCGCCGAGCCGTGGCGTGTGCCGCGGTTCGAGGACTTGCCAGCCATCCCGGTGGAACACCCTGCAGCGACGACCGACGGCCAGCCGTTTCTGCCCTACTTGCGGGACGAGCGGTTATCACGGCCTTGGGCCTTGCCGGGAACTCCGGGGCTGCAGCATCGGATCGGCGGACTGGAAAAGCAGCATGTGACGGGAAACGTGAGTTACGATCCGGAAAACCACGAGTTCATGGTCAAACTGCGGGCGCAGAAGGTCGAGAACATCGCGATGGATATCCCTCTGCAAGAGGTGCAAGGCCCACCGTCGGGCGATCTGCTGGTATTGAGTTGGGGAGGCACTTACGGGGCTTGCCTGACGGCTGTTCAGCAGTGCCTGGACGCGGGCTTGTCGGTCGCGCACGCCCATCTACGATATCTACATCCTCTGCCCGCCAATCTCGGCGAGATTCTCGACGGTTACCGCCAGATCCTGATTCCGGAATTGAATATGGGGCAGTTGAAATTACTGATTCGCGACAAGTACTTGGTGGATGCCCAAGGTCTGAACAAGGTCAAGGGCAAGCCGTTCAACGTCGAGGAAGTCGTTGCGGCCATTCGAGCAAGTTTGTTGGCGTGAGTTACGAGTGAGCGTCATCATCCCGAGGGAATTTTGTTATGGCTCTTGCAGAACTGCCCGTGCTGACCGCCGCCGATTTCGCCAGCGATCAGGACGTGCGCTGGTGCCCGGGTTGCGGGGACTATTCTATCTTGGCCCAGATGCGAAAGATGCTTCCCAGCTTGGGAATTCCTCGCGAGAAAATGGTCTTCATCTCGGGGATCGGATGTTCCAGCCGGTTTCCCTACTACATGAACACCTACGGCGTCCACACGATCCACGGGCGAGCCCCGGCACTCGCCACAGGCTTGGCAGCGGTCGCTCCCGATCTGCAAGTCTGGGTGATCACCGGCGACGGCGACGGGTTGAGCATCGGCGGCAACCATCTGATGCATTGCATCCGCCGCAACATGGACATGAATATCGTCCTGTTCAACAACCGGATCTACGGGTTGACGAAAGGCCAATACTCGCCAACCACGCCGCTGGGCAAAGTGACCAAGAGTACGCCGATGGGGGCGATCGATAATCCCCTGCATCCGATCTCCATCGCCATCGGTTGCGAAGCCACGTTCGTGGCCCGCACGATCGACGTGAATATCAAGCACCTGGGGATGGTCTTGGAACGGGCCGCCAACCACAAGGGAACGGCGTTTGTCGAGGTCTACCAGAACTGCGTTGTTTTCAACGACGGCGCCTTCAGCTATGCAACCGATCGCGATCAGAAGTCCGACACGGTGTTGGAATTGGAGCATGGCAAGCCGATGATCTTCGGCAAGAATCGCGACAAAGGAATCCGGCTGAACGGCATGGACCCGGAAGTCGTCGAGTTGGGCAAAGGGATTTCCGAGGACGATCTCTTGTTCCACGACGAAAGAGCGGCGGAGCCCAGCCTGGCCTATCTACTCAGCCGTCTGCGTCACGAGGACGGATTCCCGGAACCTATCGGCGTGTTCCGTGCCGTCGAGGCGCCGCGGTACGACGAGGAATTGAATCGGCAGATCGAACTGGCGCGAGCCAAGCGGGGCGAAGGCGACTTCAACAAACTATTCACCTCTGGCGACACGTGGACCGTACCATGATGCTGTGCCCTTTCTGCGGACATGAGAATATCGAAGGCGTGGACGAATGCGAGCATTGCGAATGCTCGTTGGTCGACGTCGAGTTGCTGGTGCCGGCCACGCCGGTCGAGCGGGATCTGCTTCGCGACCGAGTGGGCAGTCTTAAGCCCCGCGTGCCGCTGTCCGTCGCTCCGGACACTCCGGTCGGGCGGGTTCTGCAGCGGATGCACGAGAACTCGTTCGGATGCGTCGGCGTCGTCCAGGAGGGCCGCCTGATCGGCATCTTCAGCGAGCGCGACGCCTTGCTGAAGCTGGGCAAACACGCGGCGAGTCTGCGGGACCGCCCGGTCTCGGATTTCATGACCGCCAATCCCAAGACGCTGCAAGCCGATGCGAAAATCGCTTTCGCCGTTCGGCACATGGACCAGGGCGGTTTTCGTCACCTGCCCATCGTCAGCGAGTCGAACGAATTGGTGAGCGTCCTCACGGTCCGCGATATTCTGCGTTACGTCGCCGGACGAATGGGAGCCGCCCCGCTGACCGCGACCGAGGCGTGACCAACTCGCTCGTGAACTGCCGAGGTGCAGCGGGGTGCGCGAACGCCCCCTGTCAAGGTCATGAACCGCGCTGGAGTTCACGCTTCAGCGTGTCTTCTGCGGCGGGCGTAGCCCGCCGCGCACGCTGAAGCCGACACGAAATGATGCCCGTTACCAGGGCAAGGTTTCTGTCTGGTACCCATTCCATCCGTTCTTTAATAAGCATGACTTCTCCGTCATGCGCAGATTTGGTTGTCGGAACACGGAGTACTTGGATCTTCAAGCTCCAGGCATCCGCCAGGCGGTTCCCTCGTGGATGGTGGACGCCGATCTCTGTGGCCAGATGACCTGCGGCTTGCAGCCTGCGGTGGACCTGTCAACGCTGCTCGAACTGGTCCGCTGGCTAGAAACTCACTCGGCTGCCGACTTGTAAACCGGGCAGATGCCGGGCAACTTCGAAGCAAAGACGTTTGTCCTTTGTCAGGAGATGCCCATGAACCGTTTGCCTCTCGACCAGCGGCCTTTGTTCGATCCGTGGTTCGCTTGGCGAGAACTACCCGACGCCGTCCGTCAGCACGCACTCGACGTGCTGACGGCCCTCTATTTTGAAACCGTCGTCTTCGCCGACTTGGACTCTGAGAACGATGATTCGACCACGCCGGAAAGCTGAATGTCGCCAACGCCTCGCGTCCGTCCGGTGGCGGCAGCGCCGTAGCGGGCAGACGGGCCAGAGCCACGCCGGACGCCGACAGCAACTTGCCAGCGGCGAGCCTCTGGTCGCGTCCAGCGGCAGCTCGCTTCGGCCCTTGGCTTGCCGCGGGCCATCCGGGGACAGCGAGGTCCGCCGCGGGTTCGTCGCGAGAAGCGAGCACGCTCGCAAGCAGTCGGCTTGGCGCTGTACTATTCAGGCGTTCAGTTCGACAGTTTGGCCATAATGAGCACGTATGCATGTGAGGTTCACATGAACACATCCGGAAAGAACCAAGAGCGAACCGATGCCTGTCGTCAGTAAGCGTTCGACGTGCGGGCGACTGGCGAACTTTCGATCCTTCACGCACCCCTTGGAGAGCAGGTAACCGATGACCAATCCTCTGATCAAACCGCACCATCTGGAACGGACCGCTTACGTCTATCTGCGACAGAGCACTCCTGGCCAATGCCGCAGGAACCGGGAAGGGCACCAACGCCAACAAGGCATGGTCGAGCATGTTGCCACGCTCGGTTGGCCGCATTCCCAGATCGTCTTGCTGGACGGCGATACCGGACAGACCGGCAGTTCCCAGCATGGGCGCGCCGATTTCCAGAGACTCTTGGAGGCCCTCGTCACCCGCAAGGCAGGACTCATCGCTGCGCGGGAACTGTCGCGTTTGGTGCGTGACAATCAAGACTGGGCGCAACTGGTCCGGCTGTGCCGTTTTCAAGACGTGCTGCTGGCGGACGAACGCCGCTTGTACAATCCGGCCGACGCGCAAGACCGCATGCTGCTGGGCATCCAGGGAGCGTTCAACGAGTTCGAGTTGTCGGTGATCATGGAACGGATGCAGCAATGCCTGCGAGACAGAGCCGAGCGGGGCGAACAATACGACGGCTTGCCGCCGGGTTACATCTGTCGGCATGCGACGCTCTGTGAGAAGCATCCCGATCCCCGTGTGCAGCGGGCGATCGAAAAAGTGCTTCAGGACTTCGACCGGTTTCCCAGCGTCCGACAATTGTACTTGCATTTGGAAGCCGAACAGTTTCAACTGCCAATCGTTCCCAAGGGCCGCGACTGGCGGGACGTGCAATGGGTGAGCCCCAGCTACGGCCAGATCCTGGCCCTGGTTCGCCACCCGGCGTACGCAGGCATCTATGTCCGCGGCCGCCGCCAGGCGTTCGTCACGCTGGACGAGCAAGGGCACAAGCAGACGAAGTATCGCCGTGTGCCCCGCGAAGACTGGGACGTGTTTCTGGAGGACCACCACGAGGCGTATATTCCCAAAACGACGTGGGAACGGAATATGGAAAAAATTGCAGCCAACGCGAACCTCTGCGGAGACTTGACCAAAGGTGCGGTGGGCCGCGGAGACAGCCTGATGGCGGGCCTGTTGCGTTGCCGCCGCTGCGGCAATCGTCTGCAAACGCACTATTCGTCCAGCGGCGTGCGCTATGCCTGCTGCGGTGGCCACCGGCAGCGGATGCGTGGGGGCCCGAAGTGCATCAGCTTTTCCGGCGTGGCATTGGAAGCCTTGCTGGCCGAGGAACTCCTGGAAGTGATCGGTCCGGCGGGACAGCAAGCCGCTCGTCGCGCCTCGGAACGGCTGACCGGTCAGTACCAGCAACAACGGCAGCTTCTGGTCGATCGTAGCGAAGCGGCTCGCGAAGCGGAAGCCCGAGCGGCCCGCGAATACAAGCAGACCGATGTGACCTACACCGCCGTGCGTCAAGCATTGGGCCGCGAGTGGGAGACGGCTCTGAAATGCGTGGCGGAAGAGGAGTCGCGGCTGAAGACGTTCGACGAACGGCAGCCGGTGTTGCCCAGCCCTGCGCAACTCGAGCAACTGGCGCACTGGGGCGAGGACGTTCGCCGATTGTGGAATCACCCGCGGGCGTCGAACAGTCTGAAGCAGCAGTTGGTGCGGGTGTTGATCCAAGAGATCGTGGCCGACGTGGACGAGCAGCGCGACGAGGCGATCTTGCTGATTCAGTGGTCCGGCGGCCATCATACCCAGTTGCGGGCTCGCCGCACGCTCCGAAGTGGTCGGTTGTCCACGTGTGAATTGAAAGCCATATTTGACACCTTGCGGAAGGTTCAAACCGACGGCGCGATCGCAGCCGTGCTGAACCGCGAAGGGATCAGCACCGCCCGCGGCGAAACGTGGACAGCAGAGCAAGTCCGACATTACCGACAGCGGGCGGGAATCAGCGCCTACAACGCGACTTTGAAGACTCGTTCGGGCTGGCTGACGCAGGCGGAGGCCGCTACCAGGCTGGAGATCAGCCCGATGAGCGTCCACCGCCTCGTCGGCTGCAAGATCCTGCCCGCGGAACAACCGCAACGGGGGCTGCCGATGGTGATTTCGGCTGCCGACCTGATGCTTCCCGAGGTCCAACGGGCTGTGATGGCGCTGAAGGCCGGTCATACGCGTCCGCTACCTGACGATCCCCGACAATTGAAATTCTTCTAAACCCCGTTTTTTTCCGTGTTTCTTGACTTAACGCCGAAGGAGTGCATCATGTTGCGCACGCTGAAGCGTGAACTCCAACGTCCTGGACGGCATGCCATCAACTGCCCGCAGGCCGCGTTGGCGAAATCAGGGCGTGGGGCCCAGCAGATACGCTTGGTTGGGGTCGTTCTGCCAGCCGAAGCGGGCGGCGAATTCGTCGGGGCTGAGCGTCAGCTGCGAGCCGTCGTCCAACAAGGCGACGTACACGATCTGTTCCTTCAGCGACGCCGGGACCGCCGTGTCGGCCGGGTCGAACTCGGTTTGGCCCGGCGCGAAATGCCCGCCCCGCAGATGGCCCTCCGGACTGACGCACATCCAATGCTCGCCTGTCATCAACGGGAATAGCGTGCCCAAACGGCGGTTGGTTTGGATGTCGAAGGTGACGATATCTCCACGGGCCTCGTGCCTACTAGATCCCAAGAACCGTCGGCTGTCGGGATGCCAAACGGGATACCAGCCGAGACCGTTACCCAAGAGGCGCCGGGAGGGCGAGCCGTCGGGACCGATCGTTCGCAGGAATGTCCAGCCGTACGACTCGGAGGCCAGTAGCTTCTGTCCGTCCAGAGCGACCGCCAGCGACGTGATGCTGTTCCCGTTGCTGAAATCCTCCATCGGCGAGAACTGCCCCGTCGAAACGTCAAGTTGCACTGCGTGAGTGCTCAGCCCAATCCACAGTCGCCGGCTATCGGGCGTCCAAGCCAAGCCTTGATGGAAGATGTGCGTGTTTATCGGCTGCGGGAACGTGTCATACGTCGCCAATAGCTGGCCAAGCACCGGATCCCATAGCCGCACGGTCTTGTCCTCCGAGCGGGAGGCGAGGCATTTCCCATCTGGAGACCAAGCCAGCCGTCCAATCCTAACCTCATGGCCGATCAAGTTGTTGATCACCTCGCGCTTTGAGATGTCCCACACACGAATCGAGTTATCTCTGTCCGCGGCCGCCAGCAGTTTTCCATCGGGCGACCAAGCGTGGCTCGACACGGCCTTTCCCGCTCCTCTTAGGTTGGCTACGCTGGCCAGCGTGTCGTCGCGGAATAGGGGTAACACGTGCGCCGGGTTGTTTACATTGGAGCCCACAATGAGGCCGCCCGAAGGTTGCCACGTGCAGTCCGAGAAACCGCCCGCATTCCCGTTGCGAGCCACGGGCTGTCCCGTGTTCGCATTCCAGGTACCTGGATGGCCCCTTGCAGCCGTCACAACTTGTTGACCATCCGGAGAAATCTGAACTCCTTCCCCCTCGGCCGCCGCGATTTGCGTCCCGCGGCGAAGCGACTTGCCCGTCGCGGCATCAAGAAAATCGAGATACGGCCTATATTGATGCCAGCTGACGAATTCGCTTTTGTCAGGCGACGGGGCGAAAGCGGCCCCCAAGGAGATGTCCACTTCGGCCACTACTTCGCCTTTCTCCACGTCCCATATGAGAAGTCGATTTTCAGCGAGGGGCGTGACGAGTTGGCCATTCTGTTTCCAGAATAGCAGCGCACCCCCAATAGCAAAGGATAGTCGATAGGGTGCGTCACCTTCGCGTTTGAGCGTCTTACGAAGCTCAAACGTATTTCCATCCCAAATCCGCCACGCGTCGTCCGAGCAAGGGGCAGCGATGGAGTGTCCGTCGGGAGACCAAACGCCAGGCTCCAGTCGCACAATCTTGCCCTCGGCGTCCGAAACCTGAAGTTCCGCCAGCTTCTTGAGTGTCGTCCCGTCCCACACTCGGATGGTCGGACCATCCGACTTGCGAGACATCAGCCGTGAGCCATCCGGGGACCATGCGACGTAATCCGAAGTCGATTCTTCGGCGGGTTCAAGTCGTCGACCGGTCTTGAGACTCAAAACGGCGAGTCCTCTCCCTTGCATGACGGCAATTGCCAATTTCTCACCATTGGGCGAAAAGGAGACGCACCTTATCCAACGATTGAAAGGAACGACTCCCAAGCAGGCACCTGTGGCCACATCCCAGATTCGCACCTGGTTTCCGCCCTGCCCAAAATCCGACGAGGCCAGCAGCGATCCGTCGGGCGAGAAAGCGACGGAGCACACGGCCCCGTCATGTCCGAGCAATGCCTTTTGCAACTGGCCTTCGCGATCCCATAATCGGACTGTGCCGTCCCAGGCTGCCGTCGCGATGAGATCACCTTTCGGGATCCACGTCATAGACAGCACTCCGCGCTGATGCCCCGCCAGTTCGACGGACCAACTCCGGACGCCGGGGATCTTCGCCGGCCGGCTGACGATGGCTTTCGTGCTTAGCGGCAGTCGCTTGCGTTGGGCGAAGACGATGCTATCACCCGGTGCCGAGCTGGAGTCAGGTCGTCTGGAAGCCTCTTGAGTGCTGACCGCGACGGGCGACTCTCGCATCACGCGGAACCCCGTATTGCTGCCCGCCCCCTCAAACTCTAAACGCGACTCAGACGCGCAAGCGAGTGATGACGCAGCGGCACCGCCACGTAGGGTCGGAGTGACGATTATCCGTCGTTCCCAAGAATCCAGAATGCACTGTCGACCACGACAGAGTTCCCATACGTTGCCGAGCGTATCAAACAAGCCGAAGGGATTGGATTTCTTCTGGCCCACCGGACGGACTCCGTTGTCCTTCAGCTGCGCGAGATCGAATCCAAACCAAGCGACTGTTGTCAAGTCGTCAGGC